>Ga0210050_1000807_pt1 | contig 37715 bp, 37 predicted proteins | sample CryGey132114_all_FD_185463 | JGI IMG/M metagenome (GOLD analysis project Ga0210050, IMG submission 185463) | Groundwater microbial communities from aquifer - Crystal Geyser CG22_combo_CG10-13_8/21/14_all (SPAdes) (version 2) | ecosystem: Environmental > Aquatic > Deep subsurface > Groundwater ... | reverse complement strand
AAAGCACCAAGGCCACGACAGACAGGATCAACGTAAATAAAATAAATAAAAGCATGGGTGACAGCGGAAGTGGGCGCTTTCCAATTTTGCCTTTACTCAAGAGCCAGCTTTTGAACCGGCCTAAACTCCAAAGCGCCCCTTCCCATCCGAAAACTCCGAGAGCGACCAAAGCTAACAACATCAGTGCTCCGCCAGACACTAAAGCCTGCGTCGACTCTCCGGGGTCCTTGATCCAATCCCACAATACGAGCGCGAATACAGGGGGGTTCGTAGGGCCAAGGACCACCGCGACATCAACGACACAGATTGAATACCCTAGGACAGCCCAAATTGCGTATCGCAGTCCATGCAGCACCTGCGGCCATTCGACCCACCACCAACTCGTCCAATTTGATCGGCCCAAACTATTGACGATCTTTCTTGATGCTCCCACTGAATCTACCAGCGGAAGTCCCACATAAATTAAAAACAGAGACTCCTTCATGCCAAGAAAAAGACTTAACGTCCATGCTCCGACATCATGATCCAATTGAAAGGCATACTCTCTGCCGGGAAACAGGGAGCCCAAAACACGCACGAGCCAACCGCTATCTCCCACAAGTAGTAATAGCCCTGTTGCGAGTGAAAGGTGAGGAATGGAAATCAACGTTCCCAAAGCCCCAGTCGTCCACCAAGAATGTTGAGATCGAGATTTCGCGAGCCGAAACCAGCCCAGTGCCATACCAGTCAATAGGATTGCGAGCGCCGTACTGACCCAACCAACTTTCAACGTCAGGACCGCAGCGCCCATCGTGTAATTTGAAAAGAGGTCAGCCAGAGCACCTGTTCCGGAGGACGACGGCGATCCTAGAAATGCTCCAAGCATGCTGAACGCAGCAGGAATAAAAAACAGAATCAGAACAAAAATCCTCGAGACCCAAATCAACCCGCGACTCCGTATCGTCTTTGCCATTCGCGTTCAATATACTCCATCCAGCAGGCATGAGGTTCGTTTTGCGCGGGGCCACGCAAAGACAAAGCCGGAAGTTTTATGCCCTGAGGTACTTTTGCAGAGTCCAACACTGTAGGGTCGCCCCAATTTGCCACGTCAGCCTTTCGAACCTGTGCTTCTGGCGAAGTCAGATGGTTGATCCACTGAAGCGCAGCCTGCTGCTTTTGCGAGTTAAATGGTATCGCTAAAAAATGAACATTAGCGATACCACCTTTTTTAAAAGTCGTCGCATAGGCGCCCGCGGGAAGTTCTTTTTTCAGAATCAATCCATCCACTTCAAGAGGATTGAAGCTCATTGACATCAGAAGCTGCTGGTCCATCAGCATTTGATGTAAAACTTGAGTGGAAGCGGGGAAGGTCTGAGCCTTCCGCCAAAGAAAGGGGTGCAGCTCGTCCAGAAATTTCCACAAAGGGGCGGAAGCACTCGACGTGGTATCCGGAGTACACGCCTTTTGGAGGTTGCTGGATGTAGAAAGCTCCAAGAGGAGCTGCTTTAGAAATGTTGTGCCATGAAATTGCGGGGGCCTGACATAGGTGATTCGACCAGGGTTGGCCTTTGCATATGCCAAAAGCTCTGTCGCCGTCTGCGGCGCCAGAGGCGTTCGCTTGCGATCCCAGATAAACACGAATTGGGCGCGTCCCCAGGGAACTTCAAATCCTTCGGTGACGGTAGAGAAATCGTTCAAAAACTGCGGGTCAGTCAAATTCATGTACTTTCGATTTTCAATCTTGGAGAGGAGCGGACCTGCCAGCAGGCCACTCTTTTTCATGGTCGCAAAATTTTCGCCGTTGAGCCAAACAACATCAATAGTACCCTTCGTCAGATTGCCTGAAGCTTTGTCCGACTGCACCTTTTTGATAACTGGCGGTAAGTCGTCAATCTTGATGTGCTGGACTTCAATACCCATCAATTTTTTAAAAGCTTCCGCTTCCGCTGCAATGTAGCGATTGATGCGCGGATCGCCACCCCATGCATGGAACTGAATCTTGACTGCGTCAGCTTCGAGTTGGTGGTTTATAAAAAACAAGGCCATAAGGACAAAAGTAAAGATACGAAGCACTCTCATAATTAACCCTTCACTGCGGCGACCTTGCTCTCTGGAGCAATTCATTTCAATCTCGAAACCAGGACGTCAATAAAAGTTCTGTCCACACGCTCACAATATCTATCGGTTCCCGTACTCTGCGTGGAATTAAACTGTGCCTCCAAGAAGAGTTTGGTTCTGAACGGAACCCTCGGAAAAGTATCGTCTGACCTCTTCACAAGTTTTGTCCTGATATTGTCACTACAGGAAAAAAATTGCGGATGACTGATGTATCCAACAAGAAGCGTGTCGAAAGGGATAAAACCGTCGAGTCCGGTAAAGAGTTTCCAAAGACGAATCCATGTTTTACTTTTTTGGAAAAGCCAAGGGCCCGCAAAGTGACCTGTTCGTAGGTTCGCCAAGATCGTGTCATTTATCAAACTTTCTCGCATCGCCTCGGTCGGAATCATTGTTATTGGAATTTTCTGCTCTAAAATAAATCGGACCGACTCAACATCGTTATCAATATTTGTATCGGGTAAAATAACATTGTGAGGTCCAAGTCGCACGGGACTATTTGGTTTTCTCCCAGCCATTACCACTAGCTCTTCGATCTGTGGCCGAAGGCTCGGATTAAGTCGAATGGCAGTTGCGATGTTTGTGAGCGGACCCAATGCCAAAATCCGTAACCTCTCGCGAGACAATGCGGAACTCAAAGCATCCGATGCTTCCGTTGCCGTTCCAAATTGTTTCGGCGATCCCGCACCCTTCCATACCCTAAAAGTCATTGGAGAAAATCGACGAATGATGTCCATTGCGATCTGGTATTGCTTGCTGATATTTGCAATATTGCCATGAACAAGACTCACTCCAACGATCGATATTTCTGGCGACCTCATTGCTTGAATCAGAGCGTATCCATCGTCGACATCTTTTCCCGGTTCTCCGATGGAAAGATCAGAGTCGATCCAAATCCGCGTTTCTGAGTACGCAATACTGACAAAAAGCTGCGGGAGTAGCACAAAACAGAGTGTCCAAAGTGCAATAGATTTACGACTCAAAATTCCCCCTACATAATTTAGTCCATTTGCTTGTCCAATTATATTAATCTTGGCGAGACAAAACGACCAAGAAATTTCTTTCCTCGATTCCGAAAACGCCCACGAAATAAAAACGATCAGAATGAAACCGACCAGTCCAATCATTGTTTTAACTCCTTAAAGGCCAAAGCGACTCGAGCTATGACCGTAAAGATAAGAATCGCTATCCATACCTTCACCGAAGTTCCGATGTACTGCGGTGCCAAGAGAAAAATTGAATAGGCGATTCCTGTTTCTCCACCCTCAGCGAGCCCAGCCCCAAGTTTTAGACCACGATTGTCGTTTTCGGTGAGTCCAAGTTCCTTTTCCAACGAGCCAAGTGCAAGAGCACCTGTAATACAAAGAACATACAATCCCATGACCAGGATCCACTCTCCGTGCAAATTAGGAAAGGCGATCGAAAAGCCAAAAATCATTGCCGAGTAGGAAGCCATATCACATACGATGTCGAGAAATGCACCCAGAGGAGTTGCCTGCTGGGTCGCACGAGCATAGATACCGTCTGTACCATCTAGTAAGCGACTTAACCACCAGCCGATAAGGGCCGACGTGAACTCGCCTCTAGAAATTAGCCAGGCCGAAACAAGAGCGATGCTCAATGATCCGACCGAAATCATATTTGGCGTAAGCCCAAGAAAGGAGTAAAATCGTATTAGCTTTGTCGTATAAGCTGGCAGACCGGCGCGAAACCAGTTGTCTATCATTTGATGTCCTTTTCTAAATTGAACGATTTCATGTAGCTGTTGTCTATATAGTTCTTGAGGAGAAGTGCCATTTTTCCGGCGATAAAGTGTTTCCCAAAGATAGCGTGTGCGGAGCTTGGTCCACTCAGTAAAATATTGAGTTGAGCTTTCGGTGGTACATAGGGTTTAAGATCGGATATCGCGCCCAATCCGTGTCTCAAATTGAACGCCATAAGGCGCCCCTGCTGTACAGCAGTGACTCCCGAACGAGGCAAGAACTTGCTCGGCTCGAAGGTCGTGCAATCGCCTGCAGCGAAAACGTTAGAATGAGCTCTCAGGAAACTGTCCACCACTACAAACCCAGAAGAGTCCCGTTGGATGTTAGAGATGTCGATGGATGGTGGTGATTTCATGGGCAGAATGGGAAAGAGAAAGTCATAACGAAATGCAGATTTTTCGCCTTGAAAAATGAGGTGACGATCCTTTGTTTCAACCACATCGTGATCGAAATGAACTTCGACTCCTGCCTGTTGTAATGAGCGCAATAGCGAAAGAGATACTTTTGATTCGTAGTTTTTGGCGAGGGCCATGTCGCGAGTAAAGAGATGCACGCGACTTCGATTCGCGCCATTCTTCTTCAAACGTAGGTTGAGGGCCGTGGCTACTTCAATTGAAGCAGCTCCACCACCAACCACTGCGAATAAGAGCTCTCGACACGAAGAACATTCCCTTTGTACCTCTCGCCACTTTTCAACAAATGAAGTGATAGGTTTTACGTAAACGGATCTCACTTCTGATTCTGGATCCGTCGACAGTTTTGTCGGGACTCCCCCTACATTGAGAAACAGATAGTCGAACTCAAATGTAGTCCCGTCGCTAGCCAAAAGAATTTTCTTATCAGGGTCAATTTTTAGAACCATTGCTTGGACAAATGTAATCTTATTTAGTTTGCAGAGTCTCTCTAAGTCTATCGCTAAATCTTTGCTCTGAAGCTCGCCCAAAATAAATCGTGGAAGTAAGCCTGAATAAAAAGTGTTCTTTTCCGGAGAGATGAGAGTATAAGTGGCGTCGCGTCCATGTTGTGTGGACAGAGATTTAATGACCTCAAGATTAGCGTGTCCTGCCCCGACAAAAATTATCTTTTTCATAAAGTGCCCCAGTCTACCATATTGCTTTCCAATCGTGAGGAAGGAGATTCCACTCTGCCCCATAAATATGGGCAACTTTTACTGGCTTTCCTTGAGACCAAAGCTGCTTTCCGGAATGAGCCCAAAGCAAAATTCCGCCCCTTAAACTAAATGCATTAAATCCCTTTCGACGGAGATCGATAGCTGCTAACCCACTACGATAGCCGATAGTGCAGTAAACAATTATTTCATTGTTTTTATATTTTTCGGATTGTTGCTCGAATTCTGCCACAGAGATCGAGTTTTCTATTCTGGAAGTATCCATTTCTTTCTCAGTTCGGACATCCAAAATTGTGACTTTTGTAGAAATCAAGTTGACCTGATCCGCCTCCACGCTTGGAATTTCTCCCAACGCCTTCTGATAATCGGACAACATATTATTAATAAGATTTCTTTTTTCGACGTCGGATTGAGGCGTCTGACTAATGCCCATGAAATGGCCCAATGAATGACCAAATGTTCTCCACACCACAGTCGCGAAGATCAATAAAACCAAGGAAATCCATATAGCTCTCCTCTTTGTCATGCTGAATCCTTCCGAGGCGCCTTGTGATAGCCGATTCCTACTAAATCGATTGAATGCGGAATTCCCGAGATATTTTCATTTGGTAAGGAAATGGCGGCTTCAGTAGGCGCAAATCCTTGTGTAATCGCGATTTCCATAAGCTTGCTCGTGACAAGAGCCCTGTATCCCGATGATTTGGTGTGCTTCTCCACTTTGGCGCTTAAATTGACAGCCTCGCCAATAACAGTAATTTCCATGCGGTCTTCGTGGCCAATCACGCCAAAAATCACTTCGCCCAGTGCCACAGCGATTCCAAAATCGAAGGATCTACCTTCTTTGGACATCTCGGCCCGCCAAATATCAAGACGTCTATAGATACCTTCAAGGGCAAGCATTGCATCTTTTGCGAATGATTGGCTGGTCGCTACCGCTCCAAAATGGGCTAGGACTCCGTCTCCCATATACTTATCGACGCTGCCGTTATTTTTGAATATTTCGGCAGCGACGATGCGCTGATATTGTCCCAGGTAACCGACAACTTCTTCTGCAGAAATTTCATAGGAGAGCTTTGAAAAGCCCCGGAGATCAATCATCATCGTTGCTGCCGTACGTTTAGATCCCTGGCCCGGAGAGATTTCTCGATCATGGCCTGACATTGACTGAAACGCCGCCTTACCCACAAGTCGCTCCATAGTCAAAAATCGAGACGATTGTTCAGCAAAGTTTGTAAGCAATTTCTTCTTCCTGTAGACGGCTAAAGCGCAAACGAAAGTGACTACTGCTAGGACAAATATTTTTTCTAACTCCGCCCCAACTAGAACTCGATCTGGAAGCAGGTACTCGGAAAACTTGCGCGTAATTATGATGTCCTTTTGTGAAACGGAATAGACGAGAACAAGCAACCAACAGAAGCTGGAGAGCAGGCTAACAAAGACTATTTTAATAAAGTTGTACGACAGACAACGCACGCAAATGAGGAAGAAAAAATAGAGGAATGTCGGAGCATGCAAACTAAGAGGCACTGGGCGTCCATACTGAATGTGGAAGAGAAAAATGAGCGTAGTGAGCACAAAAACGTCGAGTGCGAGAAATATGTATGACAGGCTCGGGGTAGATTTTCGGTTCGCAGTGACAAAGTAACGTAACGCAAGCCAAGGTATGTAGAACGAAAGCAGAATTTTTACCGGCTCGAAACAAACTTCCGATGACCTAGAAAATCCTTTTGGGGTGAGGAGATATAAACACAAAGCTAAAATTGCGAGTGCCAATTGGGCGACCGCTGCAAGTTTCTCAGCCTTCAGCTCTTCTACTATGATAAACCGTTCTATTTTTGTCTTCACTGAGCGTCCTCTAAAGATATTGCATGCGGAAATCGCTTCTGTTCGATTCTCTTAGAATACAGCCACCAAACCCAAAATCCGAAAAATACTGCGTACTCAATTGTTCGAAACCATGGTGCCAATTCTGGCGTCCAGTGCCATGAGTAGGCCGCAACGACAAGGTACGAGAAAACGAGCCACGGGGTATGCCCTGTGAATATCGATAGTGGAAGAACCCAAAGCACGTACCAAGCATTCACCACAGGAGAAAGTAGTAGAAGAGTTCCGATGAGTCCTAGCGATGATTTTGGAATTTCTTTTGGATCCTTGCCGCCTTTGAATTGCCATACGCTGTAGAAGAGGAAAGCGACGCCAAGCGCGACCTTTGTTACAAAACGGTTATCCAATGAACTACTCAGATGAACACCGGTCAAACTCAATGATGATATGAGGTAGTCTACGACCACGGTAGCAACCTGAAAAATGCCCGCATTGAATTTCCAATATTGCGCAAATGTATGAGTCCCAGAAAATATATCTGGGCTAGTCAGAAGAAAAGGAGCGTAGAGACCAAGCAAAATTGAGAAATAAAGTGCTAGATGAGATTTCCATTTCTCATCTGAGCGAGCAATCAACGGTACCAACACAATCGGAAACAGCTTTACAGAAGTCGCGAGTGATAGTGCTGCCCAACCTAACTTCATCCGCCTGACCCAAAAAAAATACAAGGTTGTTGTCAATAACAACACCACGAGAGCATCGAGGTGAATCGAGTTCGCAATTTCTTTGATCACCAGAGGATTAAGCAAATAGAGAAAACTCAGACTGGGGCTTTTTCCTGCGGAGATTAGCCATTTGTAAAGTACAAACCAGGTCGCAAGGTCGCAGCCTAGTAAGAATACTTTCAATGCAATTACTGAGTCTGAAAACAGTAAATGAAGACCGGCAAATGTTAGAACTGCGCCTGGGGGGTATATCGTCTTGATATCACCCCATTGAATATTCTGTCGGTACTGCACCGAGAGCCCATCAAGTGCGGGGTCCTCGGGCGCAAAGGTGTAGGGGTTAAAACCGCTTGCCAGTACGCGACCATCCCACAGATATCTCCAGAAGTCGTTTTCTAGAATTGGAGGCGAAAAGGAAACAACAACTCGGGAGGCGACCCCAATAAAGATAAGTATCCAGGGAAATTTGTTTCTAGGACTCGGAAGCAGCCTCGCAATCCAGAAAAAAACACAGAATTGGACTGAAAACAGAATCGCTAGCCCAACAAACTCGTGAGTCCAATTTCCGACAAAGAAATAGCCAAGCGAAGATACAAGTAGGATTATTGGTGCGATGCTTCCAAGCGCCCTATGTTCAAAAATAATTGTTACTCCCTGTAAGAATTTAGGCCTAGCGCCCACTTATTGTCGAAACACCGAATTACCGTACGTTTGTAAGTGTCTCCTAAGGGGGAAATCTTACAGAGGCGAGCAAAAATATTAGCATTTGCGGAGCCTTGATCGTTCAGTCCAAGAAACCTTGAGTCCACAGGGCCGGGCATAGGTCGCCCGGTGATCTCGAGAAGGGAAAAAGTGAAACCTACAGAGCGCCAATCGAGAATCTCCCATACTTTCTCAATTGTCGTACCCATTTTGAATGAGCGCGAAATCATTCAATCCACACTCGATTATCTTTGGCTGATCAGTGCTGAGCTAAGTGCGGCAACCAAAGACAATTGGGAGTTTGTTATTGTCGATGCCGGAAGTGCCGACGGAACTGGGGAAATACTCAGGAGCGTTCAAGCACCACCGAATTGGATACTCGTCCAGGGCAATATCGAGAAACCTTCTGTAGGAAAAACAGTTTCTCTCGGAATTTCAAAGGCATCGGGCTCCATCCTACTCATTTTGCCCTGTGACTGTCGATTGGGAATTGAGGCGCTTCTTGAAGTTGACGACCTTGCCCGCAGAAAAAATGTGATTTGCGGAGGTTTTCCGAAAACCTATGAACCGAGCTCTTCGCTTCTGAAAACCTATCAAGCGGTTCAGAACGTTGTTCGACTTAGAATGTTTCGACATGTCGTATGGACGAACGGTATCTTTTTTTCGAGAAGTCTCATCAACAAGAAGGTATTTCCAGTCTTAGGGTTTCTAGAGGACATTTTGCTTTCCGATCAACTGCGCAATCATCAGAACTGGAGCCTCTTGAAAAGCAGAATTTGGGTGTCTTCTCGCCGCTACTTTAAGCGCTCACAATTGAAAAGAATGTCATTGAATATCTTGATTCTAATTACATATAGGCTCAAATTTATGTCAGAAATTCAGCTTAGAGCAATTTACTACAAATAAGTTAGAGACAAGGTGATGCCGAAGTTACCCAAGACAAAGAAAAATATCGAAGTGTGCGAGCGGTTTAAGGAGCCAAAATCGTCATTTGTGCAATTGATGACCGCCCCTCAGGTGAAGAGCTGGCGCGCATTACTAGGGGCTTTTCAGTACGTCTTTTCTAATCTGGAGAAAGGCCTGACTTCAGAAGGCTATTCAATGTCTCGGTTTCAAATTCTCCTCACCCTGTATTTTGACGGACCGCATTCAGCGATTAATATTTCGCGCAAACTATTGGTAACGAGAGGAAATGTGTCGACGTTTCTCAAGCGTCTTTTGGCGGACGGACTCGTTGAGGCCTCTGACCGGTCAAAATCAGGTAAACGGCCATTGTTTTGCCTGACCGATAAGGGCATCGAAATCTTCGAATCCGTTTTTCCAAGACACATTGATCGCGTGAAGTCTCTAATGCCCAAACTGGATGCTTCGGTAATCGAAACTTTGTCTCAAATCCCCAGGGATTCGAAGAATTAATTCCTTGCAAGAACGCGGTGAGGCGTCTTAAAGGTTTATATGTAAACATTTGAGGGCGCTCGAATATGGCTATTCAACAGGAACAAAATTTTAGTGCACCGGAATTCTTCGCTCATTTGATAAAACGAGACAAAAGCGCAATTGAAAAGGTCGTGCGCGCATATACGGAACACCTTTACCGTGGAGCACTCGGTCTTGGCTTTAGCCCAGACGCAGCGGCTGAAGTTGTTCAGAGTGTTTGGGTCACTTTTTTTGAAGTCGTCTCAAACTTTGAAGGTCGCTCTCACATCCGAACATTTATATTCGGGATTCTTTATAATAAAGCCTCTGAGATGCGAAAAGACCAGGGGCGCTACGATGATAGCGACCCCATTGAAGAAGTCTTAGATCGCCGATTTGATTCAAACGGACATTGGCTTCGCCCACCAGTCGATCCCGAACAATTTATGATCACAAGCCAGACCATGGAGTTGATAAATAGCTGCATTGACCGTCTTCCGGTGAGTCAGCGTATGGCCTTTTGCCTTAAAGAAATCGATGATCACGGTAGTAAAGATATTTGTAATATTCTTGGTGTTTCCGTCACTAACCTTGGAGTGCTCTTGTTTCGCGCGAAAAATCGCTTAAGGGAGTGTATCGAGTCAAAGGGGCCCAAGCAGGCTTAGATGCCTAAAGGATATGGCAAATGCTTAAGTGTAAGGAAATTGTAAGAATCCTGAGCTCTGACGAACCCTTGTCGTTCTTAAGAAAAGCAGAGCTAAAAATGCATCTTGCTATGTGCGGGAATTGCTCTCGCTATGCAAAACACCTGAACATTATGCAGATTTCATTCATAAACCTATTTAAGCAGAAAACCGCAGTCGGCCAAAGTGAGGTTAAGCAATTGGAAGACAAAGTTCTTCATAATTTTCGCGCCCCGAATAGAAAGGGAGATCACTAAATGATGGATTCATCTTTGAGCTTTCGATTGCGCCTAAGTCTCTTCTCTTTAAGACTCGGAGTCTTTGTCGTCATGTTTTTCTGGACCTTGGATAAACTTATTAGACCCGAACATGCGTCTCAGGTTTTTGAGAATTTCTATTCGCTGGGCGGCTTGGAACAACATGCAATGAAAGTCATTGGAATTTTAGAGATGATTCTGCTGGCTGGCTTTTTGGTCGGAATCAAAAAGCGCTTCACCTATGGCGCGGTACTAATTCTCCATGCCGTTTCGACATTTTCTTCTTACAAACAGTATTTCGCGCCATTTGATAAAGGCAATCTCCTGTTTTTTGCCGCTTGGCCGATGCTCGCAGCATGTTTAGCCATTTATCTTTTGCGGGAAGAGGATAATCTCTTCACGTTGGCTCGTCGGTAATTTCGACAGGAGCACTTAGTGTTTCAATTCATGAAGAAAATATTCACAATGCCGTTTCCATGGAATCTTTGGGTGATGGTTCTTGGAGTCGTAAATCTCGCTGGCGGTATTTACTTTTTCGATTCGCTCGAGGGAAAGTTAGCTCTGATCTCAATCCTTGGAGCGATGGTCATAATGCAGGTTATTTTCTCTAAATTTGGTTTCGTTCGACTATTAGGTCTTGGGCACATTATTTTTTGGGTCCCGTTTGTTTCGTGGTGCGTTTTTCGTATCCTCGAATGGAACAGTCTCGGTTTCAATTTTCGAATCTGGTTATGTGCAGTGATTATGCTCAACTCAATTTCGCTGGCAATCGACTTTGTTGATGTTTGGAGATATCATCGGGGCGAGAGAGCAGAAATGTGAGTTGAAACTATGACCTCCCAAATAACCTCAAGACTCCAGTATAAATATGAATTTCACGGACGAGTATGGAAGCATAAAAGGTGACTGGTTCTTCGTAACTTTGCCACGAAGTCTTCTTTAAAGATTCGCCAGCAGGGTGTCAATTTGCCTCATATTCCAATCTCAACACCATCTCGAGTTTTTTCTTTATCGCTTTGTCAGTATGGGGCAACGTTTTGCCACAAGATTCTAGGCTGGCCTTGTATTTGCTATGTGGAGGCCATATGAAGCGATTCCCGCATTCTGAAAAGGAAATAATTCATGACGCCAATTGCTGAAAATGAAGGAGGTCGCTCAGATCAACATCCGCTTCGAGTCCTGGTTCTCTCAGGCTCGGGTCGACGCCAGTACAATTGCCCTGGGGTTGATTCGAAATCAAGAAGTCTCATGTTGAGAATGAAAGATCGACTTCCCAAAGAATGGAAAATAGATATTGAGGATTTGGGAAACGTTTATGGCCGTGCGCGAATACAGAGCTGCAACGCGTGCGTATCTACGTCCATGGCTCTTTGTGTTTGGCCGTGTAACTGCTATGAGCCTAATAATAAAAAAGAGCCCGATCTCATGTGGGATCTCGACTTATATTCTCGCCTTGATCTTGCAGACGCCTGGGCAATCATAGGCCCTGTGAATTGGTATGGTCCGACAAGTAATCTCAAGCTTATGTTTGATCGACTTGTCTGCATGAGTGGAGGAAATCCCCGAGAAGATTTAATAAATCATAAGAACCCTGAGCTAGCTATGACACTTGAACATAGGCCTGAGTGGAAAGAACTCAGTCTCAATCACCTGGAGGGCCGGACCGCTGGAATTTTTTGTTACGGCGACGGGGGCGGTGATGAACTGGATACAAGTGGCAGACCTAAAATTTTGCGTCACCCTGAGTATTTCAATTCTAATGAAGAGCCCTTCGAAAATGTTCGAGATGCCTATGCCCCCTTAGTTTGGCAGTGTCGATATGGCGGCGTGGAGGTCCCGGACCACCTATGGAAATATAAAGAATTTGGTCGAGAAAAAAAGTATAGTGATAACCAAGCAGAGCATATGGTTTTAGAACCGAGCGTTTATGAGAGTTTCGATTCATGGACCGATGAGTTTGGAAGTTTTGTTCTTCAAAAGGGAAAAGTCCAACCTGGTAAATTTAGGGCCCACGGTTATAAAGCTCCAAGTCATATGTGGGCGGACATTAAACTTAAATGGCGGGCTATTCGAATGAGTCTGGGCAAATCCATTGCTGATTCATCTCCCGGAAGGCAAGAGCTTATGAACCTCAATCGGGATGCGCGGTTTAATACAAAGCGCGGTGAAAGTGAGAACGTTGAACTATAGGTGGCAATTGTAAGGAGCGAAAATTACTTTGAGTATCTCTGCCGGGAACGCGAAGGACGTCCCCAACCGCGATTGGATTTAAAACTCCGAACGGATTCGAAGAGGAGTTCAACTAACCGTCGCGGTATGAGAGAAATTTCGAGTGGTCAGAAAACCCGGGCGCAAGAAAAATTGGCACAAGTCGGGAACGAATTTAATTTTTGAGCCCTACCGAACCGCTGGATTAAGCGTTTTCGCTGGCAATCTACTTTGTTGATGTTTGGAGATATCGACGAGGCGAGAGAGCAGAAATGTGATTTGAGATTATGACTTCCAAGATAACTTCAGGGCCCTATTCTAAATATAAATTTCGCGGACATGTGTGGAAGCATAAGGGACACGGTGGCTGGTTCTTCGTAACTTTGCCACGAAGTCTTTCTTTAAAGATTCGCAAAGATCACGGCTTGTCAGAAGAGGGCTGGGGACGATTGAAAGCCACGGCGAAACTCGGCAAAACAAGTTGGGCCACAGCAATCTGGTATGACTCAAAAGTACAAAGTTACCTTCTGCCGCTGAAAGCGAGCGTAAGAAGGTTTGAAGGCATTGAATCCAAGGCCATTGTATCTCTAGAGTTGAAATTCGAAATGGCGGATCGGCAATGAGCTCTTGGCCACTGCGGTAAATTCCCGCGACTGGTTTCAGAAGCTGAGGTAGAGCTTAAAGGTGGAATTTTGGGTAGAGCCTTCGAGCCACTCATATCCTTGATGATAAAGCGAATGGCTCCACGTGCCCTTTTTCATTTAAGTTCCTTGTGGAAAACGGAAAGCCATTTCGTGGAGCAAAACCAGATCTTGGTAAAAGTTCACAGGTTTGTTAGAAAAGTACTACAACGTGAATTCTACTGATTGGCATTTTTCTCTTTAAAATAGAAATACAGCGGCAGTGCACAGGAAAGGCCAACCGCGAGATTGAGAACTACGAATGGCCACCTAAGTGGCACTTTATTGTCATTCGAGTAAATAAAAATCCAGAACACCAGGGAACTGAGCAGCACATCCGATGAGAATCCCGCTGCAGCCCCATTTGCAAATAATGCCTGAGCAAAGCTCCCCAATCCAAATCCGACTTTCCTGAAATGATCCCAGAAAAACCAATAAGGAATGACTGCTCCAAGAAAACTTAACGTCAAATAGGCTTTTTTCATGCGTCTCTCCTATCGGCCATTGCCGGACTTATTTTCTAACGGACATGTTGAATACCCAAGCATGTAGTAAATTGAGCAACTTCCTAGAATGGAAGTGATAAAGAGCATCCCCGTAACCACTCCCAGTCCGATCGCAATTCCCTCAGAAATGCTTCCATAGAAGTACATGGCCGTAACGATAGGCAGAGGCAGCGCTCTAAGAAGTCGATCAATTTTTCCAACATTTTTCGTGCTTAGTATTTTCAACATAACTTACCTCCAAAATTATTAATTAGATTCCTCACTGCCGGTTTCATCATTTTGTCTCGCATGTACCATCTGATGATCGATGCCAAGGGCCAAAAGGGAACTTGATAGTATTGTCGCCAAACGACGAGTGATCCGTACTCTGCAGCGTCAACCGTAAATGATCCGAAATGATTTCTGATTGGCATTTTCAGAGTCGAACGTGAAAGGTCGGCATGGTACGAATATTTTTGATCTTGAACATACTCGACAATTTCCTCAGTTAATATCTTTCCATCAATCGCGCACTCACGTTCTGAACACGCGCCGATCTGACTTGGACCATTCTCTGAATTCGCGTGATTCCATTTTACCTCGTGAACATGAGAAAACCATTTTGGGATATCAATGGTTACGAGATCGAACGTCTTGCTTCTGGACAATTCCGTTAGGAATTTGACTTCAATCTGAAGCGGTGACCGCTTCAAATAGGCTCGCACTTCTGACTTTTCCGGTTTTGACATATTTCCTCTTTCTCTAGTTAAGGAACGATCATTCCTTAATTGGTTAAATTTTTTTAGCTCAAATTATCCACTATTTTTAAAACACCAGTAATATAGTTCTTAACAACGCCTTCAGAGACGCCCGCTCTTAAGAGCGAATTTATCGCGAACACGCTTCCTAGAAAAAAATGAGCCTGTTCTAAAATCTGAGTTTCGGATCTGCAATTCCGAAGCTGAGCATTTGTGAGTGCATCAACAAAATAGGATTCGATTTTTGAAATTGATGAATTCACGATTTTAGCTGCACCTCTATCAATCTTCGCTATCTCCATGGCACTAAAACACATTAAACAGCCGTACTTCGCCATCGGATGATCGAGGAGATGAAGAAATTGTTCAAAAAAGGAGCGAATAGCACCGAGATCAGCATTCTGTTGCCTCAAAGCGCGCGTGTTTACATCAATGACCTGAGAAATGTAAAGTTCCAGGCTCTTTTTCAAGAGGTTATTCTTGCCCCCGAAGACATTGTAAAGACCTGAACGCTGAACCTTGGTCGCCTGAACCAAGTCCTCAACAGAAGTGCCGGAGGCACCTTTCTTCCAAAAGAGGAGCATGGCCTTTTCTAAGGCTTTGTCCGGTTCAAATTCGAGATTTCGCGCCATACATCCTTTCGGGAACGATCATTCCTATAAACAGAATAATGGATAACCACAGATATGTCAAGTTAGCAGGTGTTCGATATGGAAAGTGCGCTGCCTCTCATGCACGTCTCAGTATGATTCGTAATTTGAGCTATGGTTAATGAGATTTTTTTTGCTTGAAGCGGGTAACAGTAAAGCTTTGCCCCAACTAGCGGACTGGCTGTGCTTCAATAACTTAAGTTGTGCGACTTGGACTTGGCGAATGATATTTGGCAGAAGACCAGTTGATGCGGCCAGGATTGCCAAAAGCGCGGCTACTTGAATTGCTCTATTTAATCCCATTAGTAATTCCCTTTTCTGCCTCATGGCGTTTTAAAATTTGTTTCACGACTTCATGTTTCCAACTTTTGCCGAACCGAGTGGAAATTTTGTGCTCATTCAATGTTCGAGCGATGGATCGAAACGAATGTCCCCCTTGCCACATTCTCCACATATCGAGGACCGTTTGACGTTCACGCGCGTCCACAACAAGTTTTCCATCCAGGTAGCAATAGCCAAAAGGAGTGTTTCCGGCGCGCATGACATTTGGTGAGTTTGAAATTGGTTCGTGGTTTCTACGGAAAGATCGTATGGCGGTGCCGCCCTCTATAAGGGTCTTGCGAACCGTTCCTTTTGGCATTCCGGTCCGTTTTGATATCTCCCCAAGTGAGAGCCCGGACTCGTAAAACGCGGTCAATTTCTCAATCTTGTTGACCTTATAGGAGAACGGGAGTTCAATGATTTCGTGAGGTTGAGAGAGTTGCCTATTGTCGGACTTGCTCCACCAAGTACCACAACAAGGTCCTGACCGGACACATAGGTTACAGATTGTACCGAAGACATAGGTAACACTTTCGCGCCGAAGGGGTTTTCGCCGGCTTCGACGCAATTTGATTCGTCATCAAAGTATCCCAAGTCATAATCCATAAAACTCACCATCCAGATCCTATCATCAACTTGCCTCACGCCGACACTTTGACCAGCAAAGACTCGACTAAAATTAATTTTTCGTCTGCCCACGCAGATTCGACCACATTGAGTGACCGTGATCGTCTTGTCGCGAAGTGGATATTCAACATCTGGAAGGGTCTCGGTAGGATCTTTCGGAGGCCCCATACCGATCGTTTGGATATTGCATTTCGAGATCCGGGTGCGGGCGCTCGTACCTGTATTCCTGCTTAAAAACTTCAAATTTCTCCTGCTGCTGCAAGAGATTTTGACCCCGGCTTTGTTGAGTTTTTTAGTGTATAGTTCGTGGCGATACAAGACAGCATTTTTATCTATTTTAACTATTCATAAATCTTTCGTATTATAGTTCATGTGGTGGTAGGGAGCTAATCACCTAACCTACGGAGGTTAAAATGCTGACTTCAAAACGAGCGACCTTACAGCCACTACTTGAATCTGAGAAAGGCATCCACCTTACTGTGTTTATCTCTGTTTTTGGTCCTTGGGCTTTAGCTATTTGATAAGTTCAAACTAGAGCGAACGGTCCGTCACTTAAGAGCAAATGGAGATTTTTGCCCATGAAAATAAAAACTGCACTTACAGTTTTCACAGCGCTCATTCTGGCGGTATTCGCCGGTATGGCAATTTTGTTGATAAGTACTTCAGATCTGCTTGTGCTAGAGGCAGCGAACCTTGCGCGCGCGGGAGAAAGCATTCGGGTATCAAAAGAAATTAAGAGTCATCTGTTGATCTACAATAGAAACGTTTTTCTTTACGCGCTCCACAAAGACCCCTCCCGACTGGAGATTAGCAAAGTACACCAAACCGCATTAGTTAACCTTATGGTGAGCTCAGACCAACTTGTAGATAACGAAAAAGAATCTGTGATGCTGAAAGAGGTAAAGGAAAAAATAGCCGATTATTTCAGAGCAAAAGATGAGAGTCAAAATTCCGATTTATCACCGGTCGAAAAATATAGTAAAATTAGTGAAAAAGTAGATTCTGCCATCTCTGCTATCGACAATATAATTGAGATCAATGCTTCACAAATGCGGGACCTGGTAGCCAGCACTAGTAAGCAAAATATAGCGTCGGGGCGTATGGTGTTCATGCTGCTTACCATTGGTAGTTTGATTCTTCTTAGCCTCGTTATTGCCACCGTCTCCGCTGTAACTCGACCTCTGGTAAACTTGAACAAACTTTTTTCGCATTATCGTACTGGGAATGACAGTGTGCTTGCCAAATCCAAAGGCGTTAAGGAGATTCGGGAGATCGCCAACGCCTTTAATTCTATGACCGAGCGCTTAGAAAAAAGTCGCACCGACCAACTTCGTTTTATTGCCTCGATCGCTCATGATCTTCGTAACCCAATTAACGCAATGTCTATGGGTTCCCATTTACTTAGGGGCTTGTGCCAAGGAAAAGAACGAGGAGTTGCTGAAATCATCTTCCGCCAAGCAAAACACTTAGATCGCCTTGTTGGTGACCTGCTTGATACTGCCCGCATTGAGGCCGGGGAAATGGATATTGAGCTTTCCTTACAGGATATAAGTTCTTTGATCAGTGACGCAGTTGAACTATACCAAACGGATTCTGGTCTACATAAAATCTATTTTGAAATGCCGAAAAACCCACTTATTTGCATGTGTGACCGAGGGCGCCTGTCTCAGGTAATGAACAATCTCATTTCTAACGCAATTAAGTACTCACCTAAGGGTGGAACTGTGACTATAAAAGTGCGGGAAGAGAAAACTCAGTTTGTGTTATCAATTACAGATCAAGGAATGGGGGTATGCCCAGATGATCTCAAAAACATTTTTAAACCGTTTCATAGGTCTAAAGCATCTAAGCATACTATTTTAGGTATTGGTTTGGGACTATCTACCAGCCGGCGAATCATCGAATTACACGGAGGCGAGCTAAGGGTTGAAAGTACTCTAGGCAAGGGATCCACTTTCTACGTTATCCTTCCCGCTCAAATCTCCCAGTCAGAAGGAACAAATTGGAGCGCGGGCGTTTAATTGGAGTCGATTCATCTAGATTGCATTGATGGCCGGCTGACGTTGTTTTCTCTTTCGACCGTACTACACTTCTTTGCATAAATGGAATGCTTGCAGGCGCTTGAACAATTCCAAGTAAGAATGTCTGAAACCAGTTCAAAAAAATCCCTTTGTCTCAAGAAAATTAAATCCGGAGCCCGCTCCAAATGCAAGTATTCCGAAATAAATAAAACATATTGCTGTCTGCACATACGATAAAATAACGAAAAGCCCATCATCCTCAAGATGAGCCAGCGCTTGAAATGCAATCATCCACGCGGGCAGCGCATTGGAGAGCGGAATTGGTAGAGGCAACGCAAGCAGAATAGCATTTATGATCAAGAGTGCCGCACTAATTGTCCGAAATGGTCCCTTAAACAAGAACCTCCATCGAGGATGAAGAACTGGAGTCAACTTCTCGAAAACCCTCTCAGAACTTTCCGCAATTCGACACACGGTGCGTGCGGAAATTTTCCTGTGAGCCCATCTCTTTGGTAGCCACGGCGATTTCTTCAAATAAGCGAGAACGGTCACCGCCGCAATTAAGAAACCAAAAGGCGTAGAGAGCCCGGGCAGTGGAATTGGTTGAAGGAAGGGGATGGTTAAGAAAGTAATCAAAACGTAATGACCGTCAGGGCCAAACACCTCAAAGATCTCTTTAAGGGTGGGATCTTTCGTCGTACACATTGCTTCGATCTCATCAAGATGATCGAGAAGAGGTCCGCGTACGTTATTCCTTCCCATTCAAAGTCCCTTCACGGTGCTGTGGATTTCCTGTCGAGACATCCTTGCCACCGGGTAAATTCAATCTCTTTGAGATGGATTCGGATAGCCCAAATACTTCTCGCTAAGCCGGGCATTTTGCCTCCAGTTCACCACTAAATATCGACCGAATCCAGCTATAAACAAACATGTTCTCTTATAAAAGGCCAGAACAGCCACTTCGACAGAGCCAGATGAAACTTCTGTTTCAAAGAACACTTGGACTGACAGTTGCAGCAACCGGGCATATGAATAGAACTGGGCCTTTAATTCGGGTTTTTATCTTTGCAGTTTTTTGCTCGGTGGCATTGGCTGAAGAACCACCGTCGCCTGCGGACTCTGACCCGCAGCCGATAGCTGTTGAAGAGGTCATTTCTGACAAGAAGATTCAACGTCGTCTAGCGGACATACTTGCCGCTGTTGGTTCCTATGAGGAGGTGACAATCACGGTGGTCTCGGGCGTCGCTATTTTATCGGGTCTTGTAGAGGAAGAACGGCAGATCGAGTGGGCTAAAGACTTAGCTGGGCGCATGGATGGAGTAGTAGCTGTGCAGAATCAAATCACCAGCCGCCCAAAGGGGATATTAGACCTTGCACCCGCTCGTGAGGAGATTGAGGGATTCAGTGCGGCCTTCATGCGTCGCCTTCCGACCATTGTATTGTCTCTAACTGTGCTGGCGATTGCTATGCTGTTGTTCTTTCTGGCGTCTTTTGGATTCCGTCGAACGCTCTCGAAAAGAATTACTAGTCCGCTGCTGTTGAACGCAACAGCAAAAGTGCTTGCAGTGCCAGTATTCTTTTTAGGACTTTATCTAGCTTTGAAAATTTCTGGCTTGGCAGGTTTGGCTTTCACAGTTTTGGGCGGTACGGGACTTTTGGGTCTCGCGCTAGGCTTGGGCCTAAAAAACAGCGTTGAAGACTACGTGGCAAGCATTCTTCTGAGTATCAAAAAACCTTTTCGTCCAAGTGATTGGGTCAGTATCGGCGAGTACGAAGGGATTGTTCAAAAGGTGACCTCGCGCTCGACTTTGATTATTGATTTCGCAGGCAATCACGTACTGATGCCAAACAGTTTGGTTTACAGGAGCACAATTTTAAACAGAACAGCGAATGCGAAAATGCGTTGTGATTTCGTGTTTGGCCTCGATTTTTGTGATTCGATAGAGGCCGCACAAGAAGCTGTCTTGGAGTTATTGGCCGAGAGCCCGTTCGTGCTAAAGGATCCGGAACCCTGGGTTTTGGTAGATGAGCTAGGCGGTTCTGCGATCAACTTACGGGTTTACTACTGGCTCAATGTTCGTGAAGTCAGCACTTTTAAGGTCACAAGCCATTTGCAGCTAGAGGTTAAGAATCGTCTTCTCGCAGAGGGCTTTCACTTTCCGGATGCGCAGAGAGAAATCGTATTTACCAACCAGTTACCCATTAGACGCGATTCGACTCCGCAGAAAGGACCAGGCATCAAAGCGGTGCTGGGGGGTAAGGCCCCTCGCCTTGATGAAGTACGCGCAGAGGTTTCAGAACTCAATCGCCAGGCACGCGAGTCTGATTTGCCAGATCAAGGTGAGAATGTCCTCTGAGCCAAGACATATACACGGCGAATATGACGGAACTAAATTAAACAGTAGAAAGTTATGTTAACTGTTCGGTTGTTTCTAACAGATGAAGCGTTTGGTCTACAACTTCACGAATGCTAAATGGCTTCTCAAATACAAGAGGCTTTCCAAGTTTCGCGATTTCAATTTTAATACCCGAGTCGACAAACCCTGAGATAAATACGAAGCGCGGTGAGGCCTTCGAAGCCAATCGAACTTTTTCAGCAAGCTCAATTCCGCTGAGGTGATCCATATGTATGTCGCAAATCACAGCATCATAGTCGAAGTGTTGAAGATGCGCCAATGCGACTTCGGGATTGGTCTCAGTTTTCGCAACGTGACCTCGCCTTGCAATTTCCTCTTGAAAGAGCTCACCAATGCTCATTTCGTCATCTATAACAAAAATATCAAAATGCGTTTTTGCTTTTGATCGCTTAAGCGGAAGTCGCACTATGTACTGCATATTGGGAGTGTCGCTATCTAACAAAAGGTCGCCGCCGTTTAGCTGTAGAATCTCCTTCGAAACTTCTACTCCCACGCCGGCCTCGTTAGATTTTTCGTTGGAATCCGCAAAGATTTCTTCTCTGTTCGTTTTCTCGAGGTAGAGATTACTTTTACTGCTATAGGAGATAATGAGATTCAAACATTCGTCGTTAATTTCTTTTGCAGAAATTTTAATCCATCGCTCTTCATGGCGTTCGAGAGCGTGGCAAGATTTCAGTAGGAGATTCACAATAGCCTGTGAGATCTCTACAGCCTCACACTCAACAAATATGTCACGATCAATCTCATGATATATCTCAATGTTGTTTTCTGAAATAGAGTCCCTGCATTGCTCAACAGCTCTCGCGACGAGCTCAGAGAGGCTGGTGTTATGAAGTGGTCGGCGCGAAGAAAATGCGTGTCTTTCTCGAGCGCGGGCGCCTGCGGACTCAATCCGAGAAGTCATTTGTAGAATGCCATCAGCTCCTGAGGTAACCTTATCTCGGTTTACGATTTTTGCCTGAGCTGCTGTCTGGACGGCAATTGCATATCCCTGTATGGAAGAAAGTGGGTCATCGATTTCCTGTATTAGTTTGTTCGTGGCATAATTCAAAGCTGCGAGTCGAGACGTGGCGACTTCTTGCCTCAGCTTTCGGCTAGCAAAGAGCATTTTTCGGCTACACTCGACTGAATAACGGATCGAACGCTCTAGAACCTGCGGGTAGTGGTTGTCTTTCACCAAATAGTCGCTGGCTCCGCACTCCATAACTAAACAGTCAAGAGAGAGGTTCTCTTCTTCAGCGATTACAATGACAGGTAGACTGGAGCTTCTTGCGCGCAAGTCTTTCAAAATATCTATGCAGCTTCTATTCAGCCATGAGGTACTTAAAAGCAGAATATCGCGTGGCAATCCATCTCCGCTAGCGAATGCAACGAGCTCCTCGAAAGACTTCAATTTAACGAGTTCGTAGTGTATGCCCTGTATAGAGTTTAAGGCCCGCTCAGTTATGTGTGCGCTCGCTTCGTCGTCAGCTAACAGAGCTCTGTATTTCATAATAGAAGCGGTCTCTGATTTTATCATGCGGCATTAGACTAACAGGTTTGAGAAAAAATCCAATTTGTTTAAATTGGGCTCGAAGGAATTGTGAAGGAATATCGCCATTGCTAAAAAGTTTTACAATTTTCGGCAAAATGGTTACGCCTTCAAGGTAGCGAACTCCCAGCCTAGGATATTCATTCGGAGTGCATCCAAACCCTGAAAGTATAGCAACCTCGTCTATTTGGCCGCTAAGGGGTCAAAGTTAACCTTTATGATTGAATCTTGTGCGGGAATATAGCTTCCGTGAAAAACTATGCTATTTGACTCCGAACTATACGACCAACCATTTAGTAGGTCTCTTGGAACTGGGGTGCCGTCTACCGCTACAACGATAGATTCCTGTCGGGGCTCTCGACTTAAGTAAAACTGTGTAGAAAGTTCTGCAATGCGATTTTGAATCGCATTGAGCGTTGACGAAAAGTCATCGCATATAGAACCCAAGATTCCGCCGGTTGCATCGATCATTTCTTTGTACCGGATACCGAGGTATCCGTACTCGTTGGCGCCAAGGCATGATTCATCAAATATCGCCATAGCGGATACACTAAACCTTCTTATCGACGGAGTGCTGCCGGTCAAGTCTGAGAGGAAAGAAACATATTGGCTTATGCTATGCAAATTGGGATTGTCGTATTCTGCTACCGCCTCCGAGGAGTCATGTGAAAAGTCGTCTTCATCACTGACAATAATGATGGCTAAAAAGGAGTTCTCGCGAACGAAACCACTATTGAGGTCACTAGATAATGAGTAATGCATGCTCTGAAAGGCTCTTTCATCCCCAGAGCCCATAGCACCTTGTAGGACATTATCTTGAAAGATCTCAATGGCATTTTCGAACAGAGGTGTAATTACGGAAACTGCGGGGCTTGTGGTACCGTCTTTACCCCGGAATCTTGCAGTGTCGGGATTACCCAGAAATGCACCTTTGTAGCTGTCAGTTGGCACAACTGCCAATTGAAAGTCGTACTTTTTCAATACAAACGATGAAATAAAAGACTTAAAGTTGTTCGCGAGGTTCTGTTGATCGTCTCCCATAGAACTTGAATTGTCGACAACCCATAAGATATCAAGTTTGTTTGAGACGGCTGTTGCTGACTGTCGAAACGTATTCTGCTCGGGAGCTAAAGCGTACTGTGCCCCAAACTTTGAACATGAAACCAACAAAGTGTTTAAGAGGATCAGCACCGAAAATCTGAGCCAGTTCATCGCTTAAGATCCAAATAATTTAGAAGTTTTATTGAATGAACGTGCAAAAGTTTAGGCAGTACGTCACTCATCGACGTTTGGCGAGTAATCTTTAGAGGCAGTCTAAAATTGGGTCAGGACTTCTGATGTTAAAAGTTCCCGCAACAAGGCTCGTGTTGGAGCAACGATAATTAGTAGCATCTATTTTGCATAGCCGTCTCTATGAAGAAAAAGTGCCTGTCAACGGAGCTTACAGTTTTAAGCAACTTTACTGTGAAGCTCTTTGACACTTTTGGAATTGGGGCAAAAAAACCCATTCGGGTCTAGAGTCTGCCCCTTGCTTCAATTAGTATGGCAGGCTTTTTGATGTTAAGTGGTCAGTTCACTCTCTATTTACGTTCTGACAGGCTGCCAACTCCGATGGCAGAAGAATCTGTGGTGGTAGTTAATGCATTTTGAATCAAAAATTAGACCCGGCAAGAACTGCTGGAAACAGGGCATGGCTACGCATGCAAAAATTCTTATAGACTGCGAAGCTTTTTACGAATCACTGCATGAAGCAATCTGTCGTGCAAAGAAGAGCATTATTATTGTTGGCTGGGATATCGACAGGAGAGTGAGACTGATACGAGGTCGCAAAGAGTTCGAAAGCCCCTATCCTTCAGTTTTAGGTGAGTTGCTCGCTCACAAAGCTCGTGAGAATGCGAGCATGCTTATCTATCTGCTTAGGTGGGACTCTTCAATCATGTTTTCTTTTCAGCGGGAGATCGCAGCTCAACATTTGTGGGAGATCTCCACTCCGGAAAACGTTCACATTTGCGCAGACGACTGTATTCCTATTGGGGGTGCCCACCACCAAAAGATCATCATTATTGACAATACACTAGCCTTCTCAGGTGGCGGCGATGTAGCAGCGGGTCGTTGGGATTCCCAAGAACACAAAATCATTGAGCCAGAGAGGCACGACGAGCGCGGCAACTACGGGCCGTTTCATGACGTTCAAATTATGCTAGAAGGGCCGATAGTCGGCGATTTGACAAAGATCGCCTGTGAACGCTGGGTGAGAGCCGCCGGTTACGAAATAAAGACGGACCAACTAAAACCAGATGAGCAGCAACATATCTCGATGGTCGACTTTTGTACTCCAGACTTTAAAGACGTGCCTGTAGCGATAGCAAGGACATCACCTGCTATCGGAGATGCGAAACGCATTGAAGAAATACTTCATATGTATCTCGATCTAATCACTTCTGCTGAAGAATTTTTGTACTTAGAAAACCAGTATTTGACCTCAAAGGACATTGCACGGCAGTTGAACCAGCAGCTGAGAAACAAGCGGAACCTCAGAGCAGCTATTGTCAGTTCGTTTGAGCCTGAGGGTATGCTCGAAGGTGAAGCTCTATGGACTGCGCGTATTGAGTTCGAAAGGATTCTCGAAGTTGGAATAAAAAAGGAACAAGTAATAATGTGTGCCCCCCTCTTTCACGTAAGTCGTGGGGAGAAGCCTTTCTATAAGCGGATTCACTCCAAAGTCATGGTAATTGATGACCAATATTTGTGTGTGAACTCATCTAATATTACCAATCGTTCTCTTCAGCTAGATACGGAGTGTGACATAGTGCTGATTGCTGATAGCGATTCACACCGCATGGGTATTCGAAAAATTCGAAACGCCTTGATTGCAGAACACAGCGGAATCCCTGCCCAAAGAGTTCAGAAAATTATTGAGAACGGGCACCGTTTGAGAAGACTCCTGAAAGCTAAACCATATGGACACTGGTCACTAGCAGTTCTAAAAGATCATCGCTATACCCATCAGAAGCTTGGGGGGTTCATGAATTTGATAGTAGACCCTAAGAGGCCATTTTTGCCTAGAAGACTCATGAAACGGTTGTCCTCAAGTGGCATGCTGCGAAATCCTTCAAGGCGCAAACTAGCTATCTTTGCAGGGTCGTTTTTAGTTGTGTTGATTATTCTTTTGGTATCATTAAGTAATGCACAGTGGTTTTCAAACACGACACTTATTAGTTTTCTCGAGGGAGCCCGAGAAATGCCAGCTTCCTTTCTTGTTGTATGCAGTCTCTACTTGATCGGAGGGCTTACTTTCTTTCCGATGACGATTCTTTCGTTAGCTACGACGGCCGTCTTTGGCGCTTTACGTGGGACCATCTACGCTATGGTGGGTGCCCTGCTGAGCGCGGCACTTCTTTTCGGTGTTGGTCATTACCTCGGATTGAGCAACATTCGAAAGTATTTTGGCGAACGCATCCGCAAGGCCACAATGAAACTAAAAAACAAAGGAGTGTTTGGGGTTGCCATGATTCGGCTTACGCCCATAGCGCCGTATAGCCTTGTAAATTTAGCGGCAGGAATAGTTTCGATCAAATTTGTGGATTTTATGTTGGGCAGCTTTATGGGCCTTTTGCCGGGATTAATCGCCAAAGGTTTGGTTGGAGATTCTCTTATGCAGGTGTTTATTAAACCCAACATTGAAGGAGTTGCGTACTTAATTTCTGGACTAGTTGTTTGGATTCTTTTAGTCGTTTTTGCGAAAAGGTTGATCAACGCTAGAATGCACCGGTTAAGCAAGGTGTAAACAGGGAGCGAAACCATCTCAACACTTGTATTGGGGCAATCTGCCCCAAAATTGATATGTTAAAAAGTGAATCTATTTTCTTTGGTTTGCTACATAGAGAATACACGGTGAGATATACAGCGAAACATACAGTGAAACACATTGAAATGGCAACATTCTCTAAAAACATCGATTGAGAAAATGTTTAGCGGTGCGATAATAGCCGCAACTGTAAGTACATCATTGCATAAGACAAAGTGAGAAAGCGGCCATCCTTAGAGTGAGCCGTGCACAAAAAATGGAGTCGAAAATGCCAAACGAACCGGGTAGCCACTATCGACGTCCGGGCAGCGGACGCCTTAGTTTTGACTACGATGGCCCACACGATAGAGACAGCCGCGAGGCCTACGACTACGGCAAATACCGCCAGCAAATACTGCGACGAAGAGACGAAGAGGAATTTGCATATTGGAATCGTCGAATGCGAGTGCTTGGGAGTCGCGGCCTGCTACCGTAGCCGGCTAATTTCGCATCATCTAAGCGAACAATAAATAGGTGAATTTTGGGTAGGGCATAGATTGGCTCGCCCAGGGGGTGGATCTGGGCGTTTTTGCGGCACTCACGTTTTCGTTTTTTCAATGAATAGGGTGGCGACTGAATTATTTCTTTGATTCTGTCGTATGGTGATACAATTGGGTTTCACAATCACATCTTGTCTAGAGGTAAAGATACATGACGGTTTCAAGGCATTTAATTTTATTTACTACTATAGTTGGCATTGTGTCTGGCTTGGCAACCAGGAGCCTATCAAGCGCATCAACTGGACTTTACGAACTGGCGAAGGTTTCCCAAGAAAAGTTGGAAGACTATGCAGCTGAGAATGCTCAAAAAAAATATTCAGAATTAATTTCCGGAATTCCTATCAGTGCGAAAATAACAAACCCCGAATATGACGATTTGTACTCTGATAAACTCATGCAATATCGTCATTCTTTTTCTGTTTTGTACCGCGGGAAATCTCTGACAACCAATTCATTTGCTAACAGAGTCGATAGGCTGAACAAAAGTGTGTTCGAAAAAATGCGAAGGCATTTGGTTCTTCGAGACATGGATTTTCCAGTTCCAGCAGTGCCAGTGAGTTTTGGTGGCCTTCGCGATATACGAAACTCGATCTCTGCGATCAAACAGTTAAGATCTAAAATGTCGAGTCGCCTCTTGAAAGGTGAGATAGAGCCTATAAACCAATCTGAATCCACAATTCCCGGGCTTTTCAATCAGGTTGGAGCAAGGCCACCTATTTCTCCGATATACACGAGCTTTGTATTAGAGGCTTATCTTTACTTTCTGGCTCAGGTGCAATTCTTAGTAACTGAAAGAATCTCAAAGACCCAGATTGCAATTCAAGAAGGCGATGTTTCATGGTCAAAGTGGATTCAAAACTCCTTTCGAGGAAGGTTGAACTTGAAAAATGAGCTCTCTACTTTACGTAGTTTAGACCGTTGGACTCATGAAGAGACGGACTTTGCTTGTAAAAAGATCCGAACATTTAAATCGTCGATCATGAGAGATATGTTTGTCGAACAAGAAACTGCTCGAATATTTTTTGATCACGTCGACTCTTCATCTCAGATTGTAAATCAAGGAGCCTCGATAGATGAAGTCCGTAAGCAAGTAGACTCCAACATTCATGTTGGTGGTTTGGCTAACCGTCGCCCTCCCTATTTTGTTGCTGGTGAAGTCTACTGTTGGGAGTACTGGCTGTAGGGGGCCTTTTGCCTTTTTTGGGTGCACGCGCGGCCATGCTCCGCGATCCTTTTATCTCGAGCAGGTTGTGATAGAAGCGTCAGTCGGTGAGTCGAAAGTTAGATTTCAGGAATTCCTTAGAATTTCCTCCCACCATGACTTCGAAGTCGCCAGGCTCAGCAGCAAATGTGAGCTTTCGATTGTAAAATTTTAAGTCCTCAAGAGTAAGTTCGAATTGTACGGTCTGGCTCTTGCCAGCCTCCAGATACACCTTTTTAAAACCGCGTAGTTGTTTCAGCGGACGAGTTATCGAACCCACCAGATCTCGAATATAAAGCTGAACAGTTTCTTCGCCGGCACGCGAGCCTGCATTAGAAACAGTGACATTAACAACAAGCTTCTGATCGGGTTTGATTGCTCCAGCACTCAACTGCAAATCAGAGTACTCAAACTGAGTATAACTTAAACCCCAGCCGAATGGGTAAAGGGGCTCGTTAGCAGAATCAATATAGCGAGACACCCATCTGTCGCCACCACTTAATTGTGGCCGTCCTGTATTTCTGTGCGAATAATAAACCGGAATCTGACCTTCATCTCTTGGGAAACTCATGGTGAGTTTTCCGGACGGATTTTCTCTACCGAGCAAAATGTCGGCGATAGCATGACCACCCTGCGTTCCTAAAAACCATGTTTCAAGAATCGCGTCGGCCAGCTGGGATTCTTCTTCTAAAACCAAGGGTCGACCATTCATAAGCACAAGAACGATCGGTTTGTTCAAGGTGCGAAGAGCACGAAGGAGCAAAAGCTGATTCTCGGGCACGCGGATTTGCGTGCGAGAGGCGGCCTCGCCGCTCATGCCCTGAGTTTCTCCTAAAGCCACAACAATCACATCTGAACGTTTCGCCACCGAAACGGCTTCACGAATCATTTCTGCGGGCGAGCGTGGATCGATATCAATCTCACCCCCATGTTGGTTAAGAAAGGCCAACAAGTCGCGATCCTCTAAAATGTTTGAGCCCCTCGCATAGTTTAATCTTTTTGAACCGTAAGCTTCAGATAGCCCGTCCCTTAAAGAAACTGCGATACGCCAATCTCCGGCACCTGACCAGTTACCTATCATGTCTCTTTTTCGATCAGCTAAGGGGCCAATGAGAGCGATTTTTTCACCTGCTTTAATTGGTAGTACTTGTTTGTCATTTTTTAAAAGCACTATTGATTTACGAGCCATCTGGCGTGCGACTTGTAGATGTGTGGGTGCCATCAGAACCCGGGCCGCTCTCTCTTTGCTCACGTTACGATAGGGATCATCAAAAAGACCCAGCTTGTATTTTGCGGCAAGGAGACGTCTGACAGCTTCGTCGACGGTTTTCACATTAACTCTTCCGGATCGAATCAAGTTTTCTACATGATCGATGTAGGTGCTTCCCTGCATCTCCATGTCAACACCAGCATTGATCGCAAGTTCGGCGGCGTGTTCTAAATTGGAGGCAACACCATGTGGGATCAACTCGGGAATCGCTGTGTAGTCACTTACCACGAAGCCCGTGAAACCCCACCTATCACGCAAGATGTCTCGCAGCAGCCATCCATCAGCTGTTGCGGGCACACCAGAAATGTCATTGAAGGCCGTCATCAGAGATCCGACTCCAGCTTTGATTGCAGCTAAGAACGGTGGAAGGTAAGTTTCAAAAAGTTCTCGTTTGCTAATATCGACGACATTGTAGTCGCGACCGCCTTCTGCGGCTCCATAGGCGGCAAAGTGTTTTACACAGGCCATGACTCGTGTGGGATCAGAAAGAACTTCACCTTGAAATCCCCGCACACGAGCTGCAGCTATTAAAGAATTCAACCATGGGTCTTCGCCTGTACTTTCAGACACGCGGCCCCACCGAGGATCGCGAGCCACATCTACCATAGGGGCAAATGTCCAATGTAAACCGTCCGCAGCAGCCTCAGCGGCGGCTATACGAGCGGTGGCTTGCATGAGGTGTAAATCCCACGATGAACTTTCTGCCAACGGGATTGGAAAGACCGTGCGATGCCCGTGAACAACATCAAACCCGTAGAGAAGTGGGATTTTCAAACGAGTTTGCTCGACAGCCAAACGCTGCATCTTCAAGGTAAACTCAGGGGTGTAAGCATTGAAAATCGAACCAACTCTGCCGCGAAGCACTTCACGCTCGTAGTTTTGAGGCAGGTTAACACCAGTTTGAGCCATGTTTGCTGAATACTGAGTCATCTGACCGATCTTTTCTTCTAACGTCATCTGTGACATCAACTGATCGATGAAGCGATTCATTTTTTGATCACTAAGGGCTGCGATAGGAGCGCCGGAGCTCAGTAAAAGAAGCGCTACTTGGCAGAATTGGAATGTTGAACGTAACATTGTGACCTCGTACTTTGTCGGCGGGGGTTTAATTTCGGCAAGTCTTCAAGTGAGGCTTTAGCTGCTTTTACTAAACCCTCTTTTACGGGAGGAATCTCCATAAAATGTTTCCAAATAGATGTTTCCGCTTTGAGGTTGGCAAAACTCAAGTAGGAAGGCCCAACAGTGATTCCTAGTACCAGATCAGAAATCCACTGATTGTCTATGTCTACGCTGTCAGTGAGTCCATATCGCCCCCATAGGGAAGAGGAAACACGAGAGGCCCACAGAGGAAATGCAGATAGAGGAGAACTCCACAAAGGAGATGCCCCCGGCGCAGAGGCCCCATTTTTTAACCAAAGACGAAGATCACCAAAGACCTCTCGCGGAGCAAACATCACGGAGGCAAGAACACAACTGACACAAGCTGTGCTTCTGTAATGTTTTGCGTGAGCCACTTCATACCCTAAAGGTGCCAAGCCGGCGCTAAAGCCCCAGTATCCGGCTTTGTAAGTTTTAAAAGTTTCATCGTGTCGTGCAATATTCCTCTGCAGCAAACTTAAGGATCTACTGTTGTCAAAATAGTTTTCGCCATAGGCATCTTTAAAATCGCGTAAATCCAAAAACAATTGGGAGTACTGATGAACAAACAAGGCTTGATCTAATCCCATCAACTCATTTTTTGTTGTTCGGCTAAAGGCCAACCATGCTTCTGGAGGCAGCGGATTTTGCGGATGTCCAAGCCCTAAAATCAAAAGAATCATTTGTTCGGCATACATATCCCATTGGGTTGTGATGTAACCACATTCTGGGAGATAGCCCATACTCAAGGTTAGTTTGTTTGGCTCTTGTCCGCCGTCTGTCAGAAAGTCGTAAAAATCCAAATTCGCGTAAAGCTCATTTGCAAGGTGAGAAGCTTTCGTGTTCTTGAACACCTTACCTGCGTAAAGTGCGCCGGCTATAAAAAGAGATGTATCGATAGTAGAAATTTCCGACGTGAATTCTCTTTGACCGGTCTTCCAGTCTACGAAGTGATAGAACCAGCCATTTCGTCTCAAAAGTTTTGTTGATGCAAATAGCAGAGTTTTCTCAACATAGCGGTAGGTAGACTCCCAGTCTAAAAGACCTCGAGCCGCAGCATTGGCTTGCACAGCTAGGCTGAACCCGGTAGCGGCTATGGACGCGACGTGATCTACTTGCGGAGGCCCGGCGAGATTATTGGCCTTATCAAGAGTTAAACCCGTAAGTGGATGAGAGTTCTCGACAAAGTAGGCGACAGCACGGCGCTCGATCTCTGATTGAAGAGGTAAAGGAGAGTGAGACGCATCCGCCGTAGTCAGCCCGAAAATGACCAAAATGAAGCTGAAAATGACTTGAAACTGCACGGCCCCTCCAAAAAAACACCTTAACAGTGACCTGCGATACTTCAAGTTTCTGGGTTTGTCATGCCGGTAGTGGCTTTAAAGGAGCAGGATATTGTGGCTCATCTCTTTCTGAAGTGGAGTTGGCGTTGAGAGCCTATGAAATCGGCCATCGCTCAAGTCACCGGCTTCGTACTTAATATTATTTTTTCGGACAACAAATGTGCTCATATTTTATCCTTAATCGTCTGACAACAAGCCCGTTTTATTGAAAAGCCATTGCACGAGCTCGACCATCACCAAGGTGTCTTTCTTACAGTACTCAAGAGAAGCTAGAATCAATTCCTCTTTCCGTTCTGAGAGGGTATCGCAAGATATGATCTCTTCAAAGGCCATTTGTGCCTCTGTGCCGTTGGCCACTTCCATACCGCTGTATGAGTGGTGTTGACCCAGAATAGCAGGAGCCACTTTTTTTAGACTAAACGAACATTCGAAAGCATTGTCATAGATATTATTTCGTATAACAGGTAACGGGTCGACAATTCTTGGTAAGAGCGAATTCAATTCTATTTTGTGGGTCGCAGAGTATTTAGCTAACTCCGAAATTCTATTTGATTCAAACTGACTGTAGTAAGCGACAATGGAACCTGTATTGCCACAAGCATCAATAAGCTTTGGAATCAGTTGTGGCCTGGGATCAGTTTTTTCAGTGTGAAGATACTCTTTGTGAGTAGGTTTAGATTGGGGTGACGGCCAAATATGAGCACTAAACTGAAACGGCACTTGCTGATAGGGACTAGTCTTGTCGTATCTTGGTATCGCTGGGGCAATAGTCTCAAAGTCCAAGAAAGTAATTGGGAATACCCAAGATGAAAGTGCTTCCTTAATGCCTCTTGAGTTGAAAAAGCGTTCATTCGACTTAAATACTTTAACAATCCTTCGCTGTAATGTTGTCAAATCATCGAGTCTTTCGTCATCCAGCGGAACAATGCCTTGTGAATATAGATCCCACTTTCGCGATTTAATTTGCGGTAGGTTTAGCACGCTGATCTTTGGTATATTCTTTTCTTTCCAACAAAAATCTTTAAAGCCACAATCATTCGGGGCCGTGCAATGTGGGCCGATATCAGCCTCCGGCATTTTATCTAGCTTGATAACCTGAAGGGTGGCTCTCACCTTAATCGGAATATCGCGACCGATTGCTTGAACTTTTTCTGTAACGTCTTCAGATTTAAACAGGTCATCAAGTTTTGGATACTTGCAACTGCTGTTCATATGAAGAATGCAAATTTTTTCGATGGGTAGACCACTATTTTTCATAATCCATGCTTGAAGACCTACATCGAAAAAGTGTTCTCGTTTTACACTTGTCGACGACTTGACTTCAAAGATTGTCCACTTGCCTGTCGCTGGTGAAAACTGAATTATGTCCGCCCGAGCATAGCAACCGTCGAAGGTAAAGGCGGCTTCGTAAATGGTTGTGCATTGCTCTGCTAAAAGCTGCTTTGTTTGATTCAGCGAACCTGTGAAATCCCAAGGTTCATTAGCTACAAGTGTGCCGCCTGGGAATCTCTTTCTAGCTTCTTCACCCACTCTTGTGCCTTGTGAAAACACTGCCTGTTGCTCGGGTGTAACGGGCGTCTCAAGCTCAGGGTGATGAACTGTCAGATAAATGGATTTAAGGCATCTGAACCCACGCATGATTTTGGTTTTGCTAAGTAGGGTGGGCCGTTTGCTCATAAAAGTATTCTATATAGACTCGGAGACCATCGTCTCTTTCAATGTGATATCCGTGACGCTCAGCCTTCTAGCTTGACGGGTAATTTTGCATTTTCTTTCAAGGGAGAACTGCAAGGTGGACGTCTCGTTGGCTTCTGTTTTAGCAGCTCATAAGGCGTCTCTCGTCGCTGTTTTAAGCAAAGCTATCATCCTTTGTGAACAATTTTTTCGCAGCTCTTGCTGAGCTTTATAGAGCCAAAAATCAGCGTTTTAAAACCAAGTGTATTATGCCTCGAAACCAGAAACGAAAGCGAAGGCTCTATGAAATCAGACAATATCCTTTTAAGAAAGCTTCACACTAATGCCGTCGAAAAAACCGCAAAGTATTTAACTGCCGAAGCAGAACTTATCGAGGCTTTAGACGCAGTAGAAAAACATAAGGCCTTCCTTCGCCTTGGCTACGGAAGCCTTTGGACATATTGCACAGAAGCACTGAAGCTTTCTGATTCGGTAGCGGCAAGCTTCATTGGCGTTATGAGAAAATCTCGAAAGGTGCCTGAACTGAAAGAAGCCATTCGAGCAGGTGAGTTCTCGGTATCAAAGGCCAGAAAAATTGTCAGCGTCATCACACCAGAAAACAAACAAAGATGGATAGAGCTGTGTAAAACCCTTCCCTGTAAAAAGCTCGAAAAAGAAGTCGTTCTGGTTAACCCAAAAGAAGCCGTCTACGAAGGAGCGAGAACGGTTCAGGAAAATCGCATTAAGCTAACGATTGGTGTGAGCGAGGAGCTTTATGAGAAGTTTCAAAGGGCCCAAGACATTTTGTGTCAAAGAACTCAAAAGCCACTTAACTACGAAGCGACACTTGAGCAAATCGTGGAGTTTTTTGTAGAAAAGGCGGACCCCTTAAGAAAAGCCCAAAGGGCCACGGAAAAGCAGGTCGTGGCAAAAACCAAAAGAAAAAGCTGCGACAGCAGCCTATCGAGACCTTCAGAAAAGGCAATGGCTGAAAAAGTAGAAGCAGAAGAAGCAGAAGAAGTTAAGAGTAGTTCGAGCAAGTCGCCAAATCAATTGTTCTTAAGAACAGTAAACCCAAGACCTCAGGCAAGAGCTATACAGCGCGAGCAAAAGAATCTAATGGAGCGCTCAAACAGCGAAATCGAAACTGCTAAAAATCAATTGTTCACAAGAACAGTAAAACTAAGGCTTAAAAGAAGAGTGATAGACCGTGAGCAGCGAAGTCATCGCAAAAACCTTCCGGCTGAAGTTCGTCATACGGTAATTCTTCGAGATGGAAATCGCTGCACTCACAGAAACAATCGAGGTTTTCGCTGCCCCGAAAAAAGGTGGTTAGATTTTCATCATATCATTCCAGTCTCACACGGAGGTAAAGACAATCCAGAGAATGTGACTATTCTTTGCAGGTCCCATCACCTGCAACATCATGAAGATGAGAGGGTATTCAGTTAGCTATTGCGCTGGTGTAGACATTTGTTGTCTAGATAGCATGGGGCATATATGCGCAACAACTTGAACGTAGACGAGTGCAACGGTTACGACGCCTAAGCCGGCTCTGGGAGGTGAGTGCTGACAGAAAACTAGCTAATATGTACGCTCATCGGTAAACCACCTTGAAAAATTCGGTAATGACTGTTGCTTCTTCAATATTTTCAACGTTCCATCGCGACAGAAATGGACGGAAAAATTCTTTATGCACATGTCTCCAGTAGGCAAGAGACAAGTCACCTTCACCCTCAGCGATGGCAATTTCGACGGGTACATCTTTAAACTTGTGGGTTATGGTTCTTTCTGTGCGCAAAATGCAACCTGGTTCATCTCGGCTATTAAGAAGAATCCAGTAGTTCCCCACTTTTGGTAGGGGGGCTCCGGAGGAAATGTAGTCTTCAACGAGGCCGCTCCCAGCGGTTTTCTTACCAATCAAATAGAGCTCAAGAAGGTCGTCAGTGATTTCACGATTTCCAGCGAACTGCGCTTCGACATGTGGGTTGGTCGGCCGTTCATGCTCTGGCAGTGTCACAATATACTTTTGCCAAAAGTCTTTTTCGTTTTGTTTTAAGTCATTCACTTTCAAATCACCCTTCCACGTAAACGCCACTGAAGGCCGACCTTTGCAGCAATCAGCGTAATAAACGGTAAAAACTGAATAAGAGAAAAGAGGATTTTCATGTTATAGCCAGATTGTCGACTTCTTCAGCGACGACGGCAAATCCTTTACCAAAAAGAAGTTTTCCTTTGAGGCTCCGAGTTGAGTTCGTCACTTCCCCCATGACACCTCGCTGTGTGCCATAAATCTTTAGATTCTTTAATTTGGTCGTTTCGCTTATGGGATTTTAGGCGAAGGCAGCGTGTTTTTTGATTGCCAAGTCTTGGCGCTAGATTTTTGATTCTCTTAGGCTTTCACATAGAAGGGAAATTGAGTGAACCTTACCATCTTTTTGTTGTCGCTATTGTTGTCTGTTCAATCCGCATTTGCCGCTGAAATCGACGATCAGACTGGCCATTGGGTTGGGACGTTTGTGAATAAGCCGATGAGCGAAAGGTTTTCTGTTTGGGCAGAATCCCAGATTCGATTCAATCACGACATCGGCGGCGTTCAACAGGTCCTTTATCGGACGGGTGTTTTGCAGCGGCTGAGCGCTGAAAGTGGGATTGGCTACCTTTACGCTTTCATTCAAACGGGTGGACAGAAAGAGCATCGCCTGACTTTGCAGCATACCCAGCACTACGGAAGTTTTATTAACATGACTTGGTCTCATCGGCTTCGCGCCGAGACACGTTTTTTGGAGCGTAATTCAGACAGTGCAGGAAGAGTTCGTTACCTCGTGCGGGGTGAAGGGCTAGACGTACTGGGTACCTCATTGGTTATTTGGGATGAGTGCTTTTTTAACCTCACTCGTGAAGACTGGACGGGAAATCAGTTCACGGAGCGAAACCGATTTTTCTTGGGGTTGCGGCAAAAAGTATCAGAAACCCATTTTGAATTCGGCTACCTCAATCAGTATGTACCGCGCAGTAGCCTCAACATTATGGAACACCTTCTTGTCCTTTACATTTTCATTTAGGTGCCACGCGCCGTTTGGAGAGGCTTATGCAGTTTGCTCAGAAAAAAGTTGCGACGATCAGTGGAGTAATGAGGTCACCCGCCCTGGTGATTGCCCACTTGTCACGGGGCCCGACGAGTCACGCGAAGTGACAGTTGAGGGGCGCCTATTTCATTGTCTCTGTATGGCTCTATAATATCAAAACCGAGTTCGGCACGCGCTTTATATGCCGGAGTGTTCTTTATCGAGTCCATATATAGCCGACCTAAGTTCTCAAGTGCAGTTCCATTTTTTCTCGAGTTCCAAACCGTGAAGAACTTTTCTGCATTTGTTTCAGCTAAAAAGGTACTTATTGTGCGTACCTGAGGAAAATTGATTAGAACGTATGCAAAAAAGGCAGTGCCCAGGTGTCTGCCGCGTAGGACGGATCGAATGTCTAAGATTGAGAGCTCGTCTTTTTGTACAAGTACCTCAAATTTAATACGGCCAAGCCTTTGTTCCTTTTCTCCAAAGAATTCAACCAATCCTTCTAAAATGCTTGAGTTCTTTTGCGAATAGCTCGGTGACTCTCTGAATATCAGATTCGTAGCGTACTTACGGTAGACACTTTCATACTGCTTTTGGGCGAGGAGCATTTGTTCATCAGTGAAGGGTCTCGGTATTTCAAATAAAACCTCACAGACCGGTTCTTCAGGTTGGTAGGTCTGCGCGCTTAAGTTCACCGATAGTAGAAATAGCATCACGAAAAATTTCATTTGTTTCCCCACGACTCGTTGGAGCTTAACATCTTGGCCGGGTATACCCAAAGACTCTCCTGCCTCTAGGCAATTTATACAAGATGTTCGGCGGACTACGGGGGCTGCGACCGAGTGCCTCCCCCTTTTTTTTGGAAGCAGGCGCACACGACTGGCTAATCGAGAAACTTAAATGCCACTGGTTGCCGAGCATTGAGTCTTCCTTTTCTCATCGCTTGAGGGCCTCTTGAAATACTGTCGCTTCCCAAGTGTCATCGAAGTGGCGATACCTTTTAGGCACCCATACATCTGGCATTACTGGAATGCCAGAAAAGACTTTACCTTTTTCATCGGTAGTCCGAGTCACCGCTACTTGCTGCCTAAGAAGCGCATTCTTTGGCAATTTTTGAGTCGACTGAGGTTGACGTGGAGATATCACTATCTTGTAACCGGGCACCTCTGAAGTCAGAAACACATCTATAAGCAATCTTCCGTAAGTAGAGTCACCTGAATCAGGAAACCCCAATATCCTAACCCGACTCTTCAGCTTATCTTTGAGCTGCCAAACAAACCCCGTGCAGGATGAAATGCAGAGTTCATTAACAAGCAAGTCCATCTGGCCTTTGAATCCATGTTTGACCGGTTCGTAAAAGCCTTCATCGCAACTTTTAGTT
>Ga0210050_1000804_pt1 | contig 37743 bp, 48 predicted proteins | sample CryGey132114_all_FD_185463 | JGI IMG/M metagenome (GOLD analysis project Ga0210050, IMG submission 185463) | Groundwater microbial communities from aquifer - Crystal Geyser CG22_combo_CG10-13_8/21/14_all (SPAdes) (version 2) | ecosystem: Environmental > Aquatic > Deep subsurface > Groundwater ... | reverse complement strand
GAGGGACCGGGAGTTCAGGAACTACACAATTTTGCCTAGCATATTCAGAACAAAGGGATTAAGGAATGCAACGGAGAATTAGAAGAAGCAGAGAAGGCAATCATAGACAAACTAGCATATTCAGAACAAAGGGATTAAGGAATGCAACGTTTCTGTCTGACTCCACATCGAACCAAAGTCACAACTAGCATATTCAGAACAAAGGGATTAAGGAATGCAACATGTGTAATGTAGCAAAAAGCCGAACGTGGAAGCGGGATACTAGCATATTCAGAACAAAGGGATTAAGGAATGCAACAAGGAATTGGAATTTCAAAAAACCTTATTTCTCTTGCTAGCATATTCAGAACAAAGGGATTAAGGAATGCAACTCGAAGCTAACAAGGCAAGAGAAGGATTGGCCGCACTAGCATATTCAGAACAAAGGGATTAAGGAATGCAACTAGAGAAGAAACTACTTGCCCGTATTCTTCATTTACTAGCATATTCAGAACAAAGGGATTAAGGAATGCAACTAGAGATATTTTTTATATCCATTTTTCGCCATTAATACTAGCATATTCAGAACAAAGGGATTAAGGAATGCAACGAATGAACTTCTTTATGGCATTTTCTACAAAGTAAGACTAGCATATTCAGAACAAAGGGATTAAGGAATGCAACTATCTATAACCCAAATAAAAACCCGTTTATTGTTACTAGCATATTCAGAACAAAGGGATTAAGGAATGCAACTGAGTTTGAAAATGACTTTGATGTGTCCTCAAAGGCTAGCATATTCAGAACAAAGGGATTAAGGAATGCAACGAGTTATATTGATATTGCCGTCATTATCATTTATGTCTAGCATATTCAGAACAAAGGGATTAAGGAATGCAACACAAAACAACTTTTGTTTTTCCTTTGACAAAAGAACTAGCATATTCAGAACAAAGGGATTAAGGAATGCAACTTTTTAAGGAGTTAGGCAAAAAACCAATTTTGCAAACTAGCATATTCAGAACAAAGGGATTAAGGAATGCAACTAAGACTCTCCTGCCGTTGCTTGAACCATTACCGCTAGCATATTCAGAACAAAGGGATTAAGGAATGCAACAATAGAAAAGTATATTTCTTTCATAAAACGCTCAACTATCATATTCAGAACAAAGGGATTAGCCTTCTGTCCAAAATCCTTAAAAACCTTTATGCTCTGCTTAAATCATGATAGATAAAGAAGAAATTGGAAGGATAAAAAGCAAGATATTGCCTATATTGAAAGAACATAATGTGAAAAGAGCAGGGATATTTGGAAGTTACGCAAGAGGGGAGCAAGATAAGAGGAGCGATATAGACTTGTTAGTTGAGGTCAATGATGAATGGAGTCTAATGGAGCTTATTTCATTGAAAATGCTTATTCAAAAAGCGACAAAAAAGAAGGTAGACCTTGTTGAGTATGTCTGCATACGCTCGGAGATTAAGGAAGGCATTCTGAAGGATGAGATTCCAATCTTGAGATGAAAAGGGATTATAAGCTATACCTTAATGATATAATTAATAGTATAAAGCAAATTGCGACTTATATGGGTAATGTTTCTAAGGATGAATTTGATAAAAACATATTAATTCAGGATGCTGTAATAAGGAGATTAGAGATAATTGGCGAGGCAAGTAGGAACATACCAAGAGCATTAAAAGAGAAAAATAAGCATGTTCCATGGATTCAAATGGCTGAATTCAGGAATTTAATAGCCCATTCTTATTATGAGGTTAGCATGGACAGGATTTTTAAAACTGCGAAGGATGTTATTCCGAAGATTGAAGAGGCAATGAAGAAAATGGAGCTTGTTTAGGAAAGACATATTCAGAACAAAGGGATTAGAAAGAGCAACATTTTTATACGCTTTCTTCCTATGTAGGCTATGGTCACAGCAGAGGTGATGAATTCATTGATTATTCCTGGAACTCTTGGGGGTGTTGGAGGATTGACAAGGGGTGTTGTTGGGCTTCTTAAGGCATTATCTTTGCGGAGAAGAATTTTATGGGGCTATTATGTTGTCACTGTCCTTGTTGCAGTCATCATAGGAGTTTTTGTCGGGCTGGTTTTCAATTTTGATTACAGATTGTCTTTGCTTGCAGGTTACGCAGGGACTGACATATTAGAAGGAATTTACAAGAGCTTTACAGTTCAGAAGGTTTACACGGGAAAGAAGAGATAAGATGACGCAAGAACTGATAAAGTTTATTCTGGAGGCCAGAAGAAGGGGCCTCGGGAACGCAAAAATACGTGAGGCACTTCTTGGCAACGGATGGCCTCTGAATATTGTTGAAAAGGCATTTGCTGAACTGGAGCCCGGTTACAGGGCGAAGAACAAAGTCTGCATTTACCTGGATTCTGAAATAATGGCGAGACTCGAGAAGAGAGCAAAGACTAATATGCTGACTTTGAGCGAACAGATTGAGGACATTTTGAGAAGAAGCGCGCTCATTCCAAAGAAATCTGGAGAGAAGGAGAAGCTTGATGACCTTCTGGTTTCCCTGTTCTCAAGGAAGAAGAGATAGTTAATCTGAATCAGACATTACAGCCAGCCAACTATCGACAGTCATATAATCTTTTGGAAAATTGATGTGCTCTCTTATTGTTTCTTGGCTTGGCTGCTTCCAGCCGAGCTCTCTGTAAAACGTCTGTACATATAATATCTTATCTTCTTCTGTTGGAGTTAAAGAAGATTGGTATCTGAAAATTGCATCTCTCATAGTCCCTATAAATATTTTTCTCTGTTGCCTTCTGAAATCTGATAACGCCTTTGTGTTTCCTGGATTTAGCAGCATCTCTCTAAAGTCAGGACGAGCTGGATAATAAAGATCTCTGCATTCATCAACGTCTATTAAATAAAGATTAGTGCCGTCAAATATTTTATCATCAAAATCTGTGAACCCGCCCTTTCTGTAGCCTGTAAGGCATAATGCGGCTAACATTGCAGCATCTTGCTCTATTATCGTCCTCTTTTCATCTGGCAAAAATCTATCTGGATGTCTGCCTTCTACTTTTTCTACAAACAGAAAGTCTTCAGTAGCTGATTCATAATAACCAATTACTCTTGGGACTCTGATTCCAAGCTCTCCTAATTTAAGTGTGGTCTCCATTTCTTCTTTGGAAGTTGCCCTCGAAATCCTTGAAATGTCTGTTAGTCTATACCCAGGTTTAGAATGGCTGAAGAAGTAGCTCATGCTCAATTCGGAGCCTTTCGCAAAAACTGTTATCTCTTTTCCGTTTAATCTGGCAGGGAATGTGGAAATTGGCCTTTTAGGCTGTCCTTTCTCTGACTGGAAAGGTTTTGCAACTCTCTCAAAATTTCCAGGAAGAAATTGTTCAAATGGGGCTCTTGAGAATTCCCTGTTTATTGCCAGTACAGCTCTGGACCCTGTGCGATAGTGTGTCCACTCATATCTGTCTCCAGTAATCCTTCGCAGGGATTCCCCTTCGTCTCTTCTGGTCCATAGACCTTTTAATCTAAAATCTTCTCCCTTGTAAAGAAATGCATCATTCCCCAATTCTATAAATCCAGGATCTCCAATTGGCGCTGGATTCAGGCCTATTGCTCCAATCAATGGCTGTCCTGTTAAGGCAGCGCTTAGAATGTCAAGCTCGTCTATCCATGCTGATGGATTTTCCCCAATATGCTCGTATAGCTTCTTGTCCCCGTTTTCCACTATAAAATCTAAAAGGTCTTTTCTTGCTTCTACCCTATGATAATCAAACTTTGTTTTTCCCATTGCAATTCAGAATTAAGTGTCTGAGGCACAACACCTCAATAATTTTTGAAAAGGTTTCTTTAAAAAACTATCTAATCAAATAAGGCAGTTAGATTTTTAAGCCGGGGTTTCTTTTACTGCTTATGAAAAAAGGAGAGTGGCTGCTGACTTTATTCAATCTGGCTTACATAATAGGGTTCACAATCTATTATTATTCCATCAAAGATTATGAATTCCTTGGATATATTGCTGTACTTGTTGTTCTCTTCCTGGTAGTTGCAGGAACCTTGAGAAAAACTAATTTTGGTTATGGGATATTGTGGGCTTTGACCGCCTGGGGATTATTGCATATGCTTGGAGGCGGATTAATAATAAATGGAAGCACATTATATGCCCTGCAATTAATACCTTTATGGGTGACAGAGAACTTTTACGTATTAAAGATGGATCAGGTCATTCATTTTTACCTATATTTTGTAATGGTTTTTGTCATTTGGCATCTTTTGAAGGGAAATATAAAAAAGAAGCACTGGCTTGTGTATGTTGCTGTTGCTTTGGTAAGCATAGGGATAAGCGGACTAAACGAGGTCGCTGAATTCATCATGGTTTTATCCCTGGAAAACACAGGAGTAGGCGGGTACTATAATACCGCATGGGATATTGTCTTTAATACATTAGGAGCTGTGGCTGCGGGCATAATTGTCTATTTCAGAGAAAGATGATTGAAAAAAGAGTTGTTCTGGGAAACAGAATTTTGGGAGTGAGGTGTTCAGATAAATGTAATGTCAAGGTTTATAATTCTTTTTTTAAAATGGTTGACAATTTTTCTCATGAGCTTGAGAAATTAATGGATGAGTGTGGCATTCCCGAAGAGGTGATGGTTAATTTTAGGGAAGGTCGTGGGAAGCTTTCAGGGTTTTATTACCTGTATGATGATATTGTTTCAGGCAATGTCGTTGTCATGGATATCTATACAAAACCCCTGCTCAAATTAAAGGGCAGGGAACTTGACAGGGAATTGTTAGATACCTTTGTGCATGAGATAATCCATCATTCTGTCAAAAGTGAAAGGAAAACGAATGAGAGAGTAAAGGAATTCATGGAAGGCCTGGATTTATAATCCCCAGACGTACTCGTTGCAAAAATCACAGTTCTTTTCAATCGGGCATGGCTTGAATCCTGTTTTATAGCATCCCAATATGGCTTGTGCGGTCGATACTAATTCCTCTTTGACCTCGTGGAGGTTGAATGACATCCTGCCTCCGGATTCAGTGGCATTTCCTTTTTCATCAAGAATGAATTCCAGTGGCTTTTCTTTTTTTAACATGTCTAAAGTGAGCTTGTAGACTTTCCCATATTTTTCCTGGGCTGCCAGAGCATAAAAGCCGAGCTGCCAGTTTCTTGCTTTTGGCTGGATATACGAGTTTCCTGTCTTGTAATCTATTATCTCTACTCCAGAAGGAGTGAAGTCCACTCTGTCTGCATAACCTATGAAATTTAATCCTGAGATGTTCGCCGAGAGATTTATTTCTGTCTTTGAAGATGAGTTGTATTTGTTCCTGTTTCTCTCAAAGAAGACCTTTATCAATGGCAGGGCTTCATCAAGCTCTATGAAATCCCATTCTTCCTCTGCCTGCTCTGATTTTGCCAGTAAAATGAATTCATTTTCTGTCCTGTAATTGTTCTTTATCCCAAGCTCTATGACGTGATGCACGAATGAGCCAAGCTTTATGGCTTCCCATGAAACTGGCTTTGGCTCAGGCATATTGTAGATGTACTTGTACTCATATTTCTTCTGGCATTCGTCAAATAACAATAATGAAGAAGGAGAGAATTTTATCTTCGGAGATTCCTTGCTTATCTCAGACGCTGCAGGCTTTATTGAGAGCTTGGGCTCTTCATACCTGTCATCTAAATCCTGGACAAAGCTTATTTCAGGATTCTTCTTATAGTCTATCTCATTCAGGAACTGCGAGGGATAGTGTTTCTTATTACCATAATCCAGTGCATATGTTAGATAAAGATTTTCCTTTGCTCTTGTGAATGCAACATAGCACAATCTCCTTTCCTCAAGAAGCTGATTAGCGGTTTCATATTCTTTTATTATATAATCTTTCTCTGCTTCAGGAACTTCGGATAAGAGAGGTTTTAATTCTGGAGAGATCTCTGCAGGGATAAGTGAGTTTGAGTTTATTCTTTCCATGGGAAATCTCTTTTGTGCAAGGTTGCTTACTATGACTGCCTTATATTCCAGACCTTTTGTGGCATGCTGTGTCATTATCCTTATTCCTGATTCTTTGGCAGATGGCGCTTCTATCTCTATACCCAGATTTTCCATTATCTGTATATGGTGAAGAAAATCTCCGAGATTGTGTGATTCTATCTGGCTGTATTTCTGCACCAGCTCATGGAATTTGTGCATGCAGAGCATGGATTCCTTGTCCTGTTCAGGGTCAAGCCCAAGAGTCTCATATATTCGGAGTATGAGTTTTGGGAGGTTTTCTTCCGGAGGTAGAAGAGATTTTATTCTTTTTGTTATAAGCCCGAGCTTTATCTTTCCTTGTTCAGAGAGATTGATATCTTCATCAAGGACAAGCTGGCCCAGATTGTTCATGTCTCTGTTATCTTTGAGGAATTTTCCCAGCCTGAGAAGGTCTTCTTCTGAAAAGCCAGAGGAATGAAAAAGATCCCACCATGGATTGTCAGAGCCCTTTTTGTTGTTTCTTATTGAATCCAGTATCCTTAGATAATCAAGGACTTTTTTTATCTCGGGGGACTTGAACAATGACCTGGAAGCTACGGCCGTGTAATTTATATTCTGGTATTCCAGGGATTTTTTCAGGAGCCTGGACTGCTGATGAGTGCGGAAGAGCACGCATATCTCATCCTCAGGAGTGCCTTTTTTTAATTCCTTATTTATTATTTCTATTATCTTCCTTGTTTCCTCTTTGGCATTCTTCAGTTCATATGCTTCTATCTTTTCTCCTGGCCTGTTATGGGCATTTTCCACAAAAAAGCATTCCTGCTTGTTGCTGTAATTGTTCTCTATCAGCTTATGGGCTGTTTTCAGAACAGAATTAGGGGAGCGGAAAGATTTCGCAAGAGTGAATATGTCTGAATCTCCGGTCTGGAAATACTGTCTGAAAATGTTGAAGTTCTCCTTGTATGCACCCCTGAAACGGTAGATTGACTGGTTTAAATCACCTACGACAGTGATATTCTTCTCAGGAGCAAGGAGCTTGAGAAAATCAAACTGCAGCTTGTTCGTGTCCTGGAACTCGTCTACTATGACATACTTGTATTCAAGGGCTATTTCAGGATGTTTTTCCAATAAAATAATAGCCTTGCTGTTCAGGTCTGAATAATCCTGCATGTTCCTTGCTGCCTTTATCTTCTCATAGGCCCTCCAGGCCTTCACGAACTTGCTTAAATTATTTATTTTCTCCAGTTTTTCAAGGGTATCTGACAAGCTTCTTTTCTCTTCCCTGTCATAATCCTTGAGATAGAAAGTCTTTAACTTGAATTGTAGATCCTCTATTTTTTTGTCAAGATCCTCATGGGGATTTTTATCAATGTATTCCTGCAGGTCCTGGATAGATATTCCAAGATCTTTGGCAGTGCTTATTGTCGCAGTGTATTTATGGCAATAATACGGTTGTATCTTGAAGTTCTTGTGCAGAATGATTTTCGCATCTTCGGGGAGCAGGATTTTGAAGTCAGGATTGATGCCTATCTTTTCCCCGTATTTCCTTAATAAATCTGCGCAGAATGAATGAAATGTCTTTACCGCAGGCTCCCTGTCGTCTTTCAGGATTCCAAGAATTCTGCTCCTAAGGGCGTTTGCGGCCTCATTGGAGAAGGTCAGGCAGACTATTTTTTCAGGAGGATATATCTTATTCTGAAGAATATATCTTACTTTTTCTACAATCGCGTAAGTCTTTCCTGTTCCTGCCCCGGCAAGTATGGCGCAAGGACCCTTTGTTTTTTTTATTACAGAGGACATTTTTTATTTTATTCAGGGATTATTATAAAGGTTTATATACCAAATTTTTCAGATGAAATCATGGATGAATTGGAAATAATCAGGGATTACGCGGCTTCGCATGGGCTTCCTACTGAAATGGTAGTTGGAGACAGAAGATTTTTTGTCAATCCTTCTACGGACCAAAGAATAGAAGATAAAGAATTGACTAGATCTGCACATTATCAGGGATGGAGGCATTCTGCTTATGGGATTGAGCCTGATAAAGATATAGATATTGGATTGGCTTTACAAGGGGCGGAATCTTTTTTAGAGCCGGACCCTGTCAGGCCTGATTTGTGGTGATTTTTATAATATCTCCCCGTAACCTATCAATCTCCAGTGGTTGTTAACATTCCTTGCAATTCCAACATTGTCTCCTCTGAATGGAACAACAGGAATTTTCAGGGATAGCTGAATTTCATTCCCCGAGATTTTCTTTATAATCCCGACAGTTGTTGAGGTGTTGACTGAAAGCATTACCATTTCGGACACCTTCAAAGGGTCAATTTTTTGATGGCCTCCCATCCCAAAAAGTTCCTCAAACAGAGAGTATTTCAGCTTGAGAGAGGTTTCTATTTCAGGAAGCTTTCCGCTTTCCGAAACCACACATCCTGAAAGAATGTCCGTTTTTCCCAAAGCCATATCCAGTTCTGTTTCTATAGAGATTGAACCCCCGGGAGTTATTGACTTGAGCTCGTGGGTGCCTTTGAACAAGTTTACAATTTTTGTCTTTAAGGTCTTGTAATGCATTTGATTCTGCTCTTTTGTTGTGAGCCCGGGCTTTATTTCTATCTCATCCCCGATTTTTAATGTCCCTTTTCTTAAAGCTCCCCCGAGAACCGCCCCGTGAAGTTTTTCAGGAGTTGTACCCGGCCTGTTGATGTCAAAACTTCTTGCGACAACAAAAACGGCCTCTCCTGTGCTGTCTCTGGCGGGAACTTTTATTTCTGCGATTGCCTTAAAGATTTCCTGAAGATTGATTAACTGCTGGGCTGAAACAGGAATTATTGGAGAATCCTGTGCTATTGTTCCTTTTACAAACTCTTTGATTTTCCTGTAATTTTCCAGAGCTTTTTCTTTCGAGACAAGGTCAATCTTATTTTGGGCGATTATTATATTCTTTATTCCTTTTGCCTGCAGAGCTATCAGGTGTTCCTGTGTCTGTGGTTTTATCCCTTCGTTTGCAGCTATCACAAGAATTGCAGCATCAACTATCGCTGCCCCTGAAAGCATAGTCGCCATAAGCATCTCGTGTCCTGGAGCGTCTACAAATGAAATATATCTTTCAGCTTTCCCCTTCCCTTCAATGTTATAATTATCCTTGTCGTTGTATAGTATTGCGTCAGCATATCCTAATTTGATTGTGATTCCTCTCTTTAATTCTTCGGAATGTGTGTCTGTCCATTTTCCTGATAATTTTTGCAGCAAAGTTGTCTTTCCGTGGTCTATGTGCCCGACTAGCGCAATATTCAGAGTTGGGAGATTTTCTATATTTTCTTTATCCATTAGGATACCTAGAAATAGCAGTTTTAAAGATTTGCCTATTGGGCGGGAGCTTCTGTAGCCGGTGTTTCGGCAGGATTCTCTGCTGGTTTTTCCGAAAGAACTTCAGGAGCCTTATTCTGTTCAGGAAAAATATCCTTGAGTTTTTTTGGGCCTTCATTGACAAGAGCCAGATTTATCTGCTTTGTCTTGTCTGAAATTTCTTTTCCTCTTACTGATTTCTTCAATCTTAAGCCCTTTGATGTCTGAACATATTTTTTGCCTTCCCTCTTTGGCTTCTTGTGCATTCCCCATCCTTTTGTCAGCAAAACACCACGCAATTGAGGACCTTCAATATCCCCTTTATGAGGGAAACCTGCTATGTCTGATGCTCCTGTTATTTTTAATTCATATCCTGTTAAATCAGCTGAAATTTCTTTTCCGGGGATTATGTCTCCTATCTTCTTCCCTACAAGTGTTTCTGAATCCAGGTCGAGCTTCCAGCTCTTTCCGTCCTTTGTTGATATGTTTATCTTGAATGGCATGTTGAGATGAGAAAAATAAGGTTTTTAAACCTTTCAATAATCAGAGAATATCCAATCTGAATTCTAAATCTCCCAGTTTGAGGATGTGCTCGCCTGTTGAGACTACATATGGCTCTTTTGGCCTTAATTTCTCCCCATCAACATATGTGCCGAACCTTGAATCATTGTCTCTCACATATGACTCGTCTCCTAAATGTAGGGAGGCGTGAGGCCCGTTTCTTGAACTTACAGATTGCGAATGCCCTATGTCCAGGCAGTTACTGATTCCGTTCCCTTTTATATGAGTGGACGGGACACTTACAGTTATTCCTTTGAGAAACTCATACTCTCCTCTTGGAAGGTGAAATCCTTTAGAATTGTCACTGCTATAGATTATTGCTCTTGCCTCTGCATCTTCTTGTGGCGCAGGCTCTGCTTCTCTGCCTTTCTTTTTTTCGAATCCGAACATAAAATTTTTCTATTTTTGGGGTTTTTAAGGATTTGGGTTAGTTCCCCCAGTCCTCTGTTTTCCTGCGCTTGATGTCTGCGATTTCCTGAAGGGTTGAAATTTCGCTGGAGGACAGAAGGTCTTTGTTTTTCTTGAATGTCTTGAACTGGCTCTCACTTATGTTTGCGTATAAGAATCTTGTATCATCTTTTATCTGCCTTTCATAATTTACTCCCGGTAGTGATAGGGCTATTTCCTGGCCTTCAGATGCTTCCTGGACGCTTTGCCTTTCTGACTGTATTGCCTTGACCCTTGCAATATTATTATCCTTTTCATCTATCAGGGCCATGTTTGTTTTTAACTTGCCGGCCAGCACTCTTGCACCGAAGATTGCAGGGTTAGAATTGCGGAAGACATATTGCGGTAATACTTCCAGTTTGCATATATTTGCTAGGCCCATCAGCTTTTCTTTTTCCATCTCTGCTTTCTTCTTTGCTCTCCACTCCTGCAGCTTCTCAATCAGTCTGTACACAACAGGATTTGTGATAACTTTTATATTGTCCAGTTCCAGACCTTCTTCAACTTCAACGTTAAATCCTACAATCATGGAATCAAGAGAATTAATCTTGAGATTCGCCTTTGCGCTTATCACATCTGCCTTGCTTATGGGTCCTATTCCTGCTTTTACGAATTTTACATTTGCCTGTTTTAGAAGAGTTATCAGGGCTTCAAGGCTTCCTAATGAGTCTGCTTTTATTATTATCCCTTCTTTATCAGGTCTTATAGATTCAGATACTTCTTTCTTGAAAGCTTCTTTTATCTCTTCTATATTATCCTGAAGTTTCTGGAATGGCATTCCTGATACAAGGTCATCTTTGTTTGTCAATTGCAAACGCAATCCTGTAGCTGCTGTGGCTTTTTTTACAGATTTGAATTTGGTTGAAAGAGGCTGAATCTCCTGGATAGAACGGATTTTTGATACCAAAGGATTTCCTGAAAGAGTTGCAACAGCTATTTCGTCACCTTCTGAAATTTGCCCGTCATACAAAATTGTTTCTGCCCACTCGAGTGATTTTTCCTTCTTTATTTCCAGAATAACCCCTCTTGGCTCTTTGGAGAGCTCAAGCCTTTCTGTAAGGAATTTCTGTGAGAGCCCGCAAAGGACAAATAAGAGCTCATCTATTCCCTGCTTTGTCCTTGCGCTGCAGGGCACAAGAGCTACCGTTTTGGTGAAATCATCTATCTTAAAATATAATTCTGATTCAAATCCGTGACTGTGTAGGGAGCCCTGAAAAGTCAGGAGGGCAGTCTCAAATTCCTGATAAACATGCTGTGCTTGTGATTCTATTGCTTCTTTTATGGAATTTTTTTTCTGCCATCCTGAAATTGTGTCTATTTTATTCAGGGCGATTACAAATGGAGTCTTATTTGCCTTTAAGATTGAAATCACTTCTGCTGTCTGCGGCTTAATACCTTCCTTTATATCGACTACAAGAATTGCAAGGTCTGCAAGAGCGCCTCCGCGCTTTCTTAAATTTGTAAATGCTGCGTGCCCGGGGGTGTCTATGAATAAAAATCCAGGGATTTCAAGAGAGATTTTTGACTTTTCTATCAGAGGGCATGATTTCAATATCTGCTCTTTCGGATATCTTGTGAATGAAATTTTCTGTGTAATTCCTCCTGACTCAAGCTCTTGGAGCGCTGACTGCCTGAAACAATCCAGGATGGATGTTTTTCCGTGGTCTACGTGACCTGCTACTGTTATTATTGGCTGTCGAATTGCCATACTTTATTGAAAGGAAAGGTGTTTAAAAAGGTTAAGGGCACTGGAAGGACAAGTTTTATAAAAATAAGAATGCACTGTTGGTTGAAATGAGGAGAAGATTTTTGATTTTATTTTTTATATTTTTGCTGTTTCTAATTGGATTGGTTTCTTCTATATCAGACGAAGGAGATTATTTCGTTAATATGGGCAATATATCCCAGAGGATTTATTCTGGAGAGGCCAATGTTCTCTTCATAGGGGACTCAATCACAACTAATACTGCAACTCCGAGAATATTTTATGGAGTAATAAGAAAATGGAGCCCATTGAATTGGAGAGGGATTATTACTCAAGGGTCTTCTGGGGTTTCAGACCAGGGCACTATCATCACAAACGAGCCCACAAGCGCCTCAACAAAAATCACCGTAGAGGCAGGACAGAATTACACTCTTCCAAATGGTTCCATCATAAGAGGGTGGAATTTAGGAAAGGTGGCTTTCTATAATTTCTCTTCAAATCAGGGGAGTTTCGGAACTGCAATCAGGATGGGGGTAAACACTCCTTATAATGTGTGGAGCAATGACTGGACAAATATGACCAATTTAACAACGAGGTTCATTTATCTTTCAAGCCCAGCTTCAAGCCCTTATGAGGTCAGGATAAGGAATCACTGGAGAAACGGAACTCTTGCTCCAGCAGTGGAGCCCTTAACTTTGTTGAATAGCACTCCGTTTGGGATTTATTATCTTGAAAACAATTTTACAAACTCTGATGGAAGCAGTCCAACTTATATGACTCTTACAATCGGGACAAGAAATGAGTCTTTAGATGACTCAGAATTTTATCCTTTGGCGACAAGAATTTTTAGAAATGACATTGATACAGGACTGCAGATAGGGTACTCTGGAGGCGGGGGATATACGACTAAGAGCCATACAAGGGAGGGAGAATTTTTAACCATAGATAGTGAGAGGATTAACACCTCTTATTCGCAAGAAGCCTTGGAAAGATGGGTTGATATTAATGACCTTAATACATTTTTAATCTGGCTTGGGCAGAACTCGGCAGGAGATGAGTGGAACGGGGCTTTAGCGAGAAATTACAGCCAGAATGTAAGGAATATTATAACCAGATACACAGATGCTTACTATAATGTAACTGAATCCAGCAGCCAGCCGTATTTTATTCTGGTTTCCACTTATGACACGAATGTAGACAATTCTAAACATGTCGCCCTTGAACAAGCCCTCACAAATCTTAGTGTAAATGACACTATTACAAATGCCCAGATAGGATTTATCAATCTTAGAAAGTTCGTTAATGATACTAATGGCAGCTGGATGGAATGGAATTCGAGTTATACAGGCGATGGGATTCATCCAAGCCAGGATGGGGCCCTTTACTTTGCTGAAACCCTTTGGGACCAAATAGTTCTAGGATTGTCAAACCCAACGGCGACAATGAATGGACTAACCTGGATATCTGATAGTTACAGAGTTTCAAATCACTCCTTAGGCAATCAGGCAATAAGCCTTAACAATACGGGATTTCTATCTGGTTCTATAGAAGTTAGTGGGCTTACGAATGCTTTGCTTTTCAATAAAACAGATATTTGTTCTGGCTCGTCATCTGATATAAATTCAAACGATGATGAATTCAATATAACTGTCCCTTCGAATCATTTTTGCTATGTCCTGAATTACTTTAATCTTACAGAGGGCATTGAGAGAAATAACTCCCCTGTCTGGCTTTCTTCTGCAACGACTTCTTTAAAAAGTATCGCTTCAAATCTAACTGACACGGTTAACATGACTGTTTTGTTTAATGTGGATTCTTGTTCAACTATTGATACTATTTCTTATGCTTCTCATACCGGGACTTATACCAAGAGCTATTCTTCAAGTGAATATTCCTGTTCAGATTCTATTGTCACTTTAAATGTTAGTGGATTGGAGCCGGCGGAGGGCAGCAACAACATTACGATTACTTATCTTTCTGTATCTGCTGCAGGTAGTTCAAATTCCCCTGGGAGAAGCGCTCCTGTCTTCAATATAAAAATCACCAGTTTGGAAGAGGGTTATACAAATACCTTTTATGAAAATTGGGGAATAACTTTTTTTGTGAGCGAGGAGGAACATAGACTGATTATTGATGAGATTTTGAATGAGTCTGTTGTTGTCTCTATTTCTTCCGAACCAATAACAGAAGAAGTTTTTTTGGGGAAGCCAGAGAAATTTGACCTCAATAATGATGGCTATTACGACCTACGGATTGAAGTTAATGAGATATCTGCTTCAAAGAGATCAGCGGGCATCTCCTTTAATTCAATTTATGAAAAAATTCCTGCTCAAGAAGAGGAATCTTCTGAAGGTTTAGATGATGAGGAAGAAATATTGCCTTTTGAAGGATTACCTAAAGAAATCTTGTTTGTTTTCATAGCTCTTTTCTTGGCCATCCTCTTTTTCTTGATTAGGCGTTTTGGGGTTGCTTCGGCAAAGAAGAAATAATTGTAGTAATTTTTAAATAGTGTCAATAGTAAAGTTTTTAAGCAATTCTTTTGTTGATTTTATATGACTGATGAATATGGGGTTAAAGGCGGAAATGGGCAAGAGTCCGGCTTAGGAAATGCCGCTGATACTGGAAAGGGACTCGAGAAAAATGTTGACAGCCAGGCGAGTGAGAAAAACAACCTTAAAAGTGGAAAATATTATGCATTTCTTGAGGGAATGAACAAAGAAAAAGGAATATTTAAGTTTAAAATACTCACTAACCCGTCATCTTCTTTTAGCAGGCATGAAGTCACTATGTCCTTTAATGATGCTAAGGATATTTTTAGGAGGGATAATGGCTCCTGGAAAAAAGATGAGGACATGAACGCCTTGCCTTATTTTGATGAGCTTGGGAGGGTTGACCCAAATGGAAGCAGGATTTATGCCTATGATGTGGGGATGTATAATCTTTGGAGGGCATTTAATGGGATGCCTGTCATAAAGGATGAAGATGAAGATTGAACTTATTTTGATTGGGATGCTGATGCTTGTTGCTTTTGCAGGAATATCTTATGCTTATGGCTTCGATAATCAAGAATCCAGCTATGAATATTCATGGACGACTGCAATCTGCTCCGGTAATTCGTGCCAGGATTTTCTGATTGTTTGCAATGATAAAGAAGTTGTTGACATGCAGCCTTTGACAGGGCTTGTCACTTTTAGTGATGGCTGGGAAGATCCTCGGGGCGAGGATGAGAAGAGGTTGTGTTAATCACATCTCCATTTCTTCTGGAGCGTCCTGCAATTTCTTCTTAGGCTGCTTTTTCTCTTCAGCTGGTTTTTGACTTGGCCTTTGTTCTTGTGGTTCCTGCTCTTCACTTGCTTCCTGCTCCTGCTGGAAATCTTCTTCTTTTATTGAGTTGATTGCTGCCTTGAAGTTCTTGAACTGGTCTGCCGGTATTCTTGTTCCTGCTTTTGTGAAGCCGGTATATTTTTCTGATTTTACAAACTCTCTTATCGTCAATCCAACCCTGCCGCCAAAGTCATCAATTCTGATTACAATATCTGTTTCCTGGTTTTTTGGTATTCTGTCAATGTCTTTTTCCATGATATTCCTTATTTTTCTGATTATATAAAGATTGTTGGCTCATATTTCCACTATTATAGGGTCTCCGGCCCCCTGGGGCTGGATAATCCATGTGCCTATTGTGGAGACTTGGTTTGGCTCTATGACTCCGAGGGGGATTATTATGCTGTACTTTCCCGTCTCTATGGCTACAGAGTCAGGGAGCTGAACAATGGTTGTCGCAATCTCTGTATCAGGAGTGAAGCGCCAGGCTTTCCTGTTTCCTACAGATGCTCCTGAAAGGACATAATCAGACATCCACCATGATTCATTAGTGAATTCCTGATAATTTGAGTCTATTGCCTGCTTTCCAGGGAATCCTGTAAAATAATCTGTTTCTAGAAGGACATTGCTCAACAAAATGTCTTCTGTGTCATTTGCAGGAGGGCTTCCGGATGAATGTGGATTCCAGTATAACATGACATCCGGATCTGCAAGGGCTATATGTATCATCAGTTCTTCATAATAGTCAGAGCCAAGCATGAGGCTTTTATTCCATGCCTTGTATATCACCCATGGCTGTATTCCTGCAATATTTGAGAGCTGCATAGAGCGCATCCTGTTTACTTCATATCTGAAGGCATTGAATGCTGTTGGCTCGTAAGTGTATCCCGGGAAGAGCCTTTCAAAATTTGTTATCTGGCCTAAATCTCCATAGAGACCGTCCTGGCTCTGATGGTTTCCTACATGACTTCCAAGGCCGTACTTATATTGCCTGTGCCCGTTCTGCTCTGGAACTTCATATTGCTGGCTCCAGTGATAAAGACCGTAGTTCGACACCTTTACATTAGGATAATATTGCCTGACAACATCATATAGCTCATTATAATACCCTGCCACTTTTTCTTTCATCAAAGCATTCCAGACAAGATAGTTATCACCGCTCTGCCAGTCATGGACAGTTGTCAGATTCTGGCCTATGAATCCTCTGTCGGCAAGCTCTGCAAATAAGGTTACATTTCTTGGGTCATTTTGTATAGCTCTCCATCTGGCCTGCTGAACAGGATCATTTTTATTGGAGCCGATTGCCCAGTTTGAAAGCCATGTTTCGGTATCCAGGATCCAGTAATCAAGCTCTCCTCCAAGCTGCTGGTATTCTGAAAGAAAAGTATTGTATCTTGCCTTTGCAGATTCAACTCCATTGTCCCACCAGATGCAGTCGTAATAAACTTGAGTCACAGGATCCATGCATCGGTCTGAAATATTGGTGTTTATTCCCTGGTACCTACTTCTGTCTATTATTGCCTTGTATTCTGAAGGCTGGCTGGTATATTGGAACGCAGTGTTAGAATTTTCCCAGGCCCGTAGCTGGAACATAGGGATTATGTTTTCATTCAGGCCGAGTGTGCCATCCCATGACAATGCATAGGTTGAAAGGCTTCCCGGCTCATATATCATATTTCCTCCTCCTTGCGGGCCCTGCTGGTTGCATGATACAGAAATGCCTGTGAAGCCACAGGTGTTATTTGTTGAGAGCAGAGCAGCGACGTCTACTGATAGTATCCTGGCATCTGTTTCTTCAGAAAGATTGAACTTATAGCGGGCAGAGCCAAACTGCTCAGGAACAAAGGAATTATTGAATATTGTGAACTCTGTATTGCTGGCCTTGAAATTGAAGAACAGTCCTGTAATTTGCAGCTCATCTCCCCCTCTTCTCACAGTTACCTCATAAGTATCATTGCCCAGAAAATCGCAGCTTCCCACATTAAAAGAAATATCAAGGCAACTAACTAATTTGGATATCTCTCCAGGGTTCTCATCATTTGTCCCGACAATCTTCTCTATTGCGGGCCTTACAAAAAGCCAGACTATTGATATAGAAATAAGGACAATGAGTATAAGGAGTATGATAGTTATTACGCCTGACAACCCTCTCTTTTTCATACGATAGCGAAGAAATATGAATTTATAATGTTTGCGAAGCGCTTTATCAGACAGAAAGTGTGCCGTCTATTCTTGAAAATGGATTCTTTCCATGTCCGTATCCATATTTAGTCCATAAGTCTGGATTATATTCTACTTCAACTATTCTTGGGTCAAGTTTTCCACCGAAAAAGATTTCGTTTGGAGTATCAAATGTTATTTTTCTCAAATGGTTTGGTCTCATTCCAAGTTCTATTAAATTACCCATCATGTATGGATATATAGGGATTACTTTTATTCCTGAAGGAGGGTTATCAGAGTCTTTTTTGTCAAGTCCATGCGCTGTATCATCTGATCCTATGACGTCTGTTTTTCCATTTACCACTCTTTCCAGGACCCCATGTTGGCTTTCCGGGCTTCTTAAAGGAGGGTTCATCTTCACTCTATTACCATGAATTCTGTAATCATCAGTATTCAGATACATATGATGAGGAGTAGTCTCAATGATTATTGGGAAGGGCATTTTTTTCTTCTCCTCATTGAGAAAATCAATGGTCTCTGGGCTTGATACGTGATGTGCAACAAAAATACCTCTATAATCTGAATCTCTCGCGAATCTGACCTGCCTTTGAGCCTGTACTAATTCTGCTAACTCGGTCTGATGTAGAGAATGCGTTATAGGGTCTTCCGGATTGAATTTATTGTCTTGGTCAAATTTTTTTTCATCTTCAAGATGAGATGTTGAGGCCTTATTGTATAAAATAGCTCCCCTTATTTCCCAGTTACGCAATTGGATTGATGGTCTTAATAATCCCATTCTTTCTGTTGAATGCACATAAAAAGTTTTGTCTCCAGCTATAAATTCGGGATGTTCCATAGCTGCTTTTAACGCCTCTTTTACCTGTTCTTCGTCATCTGTCATCCCAATATAAGCTTTGTAATCTATATCTTCCGCTCCAGCCGCTTTCTTTATCATATTAATGTAATCTCTTCTTGCCTTTATTATATCCAGGGATGTCAAGGCAGGTCTGGTGTTTACCTGCTCAACTATTGCCCTAAGTCCAACTGCCTTCGCGTCCATAAATGCCCAGAGGGCAAATGGTTCCGGATGTTCTGTCCATCTTAAGTGAACATGCCCGTCAATAGGGCTGATATATTTAATAGCGACCATGCTTTTTTATGGAAAGAGAATATAAAAATGTATATTGCTACTCTGCATAGATGAAAGTCGCGCAATCTTTGAAAATAGGTAACGTTGTTGTAAAGAACCGTCTTTTTCTGTCGCCAATGGTAGATGTTACGGACTTGGCTTACAGATTATTATGCAGAAAGCAGGGAGCTGGAATGGCATATACCGAAATGATTTATGTTGATGCTATTTTACATGAAAATGCAAGGACGAAGAGTCTGATGAAAACATGCAAGAAGGATTCTCCTTTGGGATTGCAGGTTACTGGAAACAGTGTTCGAGAGTTTCAGAAGTTTGCAAAATTGGATGAATTACATAATTATGATTTAGTGGATATTAACTGCGGATGTCCAAGCATCAGAATTACAGGCAATCAGGCAGGAAGCTATTTGCTGCGCAATCCGGGCAAAATTGGAGAGATGATAAGGATTCTGAAAGATGCAGGCCATACTACAACTGCAAAGATAAGGCTTGGGTACAAGAAGAATAATGCTCTTGCGGTTGCAAAAGAGGTTGAGAGAGCAGGAGCTGACTTGCTTACTGTACATGCCAGGATGGCTAATCAGGGCTCTTCTGTAGCTGCTGACTGGAAATGGATTGCAAAGATTAAGAAAGAAATTGGAATGTCTGTAATTGGAAACGGGGATGTATTTTCAGGCAAAGATGTTGAGAAAGCATTGGATGTATGTGATGGGGTTATGATTGCGCGTGGAGCTATAAGAAATCCGTTTATTTTTAGGGAAATTTTAAGATATTTTAAGACGGGCAAGGAGAAGGAAATTGGAAGGATGGAAAGGATTTCTGCTTTTAAGGAATATCTGAATCTGGCTAAGAAGCATGATGTTATTGATATGGGAAGGATAAAATATCTTGGTTCTGCGTTCATGAAGGGATTTCCGGGGGCCGGAAAGATTAGGGCAGAACTAATGCAAAAAAGAGATGATGGAAGAATAAATGAATTTTTATCGTCGCTGAAATGAAATCGCTCGCAATCTTTAAAAAGCTATTTTTCTAAAAAATCAAGATTTTGAAGAGGAGGCAGACTAATAGGTTAATGATTATTACAGAAAAGGCAACTCAAACTCGTAGGTAAGGATTGCCTTTTCCGGTCTAAAAAGACAATGTTCTTAGTAACTGTAAGTTTAAATAAATTTTCAAACCCTTTTCCTGGCAAGCTTGGGGCAATGGTAAGGACCGGACTGACCTTTGCGTTCCTTGTCCTGATGGTATCCTTTCTTTATTTTATCAGTTATCTGATATCTTTCAAGCTTGGGTTTTAGAAAGTTTTAAATAAGCGTTTTCTAAATGCTGGAATGGAAAATTCAGGAGATGAAGATGATTCGAACAATAGACTTGCCCGCGGTGCATCCGGAAATAATTGCCGCGACTTCTGCTATTGTTGAGATAAGATTCACAGGCAAAAAGCCGATTGGGATTTTTGCAAATATCCACGGGGCTGCGCTTGTTGACAGATTTCTTTCAGGATATGTGAATCTGCATAATCTTCTGAGCCCTTCGGAGAGACCTACATTCGGCCAATGCGGTGACTTGCTTGAGTCCCTTGAAGGGAGGGCAAGAGAATTCAGCATGGGAAATAATCCAAGAATAATGAGGACCTATGATTTTATTTTTGTTCCTGAAGATTCGCGGGCATTCTACCAATCTGGCCTTGAGGGAGGCCTGAATCTTTTCTCGGAGATGCATCTCCGCGAGACCTTTCCTGTTAAGCTGGGTTATTCGCTGGATGGGGAATTTGTCAATCTTCGCCAGGCCGAAAAAATAAGCAGTCCAAGATTGAAGGCTCTCCCAAGAATTGATGAAAAAGGGTATGTCAGAAACCCTTAAAATATCTTCTTTCTTATCATATAATGGCTATTGAACTCTATAATACATTATCCAGGAAAAAAGAGGCGTTTAAGCCTATAAAAAAAGAGGTCAGGATGTACTCGTGCGGACCTACCGTTTATTCATGGCAGCACATAGGAAACATGAGGGCTTATGTGTTTGCAGATATTTTGAGAAGGGTAATAGAGTATAATGGGTACAAAGTAAAGCATGTGATAAATGTCACTGATGTCGGCCATCTGACTTCGGATGCTGATGAAGGCGAGGATAAGATGGAACTGGCTTCTGAAAAAGAGGGCAAGACTGCGGGAAAGATTGCGCAATTTTATTTTCAGGAATTTGAAAAAGATGTCAGAAAGCTAAATATTGAGGCTCCATGGAAATGGGCCTGGGCGACAAAACATATCAAAGAGCAGATTGAATTGATTAAGAAACTGGAAAACAAGGGATATACATACAAAACTAAGGATGGAATATATTTTGATTCCAGAAAATTTAAGGATTACGGGAAACTTGCCAGGCTGAATATCAAGGAATTGAGAGCTGGCAAAAGGGTAGATGTTGGAGAAAAGAAGCACAAGACAGATTTTGCCTTGTGGAAATTTTCCCAGGAAAAAAGGCAGCAGGAATGGAAATCTCCCTGGGGCGTCGGATTTCCTGGATGGCATTTAGAGTGCAGCGCAATGGCCATGAAATATCTTGGAAACACACTCGATATCCACACAGGGGGAGAGGACCATATTTCTGTGCATCATACCAATGAAATTGCGCAGTCAGAATCAGCTACAGGAAAGAAGTTTGTTAATTACTGGATGCATAATGGATTTTTAGTGGATGAAGAAGGCAGGAAGGTAAGCAAGAGCAAAGGTGGCTTGTATACTATAACTGAATTGGAAGAAAGAGGGTATAAGCCAGAACATTTCAGATACCTTCTGTTGTTAACTTATTATAGGAAGCCATTGCATTTTTCTTTGGAGAATTTAGATGCTGCCAGAAATGCGTGGGAACGCATCAACAGGAAAGTGATTGAGCTAAGAAAAGAAAAACATAAGGGTGTTGACAGGACGAAAGAGTATGGGCTTGAATTTTTGAAGGCGGTGAATGATGATTTGAATACAGCAAAGGCTCTTGATATTTTCTGGAAGGCTTTAAATGACTTTGATTTTACTCCAGGCAGGAAGATAGTTCTGCTTGAGAAGTTTGACAGAGTTTTAGGATTAAATATTAAAGGAATGAAAGAAAAGAAAGTAGTAGTTCCTGCTGAAGTCAAGAAACTTTTGGAGCAGAGAGAACAATTGAGAAAGCAGGGAAAATTTGCGCAGGCAGATATATTGAGGCAGAGAATCTTGGAACTTGGATACACTGTCGAAGATAAACCCAAAAGTTCGGTTTTAATAAAAAATTCCTCCTAAATGGTAGGAAAAACAAAGACTATTTAAATGATAAATGCATAATATTTTCATTAAAAGGAGGTAAAAACTATGCCAAAAAAAAGAGGCAATAGAGGGCTAGGTGGATGGGCTTTTCTTATAGGTGTCATCCTAGCGGTTGTTCTCGGCTTCCTGGGCCTGCTTGATGCAACATGGACATGGATTCTTGTTGTCATTGGTTTGATAGTAGGTTTCTTGAATGTGGCTGATGATGAGACGCATCCTTTCCTGATTGCAGGTGCTGTATTAATCATTGCCAGCGCATTTGGTGGCGAGGCGATAAACGCGGTTCCTTTACTGGCTAACGTGTTGCAAGCCCTATTGTTGATCTTTGTTCCGGCTGTAGTGATTGTTGCTATAAAGCATACATTCACGATGGCTAGACACTAGAATTTATTTTTCTTTTTAGCTATTTGTTCTTTTTCTTTTTTTATTATTTATTCAAAGAAAGAATTCCCGTTGTTATGAAGACGACTACAATTATCAGGAATGCAAAAGTCTTTTCAGCAATATCCAGAGAAGCAATGGAATAATAGGCTGCCAGAAATCCTGCGAGCCCTATGATTAAATCTCCTATTTTCCCGCCAGGAAGTGGGACATCGGCCAAATATCTATTATTTTTTATCTCTTATTTTTTAACACTACTTCATCAGCTATACTGATATTTAATTTATCTGTTAATCCTGAATTTATTTCAAGCACGTAAATTGCATCTGCCGTGGGCCTGTAAACTTTGCACGGCTCCTCTGTGCAGGGTTCTGCTTTTTCTATGTGGACTATCTTCTGATTTTCATCAATCCAGATTATATCTAAAGAGATTAGTGTATTTTTCATCCAGAAGCCATATTCTCCTTCCTCTGGGAAAATGAACAGCATGCCTCCGCTTTCCTGTAATTCTGTCCTGTACATTAATCCTTGCTGCCTTTCTTCTAATGTTTCAGCCAATTCAACCTGAAAACAGCTATCTTTAATGCAGACTTCTGTTATCGGGTATTCTTTTGTGCTGTTAATTTTTATCAGGACTAATAGAATAAGAAGTGCAATGAGCAGTATAACCGGAATGAACTTTTTATCCATTAGCTAAGAAGGATTGGGCGTATAAATAGCTTATCTGCCTTCCGGATTCTCTGTTAGCCCAACATAGAAGCTCAAATCTATTGCTGTTCCTGCATACCAAGTGCTTCCTGTTCTTAAGCTTCCTTCACCTGTCAATGAAACTCCTGCACTTTGAAGCGATCTTTTCACCAATTCATCCAGCGGAATCAGTTCATATCCTTCATCCGAGTTGTGATAGACAGAAAGGCGCTGGTTGTCTGCACTTCCTATGCCCCTGAAACCGATATTGCTTCCCTTGAATTCAACTGCCGAAGGAATTCCAGTTATGTGCCTTATAAGCCTGGCTGAAATTGCCTCCTCTGTTCTATTAGGATACTGGCAATTATCTCTCACATATTTCATCATCCTTTCTTCCTGTTCGGGGCTTATTTTTAGGTCTACTGTCATCTAAAACTGAAAAATCTCTGCTTTTTAAGTGTTTTGTTGGTTTCTTGCAGAAAACCCTTGAGGAAATCGGAGAAAAAGAATCTTTGACAAAGGAAAGAGTCAGACAAATTGAGTCAGAGGCGTTAGGCATTCTCGCCCAAGACCCTAAGGCTCACCTACTAAGAGATTATATCTTTCAGGATTGATGAGATTATATTTGTTGTCACTCTTTTATCTATACGTGCGTTTAAATACTGAATTTTCTAAAGTTGCCTGCTCCAATTTTACAAAATGACAACTCTAACAGAAGAAAGAAAAAAATATTCCAGAAGAACTGAAAGGACTATTCCTGCGACCCTCGATTTATCAGGGCCGCAAATAGACAGAATTAATGAATCAAGGGTGGTTTCTTTGATAACTGAAATGTATGCTTTGCATTTGTCAAATAGACAGAAATACACACCTCTTGATGTTGACGATTGCTGGGTGGTTGAGATGGCAAGAAATAGGGGCTTCGTACAGGGCGTTAATGATTCAAATTCTTACAAACTGACTAAAAGAGGAGAGGCTCGCGCAGCCAGCATTATCTCTTATTTTGAATTTATGATGGGTTTTAGGTCTTGATTAATACGCCCGGACCCGGAATCGAACCGGGAAATCCTTGCGGAAACGCGGGTTCGAGCCGCGCGGACGACCATTGTCCAATCCGGGCATGACAAAAGCAGGGAAAGCTGGTTTTAAAGAATTACTATTTTCTTTGAAAGAGAATTAAGCAAAGATTATGTAAATAACCCAGACTGAAAGCGCAAGCCAGATTATCGAGAATATCCAGACGATTGCCGGGAACTTAGATTTAATCATCTTTTCTGCGAGCTTGATGAAATCATTTGAATAAGAGGTGAAAGCCATTCCAAGGAAGAACACATAGAACAGGGTCACTGCGAATATCTGTACTATTGTAAGGGTCTGCATCAAATAGTAGAGGACTACCAAAGACAGAATTCCGAAAATCCAGGCGACTCCCTTTGTGGAATATAATGATTTAGCAAACTTGAGCCAAGCTCCTCTGTTGACTACAAGGAATACAAGTTTTATTATAGAAACCGCCGCAACGATTAATGCAAAGCTTTCTATCACCCCTATTGCCATGATAGATATTAGATTCTTAAGTATTTAAATCTGATTAGGAATGCGCTTCGGTCAGGCTTTTTATGGACTCTTCCAGCTGATGCGTGCGTTTCCAGATTATATTAAGAGATTCCTGCAGAGGGATTAAAGATTCTGAAATGTCCCTTATTTTTGAAAGTGATTCTTCAAGCTTATCCCTTACTTCTTTGTCTTCAAGCCGCTTTATTCTTCTCTCCAGCGTGTTTTTCTGTTCTAAAAGCTCTCTCTTAAGAGATGTTATGTCTGGCGAAGGCATCTTTATTGTTTCGTATTTTTGCTCCATTTTTCAGTTTCTTGAAGGTTTAGAAAACTTGGTTTTTAAAGATTGTGAAGCAATCTTTGCTCCGCAATTTTAAATCACAAAAAATTGCTTGTTTAAAGATGGTGAAGCAAAATTAGAGAATTCAGATAAGATTTATTAATATCAAACAATCTTTATTAAATGGATATGGAAGTTCCGCTTGTGGTTCCTGTATTGGCTTCTATGGCGGTTGTTTCTGCCGGGTGGTATCTTCTTTGCAGGACTTGCGTAAAAATCCAATTAATGAAGGAATTAAAGCCAGAGTCGCATTAAGGAAATATGCTTTTGGTGGGGATAGGTATGAAGCTAAATGGGCTGTTCAGGATGTGAAGATTCGGTCTTCATGTTTGGCGACTCTCTTGATGGGAGGCCGAAGAGAAATGTACAGAGCCGCAAGAGAAAGAAGAGAATATCTAAGCTCTTTGGAATCTGATTAGATGTGGCAGGATTCTAGACCGCGTTTTTCTAAATATTTTTGATGATATTCTTCGGCTGGGAAGAAAGTTCCAGTTTTCTTAATTTCTGTAACTATCTTTTTTTTCCCGAAAATTATTTTTTTCGCATCCCAGACTTTTTGCTGGCCTGCTTTTGTTTTTTCTGCAAGCTCTTTCTGCTCTTCAGTATGGTAGAATACTGCTGACCTGTATTGTGTCCCTATATCAGGACCCTGCCTGTTCATTGTTGTTGGATTATGATTTTCCCAGAAGACTTTTAATAGCTGTTGATAGGATATTTTTTTCGGATTAAATGTAATATGAACTACTTCAGCGTATCCTGTTTGGTTTGAGCACACTTGCTGGTAAGTTGGATTAGGATATTTCTTCTCATCTCCGCCCATATAACCGACTTCTGTCTTTTCTACGCCGGGAAGATGGTCAAATAACGCTTGTGGAGACCAGAAGCAGCCCATGCCGAATGTCGCTTTTTCTGATTTCATTTTAATTGAAGGCACAATATCTTTAAATATCCGCTTATTTTATTTCTATGATGAATCTTCGCAACAGGAAATTGGTAAGGACGATACAGATACTATTCGGGCTTTATCTTATCTTCTTTGGAGTTATTGGCTACATAGTTACTCTTCCTGCTCCTCCTTACAATGAGGCAGGACTTGCGTTCCTTATGGCCTTGTTTGCCACAGGATACATGATTCATGCTATGTCCATAATATTTGTTCTCTCTGGATTAATGTTCATCTTCAATAAGTGGTCTGCTTTCGGTGCTGTCTTGCTTGCGCCTATAACTGTGAATATAGTCTTGTTTCATGTATTCCTTGATATGACTGCATGGTGGATGGCATTGATATTTGCTATTGTTAACGGTTATTTAGTTTGGGTGCACTGGCAGAGATATAATCCGATGTTTTCTAAGAAATAGGCTTAACGATGCTTGCACCCGGGCCAGCAACATGGCCTTCTTTTTCCCTTGAGCAAGTCTGCGCGTAGCCTTTCTATATGCTCTTTTCTTGTTTCTGGCTTCTTGACAGATATCACCCAGCAAATCCATTCATTTCTGGCGAGAGGGGTGAGATCATTCCATGCGCCCAGAACTTTTTGGGAAGCCAGCGCCCTTTTCAAATCTGCAGGAACTTTGTGTGCCGTGCCAGGAAGTATATTCTTTGCCATCAGAAATCAACTACTGCCTTGAATCCGCCATATGACATTCTTTTCATGTCAAATTGCATGTCTTTCATCATATCTTCATGCTCTTTTGCATTTTTCTTGAATTCTTCCATGACTGCCTTGTTCACTTTATTTCTATGCCCTTTGTTCTTATAGGTTATAAAAGAATACCAGACCGCCTCATCTTTTTTTAATTTTGTGAGCTGGGGAAATGTAAGCATCTTGTGTCCCTGCATATCAGGATGTAGGTCATCTCCTATACATTCCTTATAACTTAGAGCGCCGTGCTTCATCCAGACCTTTCCAGCCATCCTGGCTATTTTTTGATATTCGCCGGTCTTATTTTTTGGCACAACAAGGACAAAGGCATCCACATAGGTCATATACAGAAAAGAACTAAATTGTATTTAAGTTTTTGCAGTCGAAAGTAATCAGGAAATCTCAACTTCCAGACCATGCGTTTTTATCTTCTTTCTTTTCTTCCTGCTCTTTTCTAAGTCTATCCCTTCTGGCCTTGAACTCCAATAGTTTTCGGTCGTAGTCGGGGTCAACAAAGTTGTTTATCTTTCCCATCCCGTATTTGAGTATGTCCTCTTTTTAATCATTTCTTAAGTTGAGTGATATTGTTCATATTGGAGAACAGCAGGAGTTCATGCCCTTGCAACAATCAAATAAAGGCTTTTTCCAATCCCCGTTCTTTTGGATTCCTTAATATTTAATCCTGCATCCTGGACTATCTTCAGGGGATTTCTTGTCAGATGGCAACCCATTTTCTCATAATGCGGTAATTCTCTCCAGTTCTGCCATCTTTTTATCAGAGAATTATCGCTTATACCGTGTTCTAACAATAAGATATATCCATCTTTTTTGCATACTCTTTGCATCTCATGCAGGGCCTTTATTGGGTCTTTGTAGGTGCATAGAGCAAGAGTCTCTGTAACACAGTCAAAGCTTTCATCATCAAAATCAAGATTTTCGGCACTCCCCCTACCTAATTCAACTTGCAGGCCCAGTCTTTCGGCTTTTTGTTCTGCTCTTTTTAGCATGCCAGGACTTAAATCAACGGCAGTTATCGAACAACTTTTATCATAATAATTAAAATTTCTTCCTGTTCCGACAGCGAGTTCCAAGACTTCTCCATGGGCTCTTCTCATCAGCTGTTTTCTCAGTCTGCTGATGCCAAACAAGAATTCCATAGGCGTTGCTACAAAGTCCCAGATTTTAGCAAGTCCATCATAAGTCTTCCTGATATCGGTATATGTTGGCTCTTTTGCCATGATTTTATTCATTTTAAAGGGATTTAAAGATATGGTTTAAACGCTTTAATCCAGAGTGACCCAGCGTATGATATATTGGAGTGATAGGTTATTATCCCTTCTAGTAAGCCTCACACAAGCAAAACTTTATAAACTACTACTTAATAGTGATATAATGAGAAATTTATCCCTTGGAGCAATTGTCGCAGGAGTATTAACTGTTTCAAGTCTATCTGGTTGTTCCACAACCCCTAGTTATGAAGGCCCGTATCATGATCGTAAGTTTGGAGAGACTATTATAAATGGAGATGAATTTAAAGTAAGTACTATAGCCAGAGGAAATAAATTTTTTCTTACTCTAACGGATGACAAACGCTATGTAGAAAATGGTAACCTTCCTGTTATTCTAAATGCAAAAGGCAGAAGAAGTGATGGAGAAATTAATTCTGTAAATATAATGTGGGGTTTTTCAGAACATCCCTTTGAAAAACTTTCAAAAGAGGATTTACAGGAGATATATTTAGGTTATGTTTCTAGGTAGTCTAGTTAGCTATATCTTCAGAGTTAGCAAAGCAAGCATCAATATTTTTTGAATCTACGAATATTTCTGCAGTTGTGACAAAAGGAGCCCCAAGACCCCTTACAACTGCTCTTTTCTCTACAAAGTTATTGCAGGATTGTTCGTATTTTACATCTTGAATAAGCAAATCTTGAGGACATCCGCACTCCCATACCTCACCAGGCACAAAACCATTACTGAAAGAATTATGACCATATTCCCAGTGAGGAATATCATTAGGTTCACTAATTGGTAATTTATTAACCCAGACATTATCTTGACAGGTCCCATATCCGCTCCCGCCATTCGTTTGCCAGGTTCCACAAGTAGAAGTTTTTTGCAACTTTATTTCTCTCCAGGCAATCCTTTTATAAGTAAATGTTGGATTTTCACAGTTTGAATCAGTTCTACATTCTGCTTTATAAAGATTTAATTTTAGTTTTGCCTTGCTCCCAGGTTTTTCAAACGGACCCCCATCTTTGCAGTATTTACATTCAGTATTTGGTATTTTGCAACACCCACCCTTACATTTAGAATCAAAAAGGTCTCCGTACTCTTTTAAATCTATATTACATGATTTTTTGATACTCTTGCAAACTTCGTCAGAACTTAGTTTTACATTCGGATTAGCTCTTTCAAAAAATGGTCGTTGCTTAAAGTTACATCCAATTCCCATGTTTGGATTTGAAGGAGATTTACCTCCAAGGCAATTAATTAAAAATTGAGCATATCCTCCACAATTCGACCCTAACAAATCCCAAACAGAATCATAATTCATTGATAATTCATTTGAGATACAGTACATATCACTAGTAAATTGACAAGAAGGATATGTATCCGGAATTATTACATTTTCACACTCTTCTCGATTTCTTTCAGTATTATCCTCATTAAACATTAATCTAGCTTTACCTGCTAGGGGGCAGTTAGAACTATCATCAGGACGTCCTACATCTTCGGCCACATAAGTATTCTCAGATCCACATGGTTGTATTCTTAAGAAAGCATGTTTTCCAAAAGGCACTGGTAGATTATAATTTGTCAGAGGTTCAACACAAAGTCTGACTGATGGGATATTTGGCTCACATTTTACATTCTCTTCCTCACATATTCCACTCCCACACTGACCTTGACTTGTATCAATTAAGTTTCCACAGTTATTAAGGAAGTTCGTCCAATCGTAACCTTGTGCTGGAACAGGCCATTCCAATTCTCTTTGATTATCTGGAGAGAGCATATAATTTGGCTTATCAATGTGAAAAACCATATAAATTAATAGACTGAATAAAAACACGAGAGTCAAAACTCCGAAGATTTTAATAAAATTAAGTCTCCTCTTTTTCAACATCTAGATAATTAACTTTGTCCTCTTTATAAATTTAGTTTTGATATAAAGATGGTTAAATTATAGTCTTTACGAGTGTAGAAAACAACTAATGATTATATGGATGATGGGTATGTCCGGACCCGGATTTAAACGCCGAAGGCAGGAATCGAACCTGCATATCCGTGAGGAAACTTGCTCTCCAAGCAAGCGGGCTACCACTGCCCAACTTCGGCTTGCAGATGATTAGAATGAAGGGATTTTAAGGGTTGCGATTAATTCTTTCAGGCCTTTGTAGGCAGCTTTTGACAATCTGTCTTTGACTTCTTCTGCGGTCTTACAGTCATGTATATCAATTCTTTCCTGCTTCAATATCTCTCCCTTATCCACTTCTTTAACTATCCTGTGGAGGGTGTAGCCTGATGTTTTTGCTTTTGATTTCCAGGCCTGCTCGTGTGCTTTGTAACCTGGAAATTCTGGCAGATAAGACAAGTGAATGTTTATTATTTTGTCTTTGTAGGTTTTCAGTAATTCCGGGGATTTTATGATTTTATTGTAGTCTGCCAAAATTATCAGGCCAGGGTTTATTTTATCTAACTCCTCTTTTATGGATAAGTCATTGTCTATAAGCTTGCATGGAACCTTATTTTCCTGGAGGTATCGGGCTGAGGCAGGATTATTGGATATTATCAATGAAGGTTCTAGCTCTTTTATTCTAGCTGGATTTGAGGAGGTCAGTATTAATATTTTCATGATTAGACTTTAAAGGGCTTTTATATAAAAATATCCTTTTTAGATTTTAAATAATAGTTAACAGAACAAAGACTGCTATTAATGTAAATACCAGGAAAATACCAAGAGTATTTAGAAGCAATGAAATGGCTTCCTTCTTATTGCCTTCCATGTACCATAAAATAGGGCGGCCGAATATCAATGAGCCGACAATGGCTGCAGAGAATACCAGAAGCATGAGCATGGTTATCGGGATGATTACTGACCTTGTGTTGTCAAAATTTCCTGTGTTGAGGAAGTAAATCAGGGATGCGACCAGGATTATGTAAAGTGCTGTTCCAAGGCTGTCAAGGAAGGCGTATTTTAGTGCTTTTTTCATCTTTTGTCTAGGATAGATATATTTAAATTGTTTTGGCTTTAGGAATTATTATGAAGGCGATAAAAGAGGCAGACTCTGAAATTTATTCTCATATGGCTGCAGAATTGGAAAGGCAGAAAAGCGTCTTGAATATGATTCCTTCGGAGAATTATGTTTCTCCTGCTGTCCTGGAAGCATGTGGAAGCGTTTTGATGAATAAGTATTCTGAAGGTTATCCTTTCAAAAGGTATTATCAGGGGAATAAGCATGTTGACGAGATTGAGCAGATTGCAATTGACAGGGCTAAGAAATTATTTGGGGCAGAACATGCAAATGTCCAGCCTTTATCTGGCTCACCTGGGAATGCTGCGGTTTTTCTTGCTTTTCTAAAGCCAGGGGACAAGTTCATGGGTCTGGATTTAGCATGCGGAGGGCATTTGACTCACGGCAGCAAGGTGAATTTTTCAGGGAAGATATATCAGCAGGTTTCTTATGGCGTGGATGAGAAAACAGAATTACTGGATTATGATAAGATACGAGAAATAGCTTTACGTGAGCGTCCTAGGATGATTATTTCTGGATTGACTGCTTATCCGAGGAGTATAGACTTTAGGAAGTTTCAGGATATTGCAGAAGAGGTTGGGGCTATTCATCTTGCCGATATATCACATATTGCCGGGCTTGTCGCTTCTGGCGTTTTAGAAAATCCTGTTCCATTTACAGATGTTGTTTCTACAACAACGCATAAAACTCTGCGCGGTCCACGCGGCGGACTATTGATGTGCAAAGAGAAATATGCGAAAGATATTGATAAAGCCGTCTTTCCGGGGATGCAGGGAGGGCCACATGATAATAATACTGCAGGAAAGGCAATTGCTTTCAAGGAAGCTTTGAAGCCGGAGTTCAAGGATTATAGCAGGCAGATTGTAAAGAATGCTAAGATATTAGCAGACACTTTGATGGGGGAAGGAATTAAATTAGTTACAAATGGGACTGATAATCATTTATTGCTGATAGATTTGAGGCCTCTTGGAATTGGCCTGGGAAGAGAAGTTGCATTGGCTTTGGAAGAAGCAGGCATTTGCTGCAATGCTAATAGTGTTCCTTATGATTCTGCCGGGCCGTTCAAGCCTTCGGGCTTGCGATTGGGAACTCCTGTTCTTACGACTAGGGGCATGAAAGAAAAAGAGATGGAGAAGGTTGGAAAGTGGATTGCCGATGTGATCAAGGATTATAAGAACCGGGATTTGATTGGTATTGTTCGCCAGAAAGTGCAAGATTTATGCGATGTTTTTCCTTATTACTAAATCTTTAAAAACTATAGTTAAATTAAACTTTTATGTCAGATGATGGTAGCGGATGTCTCACTTTTATTTTAGGGGTGGTTTTTGGAGCAGCATGTATCACTCCGAAGGCTTGTCATTATAGTCCTGCGAGAGTATTTACTGCTGACTTGAATGGAGACCAAATTAGAGATATTATTCTAGAAAATAATTATGGAGAAAGAGAAATCTTTATGGGCACTGAAGATGGAAATTATATACCGCTTGATACTTATTGTGATGGGAAATATGATTCGATGCATTCCATGGACAGGATTGAAAGCAGAGCAAGAGAGTTTGTTCCTTAACTGCTGATTTCGTGACTAAAAACTTATAAATCCCCTTGGTAAATTCTTTATATGAAGAGGTTGAAATTTGATTCTAATGGAAAACTGCTTGGAATAGACGGGAGTTTAGCTGATTTTTCTGATAAATCTGCGAATAATTACAAGGAAAACCGGGAAAATCAGAGATTTAGGGGAGGGCAGGAGTATGGAAGACGTGAAAATGGAAGGCAGGAATACGGGGGAAAACAGGAATATAGCGGAAGTCGGGAAAATGGAAGGCAGGTAAGTGGTCAGGAACTTCAGACTTCGTCATCTCTGTTATTTTTACAGGAAAATGGGGTTAAAGGAAAAATGGAAAATATATTTGCAAAGGATTATTGGAGCTTGCACGCGGGTGATGCCTTATTACCGCCACTTAAATTTTCAAATGGAAAGACACAGGAAGATATTGTCAAGGAAATTGTCGATTTGGTTGAACAAGGGAATAAGCTAATATTCTTGCATGGCACTTGCGGCACTGGAAAGAGCGCTATCGCGCTTAATATTGCCCGTGCTCTTGGAAGTGCGAGTGTTGTAGTCCCTGTCAAAGCTTTGCAGAAGCAATATGAAGATGATTACATGAGCAAGAAGTTCCTGACTAACAAGACCGGGGGAAAAATGAAGATTGCAATGATAACTGGCAGGGAAAACCATGATTCTGTATATTTTCCAGGGAAGTCGTGCGCAGACCCTTTATTGCCGGAAAACATCAAGATTACAGAAAAGAATGAGGCTAAGTTGGAAGAGTATTATGAGAAAAATCCCCAGATAATGACTAAGACTGGAATGGATATAAGCAAATTAAGAAGAATATCCATTGCACCTGCAAACCCTTATTGGAGTCCTATCCTGCCTGCAGATTTAGAGCTGAAACATTTAGGAGGGAAAAAGATGAAATATAAAGGATGTGATGGCAAAGATTATGTTTTTTATCATAGGAGACCGGGATGCTCATATTATGACCAGTATATATCTTATTTAGAAGCAGACGTGATAATATTTAACGCTGCTAAATATCTGGCTGAAGTGACTTTAGGAAGAAAGCCAGAGACAGATGTTGAAATAATAGATGAGGCAGATGATTTCCTGGATTCTTTGTTCCAGCAAGAAGAGATTAATCTGAATAGACTTGAGAATTCATTGAAACTAATCATCCCTGAAAAGAATGAGGCTAATGATATATTAAGGAAAATAATTGAGCTTGTCGGCCTGGAAATAAAGAATAAGAGATTGCTTGGAATCGATGAAGAGAAAGTTTTCCATATAGATGAGACTAAAATAGCTAATATATTGAAACTGATTATCAGCAATCCTGACCTGGAAGCTGAAATATTATTAGATGAGATGAATTATGCGAATTCTGTCCTAGAATCTGCTAGGAACTTCAAGGATAGTTTAGAAGAAGTATATCTTACATTCAGGAAAGATGAGGACAATAACTATCTTGCTAAGCTTGCTAGTACTAATCTGTCTGCTAAATTGAATGAGCTCATGGACAAAAGCAAATCCATTGTTTTCATGTCAGGGACACTGCATTCTAAAGAAGTGTTGAAGAACCTGTTCAAGATGAAAGAGTATAAGGTTGTTGAAGCAGAGACAGGGGCTTTTGGCTCCCTGGAAATCGTAAGGACTGGAAAAGAGTTCAACTGTAGTTACGCAAGCTTGTCTGCTAGGGAGAATTCGAGAAATGATTACCTGAAATCTTTTAATGCTTGTATCTTGAAAGCTGATACTCCTACGCTGATACATGTAAACGCTTACAATGATCTTCCTAATGAGAACGAGATTGAAAATCTTGGCTTGTTTAATCTTATCAGCTCTGAAAAATTAAGAGCTTCACAACAAGAGGATAAAGAGGGCAACGCAGTCAGCTTTTTTAAGAAAGGGGTTTCTAAGAGATTATTTACGACTAAATGCTCTCGTGGAGTTGATTTCCCTGGAGATACATGCAGGTCTATTGTCTTCACTAAATATCCTAATGCAAATGTTTCAGACACTTTCTGGAAAATACTGAAGAAAACACAGCCTGAAAATTACTGGGACTTTTACAGGGATAAGGCGCGCAGAGAATTTATCCAGAGGATTTACAGGGCTCTGCGCTCTCCGGAAGACCATGTCAAGATACTTAGTCCTGATATGAGGGTATTGGATGCCGTCAGGGAATTGCAGGAGCAGATGTTATAGGCTTGACAGAAAATTTGTAAAAGAAAACTGATTTTTTTATTTACCCGCTGATATTTCCTGTAATATTTCCTTATAGCCCGGAATCATTTTAATTTTATCCAGGCCTGCAAAGTTTATTATCTCTGCCTTTCCATCACTTACTTTTAAGTCGGCAAATGAGGGCATTGGCGCTAAGTATACGAAAGTTTCATAGTAGCACTCGGCTACTTTAGAATAATGCGGCCAGTGCTTGAAAAGCTTAAAGTCGTTTAGCTCTATTCCGAGCTCTTCCTTGATCTCTCTTCTTAAGGCAATTTCAGGAGTTTCTCCTTTTTCAATGTGGCCTCCAAATAGCTGATAGTCTTCTCCCCATTTGCTTATGCCTTTTCTATTTTGCAGCAGAAAATTTCCTTTTCCATCATAAAACACTAGTGTAGCTGCCTGTTTCATTTTTATTCCGCCATCTGTTTCTTTATCAAAGATATTCTTGATATCTTCTGCTATCTCACTTGGACTTCTTTCTCCATTAATTATGAAAATCTTTTCGTCTTTTAGCAAGCTTGGAATCTTATGATAGTTTTCTCTTAGCGTTCTTATAAAATCAAGGCTGGCTTCAAACTTGTGCTCCTTGCCTCGGACATTTATGTCCTCTTTTTTCATCCTGTTCATTGCTTCTTCTGCTGAAACATCTATTATGAAAGTCAAATTGGGCTTTGGCAAGGCATCCTGCTTGTCTATAAGGGCTTGCATGTCTAATCCCTGAGTTGATTGATAAGCAATTGTTGATAACTTGTACCTGTCTGTTATGACAAAACATCCTTTTTGCAGGTTTGGCAGGACAACATCTTCTGCCATTTGTTTTCTGTCAGATATGAATAGGTCTGCTAGTTTTTCTGCCTGTGAATGTGGATCTATGTCCTGATGCAAGATTTCTCTGATGCTGATATCCTTATATGGATTTCTTGTTAATACAACGTGATGGTATTTGCTTTTGTTAAAAATGTGTTGTACTAATTCCCTTATTTGCGTTGACTTTCCAGAGCCATCTATCCCTTCAAATGCTATGAACAAGCCTTTGTTTGGCTTCAATGCGCCTAGCTTTTTTTCGTATGTTGAAAAAGAGAACTCCAGATTTTCCCCTTTTTTGTCTTCTCTTTTTGTTTCCAGCCAATCATTGCCGGTTATTTCAGGGAAGTACGCGTCTCCGTCAAATTTTTTGTGGATATGTGTTATTTCCAATTTATCTGCTAAAGGAAGGGCCTGCTTGTAGATTTGCTGTCCTCCTATCACATAAGCTTTATCTGATAATTCGTGAGCTTTCTTTATTGCTTCCTGCAGCGAATGGGAAATTATTGTCTCTGTATTTGTGTCATAATCTTTCTGGCTTGTTATTACAATATTCTTTCTTCCTGGCAAGGGTTTTCCAAGGGTTTGCAGGATTGATTCATAGGTATTCCTGCCCATTATTACAGGAAAACCAAAGGTAAGTTCTTTGAAGTGTTTCAGGTCTTCTTTAAGATGCCATGGTAGCTCGTTGTTCTTTCCTATTACGTTGTTCTTTGCCACGCCCGCGATGATAATTAGTTCTTTTTTATTTTCCTGCATGAAGGTACTTTAGGAGGGGATTATTTAAGGATTATTGTGGGAGAGGTTGATAGGATAAGGGTAGAGGGTCGGGGGATTTAAAGTGTTCTTTTTACTCTTTATCTTTGGTTCACGATTGAGTTTAAGCCCATCATAATAAATGCAATTGGTATGTTTTTTCAATGAACCCTTTTCCCAATACATTTACATGTCTTTTACGAATAATATCTCTTAGAAATAAAATTTCTTCTTTTGATATTTTAAATCCGCCATCAACTAAAAATTCCCATCTTGCCTTTGAATTATATTCTTTTCCTAGCCAATAATTATCTATGAACTCTTTATTGTTGTTAGAGTAATATTTTTCATACCAACGTTTATCTGTTTTATGAATTTTCGATTGTGGTAAAATTTCAACTGGCAGGGTTCTTCTTTCTTCACTTGAATTAAACATATTTTCAATTAATTTATTGCCAGATTCTGAATTTTCAGCAACCCACAAACAATTAAATCGGCTAGGTAAGTGGGAGTATTTTTCTTGTCTTATTTTCTCAAATTCAATTTCAACTTGAACTCTATCTTGATTCTTGTTTGTTAAAATAATTATTCCTGTTGGTGTAGGGGTTGAGGTAATCTCAGAAATTAGTGATTCTGTATTTTTTATTACAAATTCAGGATTATATTTTAAGAATAGTTTAGGAGAAATTAGAATGCCTTTTAAAGATAGATTCCAACAAACATGCCAATTATCAAGGTTTATTGAGTGAATATATTTTACCATTATCATTGATATGTTTTATTTATATAAAAAACTTTAGGGCTTAAACTTAATTAAACATAACAGACTTTTAACGAACTCCTTCGAAATTGGGTTTTAGAAGTTAATCATCTCTTCCCTGTAGAGTGGAATCCGCCTTCTCCCCTTTCTGTGCTTGATAATTCCTGTGATTCTGTAAATATTGCCTGATGAACCGGCGTTAGAATTCCCTGGGCGATGCGGTCGTGCTTTTCTATCTTGTAAGGGTTTTTAGTTGTGTTAATTAATACTATACAGACTTCTCCGCGATAATCAGAATCAACTATGCCTGCCACTTTATGGATTCCTTTTATGGCCATGCCAGAGCGGTCTTCTATCCTGACGTAATAACCAAGGGGAATCTCAAAGGCGATGCCGGTTGGGACTTTTGTTGTTTCTCCCGGCTCTAGGATTGTATCTTGCAGGGAATAGATGTCAAATCCTGCTGCTTCCTGGGTTGCGTGTATAGGGATTTTAGCTTCAGGATGCAGTTTCTTGATTTTTATCTCTAATTTCGACATAAAAATAATTTGGGAGGGAATTATATAAATATATAGGCCTGTTATTTATTAGATGTATAAGCTGTTATTTGATAAACAATTTGTCAGGGATTATAGAAAACTCGACAAGTCTCTGCAAATTGAGGGAGATAAGAAGCTTAAAAGACTAAGAGAGAACCCTAGGGAGATTGGAAAGCCACTTAAATTAAATCGTTTTACCCCACAGCTTGCTGTGGCTGGGCGTCAAGCTTAACTACTTTCTAACCATCGCTCTTCAATGAGTATTGAGCTTGAGCGAGCATCACATTGCACCTATCGCATTCGCTACCAT
>Ga0210050_1000802_pt1 | contig 37774 bp, 36 predicted proteins | sample CryGey132114_all_FD_185463 | JGI IMG/M metagenome (GOLD analysis project Ga0210050, IMG submission 185463) | Groundwater microbial communities from aquifer - Crystal Geyser CG22_combo_CG10-13_8/21/14_all (SPAdes) (version 2) | ecosystem: Environmental > Aquatic > Deep subsurface > Groundwater ... | reverse complement strand
CTGGATCATCACATCCATCACACGATTTTCAATCGCAAATCCAAGCAAGTCTCTTCTTAAGCGATCAAGCTTCATCACATGCGATAGCGAATACCCCATTTCCCCGGCAAGTTTATGCTTATCCTTCAATTTCACCACGGCCAAATAAGCAGGCACCATATAAAGAGGCGAGGGAGTGCCTCCAACGACAAGCGCCGCTAAATTCCATCCCATACCTATAAACATTGGAGGAAGGACGACGACGGTGACAACTTCGGAAATCGCACTTGTAATTGCAACGCCAATACCATGCTGAATAAAAAGATGTTTGGCGTGGGCCCAAAAATTTAGCCCCTTTAATATCTTGATGACTTTCTGCTTAATCTTTAAAAGTCCCTGAGCTTCTTCTTGTAAAAGGGCAGGAGCAAGCTTTTCTAAAACCTTTTGAGTCTCTTCGTCGATCAGTTTGTAAAACGTTGCTTCGTTTATATCAGGCAAAGAAACAGAGACACTGCTTACCTGTGAAGGGGCTATTTGCGCGTTTAAAGGCATGCTCACGAACATGAAGTTCATTAGAGTCACAAGCACAGTAAGACGCTTTAGGATGTTTTCCATTCCAGCTTAATTACAAATTCTGGGCCAAGGAATCTATTGAGTTTCAAGAGCTTAGCCAAGCGTAAACGCTCGCTTCGTGTATATATGTCTACAGATTAGCCAGCTTAATATGGATTCACGTGTATAAATTATCCCTGTCGACTTTGATTATTGAAATGCATATAAGTATATGCATAATGAGAGGCTTCGAGTCTTATTCATGTAAGGCATAGAGGCGGGCTCGAAGCTGTTGAATAAGAACAGAAGTTCAGAATTCAAATCATTGTTGCTTGGAATGAATACTTTGGAGTTAGTAATGAAAAAGAATAAAAAACTAACAGAAAAAAAAGTTGAGACTTTTCTTAAAGATGCGAACGAGGCCCTAAATGCTCATCCAAAAGACGTAAAAGTAAGAGTTACCACGATGATTGATTCAGATGTTCTTGAGGAGCTTCGGGCTATGGCTGAGCGAGAAGGGGTTGGCTATCAAACTCTTCTTAATCTGAAGTTAAGAGAAGTTATTCTTGGTGAAAAAATCGTTAATAAAAACATCATTCGATTGATCTCAGATAAAATAAACAAGCTTGAAAAGAAAATAGATAGCTTGAGTAAAAGAGCCTAGAGTTAGTGATTTTTACCGACAATCTTGGAAAACTCAAATGTCGAGATAAGCAAGAATTCCCGAAAGAAAAAGATTAATTTGCTAAGCGTGATTAAAGCTCATTGTGATTTAAGATCAAAAGGTGCTGTTTTATCGTTTATACCATTTATGAATGGAAGACTCGAAATATCGACATTAATATCACCCGTAGAGAGATTTATATTTTGATATCCCATTGAATGTAACTTTTTAGCTATTTGCAAACCATCTAGTTCACCATTTAAATTGATATCTAGATAAAACTCAGATTCTTTGTTTATATCATCTAAGTTTTGCTTTAATGATGACCACGAGTTGAAACTTCTAAGGTCAATATCTGCACTTTTTGCATCAATCTCCCAAGCTTTGCGAACAAAATAATCATCTTCTAGCTGAATAATAGATCTTTTTTGACTTATTGGAAGTTCAATATTGATTTTGGTACCTTGATTAATTGTAGATTCAATAGAAAACTGGCCTGATTTAGATTCAAAATACTTCTTAGCGTAATAAAGCCCAATTCCCTGACCATTGGCCTTACCAAAGGATACAGAAACCCCCGAATCTAGTTTTTGTAAAATATCGGTTGGAATTCCAATTCCGCGATCAATTATACTTAGATAAAGCTTTGATTTACTCTGTTCAACTCGAAGTTCAACTTGCTGAGAATATTTTGACGCTTCAAAAGCATTATTTAAAAGATTTGTGAGATGACGAATTAACTCTCTATCAAAAAACACTAGTGAATCTATTTTACTCTGAACGACTTTTAGATTTAGGGACCTTGCTTTAAATTCAGTTTCGACCTGCATTAAAGTATTATGAATAGATATTTTAGTTTCAACCGATTTAGGAGAAGGGTTTAGATCGGCTGAAATATCTTGAATTCTGTTAATTGATCCTCTGACTAACTCGAGGTGTTCACTGCTTAACCTATCAGAATTAAGTATTGAATTTAAAGCAGCTATTGGTGCTTGAATGTCATGAGCTACTTGCTTTGATATTAAAAGTCTTTGTTTATTATTTAGCCATTTTTTTAGAAAAAGATAGAATCCAAAAAATGATACAGAGATCAATAAGGAGATAAAAGTCCATATTAAAATATAAGCATTTGAAAATGAACCTGCTAAAAATATCAACCTATTGTTTTTATTCAACGTTAACTCAACATTAAGTATGTTTGACACAAAACTCTCGGGTTTATTAAATTGCTTGAGATACCTAGTGTGTACGTTGTCTGAAACAGTTATTTTCGTAGGTAGAATTGATGGTTGATTTTCCGCAAATGAACGAATGAGTATACCTAGACTGTAATTATCTAGACTTAATCCATGCCATTTCCTTTGAATATTAATAGTTTGCTCAAGAGTTTCAAGTCTTTGCTCGAGCAAGAGGACTTGAATCTTATACATTGCTATAAAAGATGAGAAAAATAGCAAGACTGCTACAAAGAAAATTTTAAATTTTTTTAAATTATACTTAATCATTTCTTATATTTAGTAAGTGTCCTCTAAAAAATCTAGTTTCTAGAAAAGTAAGGCCGTTTTTTTTCATTTTTGAAATCGCAGTAATTTAAGTGATTTATCTTACCAATTATATGGGGAGAGCAATATTTTCATAGGTAATTTGTTTAATGTTATGACCTAAATGAATAATTATGGAATATATAAGCAAAAAGGAGATCTTATGCGCCACTTAGAGAAGATTATTGCTTCCATTTTAGTACTAGTTACATCTATAGCTGTTTACGCTGATGAGGTTTTGCAAACGAATGAAGAAGTCACTTTTGTTAAGACGCCAAATCGAAACCAACAAGCAACACGTTTCAGTATAAGAGATGAGCAGGTTGATAGGGATGAAACAATTTATTTATTGAATGGAGTAGAGACAGATGAAGAAGAAGCTAGGGTTTTGGAGAATAGACTTGAGGCAATTAGGGAGCGTTTACAGACTGTTTCTCCTGAGTGTCGTGGCTCTTAGTCAAACCGCATGTAATAACAATGATAAGAAAGTAGATATGCTAAAAATATATACTCCGTTTAAATTCTCGTTGGAAATGAACCCACGAAAGATAGTCACAATCGGTGACCAAATTTTAAGTGAGCACATATTTGCTTCTCATACAGTCCGTAATCCCAAGTTGGGAATGACTGATGTACTATCTGAAGTAAATATAGATCGAGTTAATAATAAAATTAAACTAAAAATTAAGGATAATATTTATTTCTCGGATGGTTCCATATTAAGTATTAGTGATCTGTGCATTTCGATTGAAAAAAGCTTTGAATCTACATCACACTCACAACTTAAATCCCTTTTCAAAGAATTAAAAGTTGATGGAAACTTAATTGAGATATCAATGGTTAAAGTGCCTAACAATATGGAAGCATTATTAGCGATACCGGACTTCTTTATTTATTCTGATAAGTTTTTACCTGTATCTAGTAAATTGTCTAATCCTACTACTGGTGCTTACCAGTTAAAAGAACTAGGTGCAGATAAAATTTCATTAGAAATTAACAAGTATTATCCTCAACATTTAAGAGCAAATACAATTGAGAATGTTGAAATACTTAGGACTAGTAAGGATAACTTAACTGAGTTTTTAAATAATCATGACCATTCATCAAGGTTTCTCGCTTATTTTGGCGGCTACCATATTAATTCCGACGACATTTCTTTTTTAGATAAATCCAATTTAATATATAGTGTATTCCCAAATGAATGGGTTTATGTCATTGGATTTAATAATACAAAAATGCCTTTAAAGGATCGAAAAACACTATCAAGTCTAGTTTTTTCTAATAAGGATGAAATCCTTAAAGATTCTCCATTATCGCAAAGGGCATTCTCCGTTTCTCCAAACGATAAGCCGTTTGGTTTAAGAAGTGATGTACTCAAAGTCGAAAAAAATATAAGTAAATTAAGACTTTCTAATACCTTTTCAATTGGAATCAGAAAAAGAGATATAGAGCAAAATATTGTGAAGAACTTAGTGAGTGTTTTAAGTGGTATTGAAAATCTGAAAATTGTTTTCTATGACAATGTTGATGATATTTATTCAAAGTCTGATTTATATTTAGGAATTCAAGGCATATCTGCAGGTGATCCTGTCCACCATTTAAATTTCTTCTTAAAATACGATCCATTGTTTAAAGAGATTTTAACCATTGAAGAATTAAACACGGTTTCCCTTATTGAAAGTAATGAGGATTTTAACTTCCAAGTACAAAAACTAGAAAAGAAGGTATACGATAATACTAGTATTATACCAATCGCACACTTCCCTGGAATTGTTATACATTCTAAAGATTTGAAAGAGGATACAAGTTTAGTTGGAGATTGGGGGATAAGGGCATGGACTTATCAACTCTTGGAGTAAAATTAGTAAAATTATTAATGAAAAGGGAATACAAGTTCCACCTGAAAGTAATAGAGCCTAATTCTTCTAACTTAAGTCATTACGTTGTAAATATTATTATTGAGAAAAATCATATTGAATCTGAAATGGCCTCAGGTATAGATAAAGTTTTTAGCCTCGCATTAGTTAAAGGTATATGTGAAGCTGGTGAAATTATATCTCGTATTGATCGCTTAGCTAACTCAGATGTAATTGCGGGAGGATTCTTTAGTAAAACGGCAAAGGAAAGGTGTTTAATTGAGGCCTATGAAAGGCAAGCAATTTTATGGCATATAGATAAAAATATTCCGCTAATATATCATCAGTCAGTTGATTCTAGTCAGGGGGCTATTACACTTGCACTTCTTGCTACAAACTCACCTTATTTCCATTGTGTTGCATACTCAAATGCAGAATCACAAAATGATTTTAATTATTGTTGTTCTGTTGAAAAAAATATAAATTTTGATAGAGTACTTTTTAAGTTAAATACTGCGAACATTAATAAGATAAGACTGAACCCAAAAGATGTCAGTGAGCAATTTCGACTATCGATCATTAAGCCTAATAAATGTCCAAATAAAGAAATGGTTTTTGACTTCTTTTCATTTAAAAACAAAACCAGATTTACTAGAGTGGATAGTCCTTTGAAATTATTTAACTTTTTTGAAATATGTTAGATGCCACAGTATTTAATTTTTTATATCATTCTTTAACTAAACAACGTCAAAAAATCTGAACTACTTAAACCTTTCAAGAACCCCTTATCCGATTCTTCAACTAGAGCAGCAAGTTCACGCTTTGATTTTTGAAGCTCAAGCACTCGCTCTTCAACCGTATCTCTTGTGACGAGGCGATAAACGAAGACAGGATCTTCCTGGCCGATACGGTGAATTCGATCGATGGCTTGGTTTTCAACCGCTGGGTTCCACCAAGGATCGAGGATGAAACAATAACTGGCTTCAGTTAAGTTTAGTCCTGTACCACCTGCTTTAAGCGAAATAAGAAAAGCTGTTTTGGTTGGATTCGTTTTAAAAACATTAATGGCAGCATCACGGTCTCTAGTTTGACCATCAAGATAAGAGAAATCAATACCAGCTTTCATGAGTCTGTCTTTAACTAATGCTAAAAATTGCGTGAACTGAGAAAACACCAGAGCTTTTTTTCCCGCTTCTTGAATGCCAATCAATTGATCAACAAGCGTATCAAGTTTAGCCGAGCCAAGCTCTGTTAAAGGGCTAATGAGTTTTGGGTGACAAGCAAACTGTCTAAGTCGAAGTAGTCCTTCAAGCACGTGAAAGTCAGTTTTCTTTTTACCAGAAAGCTCTTTTTGATAATAACGGCGGAGCATTTCGTATTCTTGTTTTTCTTCTGTACCGAAATCACACCAAAGAAGACTTTCTGTTTTTGGCGGAAGATCTTTTAGTACCTGAGCTTTTGTTCGCCTCAAGATGAAAGGTCTAAGTCCCCTTAAGATTAAATCGCGTGCATCCTCGTTTTCTTGGCTTGGGCCAAATTGAGCAAGCTTTGCTTTAAACATTCCAGGAACCAAGAATCTAAAAATTGAAAAGAGCTCACCTAAATGGTTTTCAATTGGAGTACCCGTAAGTGCCAAACGAATCTTAACGTTCGCACCAACTACGCAAGCTGCTTTAGCGGTTTGACCGTGAACGTTTTTAATCGCCTGTGCTTCATCGAGAATCATACCATCCCAAGAAACTGCTTTAAGCTTATCCACATCTCGCCTTAGTACGCCATAAGTACAAAAAACCAGATCCATCACATCAACTCGCTCTAAAAGCTTTTCTCTGCCAGCTCCTTCATAGCGCATGGTTTGCAGATGAGGAGCAAACTTAGAAGCTTCTCGCTCCCAGTTTGAAACGAGAGTCTTTGGTAGAACAATAAGAACGGGACCGAGATGTTTTGATTTTCTTCTAGTGAGGTACGCTAGCACTTGAACCGTTTTACCTAGACCCATATCATCGGCCAAAAGTCCGCCGGTTCCAAGATTTTCAATAAACGCCATCCAAGAAAGTCCAAGACGCTGATAAGGTCTAAGCTCACCTGAAAATTTCTTTGGAGTGACAAGCAGCTTTAATCCACCAGAGGCCTTAAAAGTGTTAACGACTTTTTTGTATTCTTCATCAACCTCTAGATCACTATCAACAAAGAGATTTTCTAAAACCAAAGCTTGCGCCGTAGGAAAGCGCATGCCAGGACCCTTTGGATGCCCTAGTTCTGCTAAGACCTTAGCTTTTTTAAGCCACTTCTCTGGCATAAGACCAAGCTTACCGTCAGCGAGAGTGACGAAATGTTTATGTTCATCACTTCGATGGAGAATATCGGGAGGATTTAAAACCTCATCGCCAAACTTAATCGGAGCATCTAGATCAAACCAATCTTTATTAGTTCGAAGAGTCGCTTTCATTGCAGTGGCGGCGACAACAGGTTTTCCAAAAGCACGAACTAAAATATTATTGGATTCCATCCATAAAACACTGTCGTTAAAAAGAGCTTCATCAAAGACAACGTGATGTGGTTCTCTAAAACGCGTGTATTCGCTATCACGAATTAAATCGATGATACGCTCTTCGTGTTTAAAATTTTTGCTTCTAATCTCGTAGGGATCGGGTTGCATCAGCGGCGCTTCTTCAAAGGGTGTGTGCGGCTGATCGCCGTACATAAACATCAAGCGGCCATGAATAACAAAGTGGTCATCTTGTTTAACCACATCCACTTCAATAACTGGTTTTCCTTCACTGGCGACTTCTCTAAGCGGAAAGCTTTCAGGCAGCTTCATAGAAACACTGCCCTTAAATGCTCTAACGATTCGTACTAAATCTTTCTCTCCGTTCATTGGGATATCAAGGCGATCACGACGCCTAAACGTCTCCGCCAGATAAGCGGGTAGTGGCCTTTCAATTGGATGTAATTCTTGGCCATGAACAATTAAGCCAGAATCAGCAAAGACATGAATCTTATCTTTATCAAGTCTTTCACCAGCCAGCTCAAAGCGGTGCTGAAAAACATATTTATCACCTGCGTGATTAAGCTCGAGAATCTCTTTAATGATACGCTCACGTCTCCAAGACAGAGTCACAACATCGCCATCAATCCAGCCCATGTCTTGCTTGATACCAAGCTTTCCTGTGCTCGAAAGTAGATCAAGCACAAGTGGAGCTAAGTCTTTAGGCATGACGGTTTCGTTGGCGCCTTCAAAATGACTGGCAAAGCCGCCTTGAAGAATTCGAAGCGCACGTCTTTCATTGGGATCTTGAAGCGCTTGAATCTTGAGATCGTTAAGTCTGGTGTCTTGAGCTTTACCCCAACCACCTTTTTGCAGGCGACGTCTTCGCATAAACCGAAGCATCATCTCGCCACTTGGTGAAATATGTCTGGGATCAACCACGTACCAAAGATCATCTTGAGCAAGCTCAGCTGGTGCATCATCACGAAGGCGTCTTGGAATTCGCATGGCCAAACGTTGTAGCTCTTGCTTCCAATCTTGATCGCCTTCCACTTCGCGCTCTTCTCGCTCTATCTCACAAAAGCGCGCGATATTAAGGCCAACACCAAGGCCAGTCTTCTCCGCTTCAAGAGCAAGAGCGTACAGATGCTTACAAGGAGCTCCTTGAATAAAAGCATTACAGTCACAGCGGATGCGAATGGTTTCGACCTGACCATCTTCTTCGATCAAACTAAAGCGCGTGATATTGGTGGAGGTGGATAAAACCTTGGCCTCAATAACTCGGGCGTCGACGTGAGAAATCGTGACAGCACCGCTATCAAAAAGACTCTTGCCTCGCTTTTCGCTGAGGTCATCAAAAATAGGTTTAATTGCGCTTAAAAATGCGGCCATCCAAGCGGTATCTCACAATTGCCCGCCTTAAATCAAGAAAATCAATAGCTTATCTCAATAATATCTAATAGTTATAAATATGTTATAATAAGTTATAACTTTGATTTTGGAGCTAGTTTTGAGCTTAAAACTTAGAGCAATCGGCAATTCCATGGGCTTTAGTCTGCCAAAAGCTGCGCTTAGTGAGGCGGGCTTTGATCAAGACGGGGAGTATGAACTCTTAGTCAGTGAAGGTGCTATCAGTATCGTTAGAAAGGGCCCATCGTCTTCGACGTGGAAGTTCACGGACGCTCCATTAACTGATGAGCACCGTGAATGGATTGAGCGCGAACTTGAATAACATAGAATTTGGACAAGTTTGGAAGATTCGAGTTGATGGCGGTTTTCGCTATGGTCTAGTCGTTTCACCTAATTCAATGAATCAGCAGCTTGATAAAATTATTGTGATTGCGATAAGTGCTCGAAAAAAAGCATGGCCGACAAGAATTGGCTTTCGTCTGCAAAATAAAGCCAGGCAGCTTTGTCTTGAAGATATTGCAACTCTTTCTAAGGACGCGTTTCAGGAAAAGATACAAGCATTGTCGTTGCCTGAGCTTGCTCGAGTGAAAACAATTTTATCTCAACTACTCGTCGAATTTTAAAGTGGATTAAAACTCAAGTGAAACAAAATATGCTATCATTTATGCAAGGCGTGGAATGCTACATTTAAACATGGTTAATATGAATACAGCATTTGATAATATCTCGATCATTGAAGTCAGTTTTCCAAAAGATAAAATTGAAGTAACGTTAAGTGATGGCAGAAGCGTTGCTGTACCACTTTCTTGGTTTCCTAAACTTTCACAAGCTCCAGATAAAGAATTGCATCTTTTTGAAATATCACCAAAAGGCTATGGTATTCATTGGCCTAAGCTTGATGAAGATATTTCTATCAAATCCTTTATCTAGTTATTCTTTAAATTCAAGATAGTTATTCCAATTCGAAATGAGCGATCCGGCAAAGAGCACAACATAAGTCACCATATTGGTGATCGCAATATGCTTAGGTTTTAGCCAATTTGGAAGGTGCTTGATTCTTAAAAGTGCCAGAAGACCGATGATCATCGCGAAATAAAAAGCTGGGTAGATATAGCGGCTGGCGGTGCGATTAAACAATGAAAAGAAAACAACATAGGGAACGACAACGCATAGGCAGCTTTGCCAAATCGGTTTATCTGTTGGCTTAAACTTCTTGATAGCGAAAATACCAATGGTCCAAGGAAGAGCGTAGCTTAGAATTCGACTTGAGTAGTAACCAAGACTTTTTAGCATGACAACAAAAAAGGAAACTTGCTTGGCCCCTTCAACGGAGCGTCCCATGATTTGAGTTGAAATATATTTTTCAAAAAACGAATAACCTGTAACATTTTTAAACCATTGTTCATAAGCGTAAGAAATACCTACAACAATAAGTAGAGTTGAAACAAAACGAAGCGAAGGCCAAAGAAGCTTTCTGTGATGCCACACAGTTTCTAAAGCAAGGATTCCCGCTAAAATGAGACCAGGTAAACCTTTAGTAAGGTAAGAACCAACACAGGCCATAATCGCCAGAGAATATCTTTTGGTATTATTGGCCCAAATGCCAAAAACCATAAATAACAATAAAAGAGCTTCATGGTTAGCGCGAAGAGTGTAGTTCATACTCTGAGGATTAAGTTGAAGTCCTAAAACAATAAGACCAGCAATCTCAGTAGAGACATATTGCCTAAGCCATAAAAAAAAGAAAAAGAGAGTCAACGTTTTATAAAGAAGCGAGCAAACATAAGTCGCTTGCATTCCATTCATCCCAAGCTTAGCGAAAATGGTGGGTAAAAAGAAAATGCCGGCTAAATGATCTCTAAAGTATGGAGTTTCTGTTTCGGCGTAATGTTCGGCCCCATTCCATTTGGGTGCAATGAACTCACTCCAAGGTCTTTCGGCTTGATCATTAACGATGCGAGCATAAAGTCTGGAGTCATTTTCTCTCGCAATATACGGACTAGTTAGTAAAACTGTGGAGCAAAAGAGAGTAGTTAAAATAGATATAAGAAAAAAATGACGCATTCAAAAAGTATAGAAGGCTGACTCGGATAAGTCAGCCCAATTAAGCTTATTCTTGGTCTAAAACTTCTGACTCTTGATCCATCATTGTTTCTTGCATTTCTTCTTTCTTTTCTTGCATTTGAGCTTTTTTAGCTTTGCGCTGATCTTGGACTTCTTTACGAGCTTGTTTTCTTTCTTTTTTGTATTTCTTTTTCGCTTGTTTCTTTTCTTTTTTAGTATCAGCAGCTTTCAAATTAGCTCTTAGAGCTTTTTTATCAGCGCGCTTATCTTTTTTAAATTCACGCTTTGTGACTTTTCCAGCGTCTTCGGCGTGAGTTGTTGAAAGGGTAAAAAAAGGAATCATCAAAGCGATCAATAGTGCCTTAAGCATATCTCCTCCTGGAGAGTAATGGGTTGGAGATATCGTGCGCCTTGGTTACAAAAAGCTAAAGACTCACCATTTCAAGAATCTTTTGGTACGTCATTTCCGGAGTAAATTGGTTGAGACAGATCATGCTATCGCAAGTAGATAAGGCACAGTAATGTGCCTTTAAAGTTCTACATTCTAGCCCTTCTTTAAATAAGTAAGGGTGAAGACTTGAATCATAAGGGTGCCACTCTGACGGATTCTCAGGACCAAAAAATGTAAGACTTGGGATTCCAACGGCGACAGCTAGGTGCTTTATGCCTGTATCATTTCCCACATAGAGCGCAGATTCCGAAAAAACTTTTGCCAATTTATTAAGAGGTATTTGGACAGTAGGAAATCCAATAAGGTTTTTTTGAATATTTTGATCGCCTGGCCCAAGTGGAATAATAACATCAAAGCCTTTTTGCTCTAGCATGCGACAAAGGTCTTTATAGAAACCTAAAGGCCACATCTTTGTTTCTCTAGTTGCAACGACACCTAAGATGATTCTTTTTTGTTTCTGACCAGCTTCAACTTTCATTTTAGGTGTATAGGCTAGAAAGTTTGGGTACCGATTTGAAGGATAAAAAGCGGCGACACCATCGAGATCTCTTTGGATAGCAGCCTTAGGTTTTCCTTGATCCTTAACAGGACTGTCTTTAGTCGAATGGTGATTATGAAAAGTGTAGGGGATATTTTTAAACCAAGCATACAAGCTTAAAATTTTTGCACTTGATCCACTTTGATGAAGTTCGTGAATCATATCGGGTCTAAGTTCTAAAAGCTTAGAGTAAAAACTTAAACCATTTTCGATTGGAATGATCTCATTGGCAGCCGTTTCAACGTTATCGTATAGACCGGTCATCCATTTAGGAATGGCATATGAAATCAGTGCATCTGGGTAGAGCTCTTTTAAATACTGAAGCGCCGATAATCCCATAATGGAATCACCAAGTGCACGTTTTTTTACAACAAGAATACGCTTCAACGCTTTTCCTTTTGCTCAATAATCTGTTTAAGTTTTTCTATAGCTTCGTCAAAATCTTTTGAAAGATCAGTTTGCTCACTCAAAGTAATTTTATAAATTGATTTAAGTCTCACAAGAAGATTTCTTGCGTCATGAAGTTCATTGGACATATTGACCTTCACGGTTAGATTTCCAGTCGTTATGAATACGATAGTACATCGATTTTGAAAGCTGAAGCTCTCTTGTGATCTCATTTACTTTTCCAGATGCCTGATCCCATGCTTCTGCAAATGCTTCATCTTCAATGGCCTTGATTAACGAAGGTAGGCCATGCTCTTTAATAAAACTTCTCATTTTTTGAGTCACAAGACCTGAATCAATGGGGTTTTGAGTTGGAGTATTATTTCCAAGGACTCGACGAGGTAGATCTTTGGCCTGAATGAGCCCACTGGCCCCAGCTAAAACTTCTTTAATAAAGCCTTCAATTTCTCTTACATTTCCAGGCCAATCATATTGTTTTAATAGGTCTTGCGCTTCACTTGAAAAGGCTATTTTTTTGGCACTCTTTTGAATAAAAAAATTGATCAGTGGCAAGATATCTTGTCTTCTTGATTTTAGTGACGTTAGGTTAACTTCAATCCCTTTTATTCTAAAATAGAAATCAACTCTAAACTCACCGCACTCAATTTGTCCGGCGAGATCATCACAGGTGGCAGAGATTAATCTAAAATTCGATTTTTGTGGTTCTGTTGCTCCAACTGGAGTGAAGGTTTTATCTTCAATGGCGCGAAGGAGTTTCTTTTGTAATTGAAGAGAGATTGTTCCAATTTCATCTAAAAAAAGTGTTCCACCATCAGCTTTGGCCATGAGCCCAACTTTATCAGAGATGGCTCCAGTAAAACTTCCTTTCTTGTGTCCAAAAAGTTCACTTTCAATTAAATTTTCTGGTAGCTCCGATAAATTTAAATGAACAAAAGGAGCACTTGGATTCCAAAGCTCATGAGCAAGCTTAGCGGCCAATGTTTTGCCAACACCAGTCGCACCTGTAATAAGAAGTCTTGTATCTTCAACTAATGATAAATTTTTAATTTGTTGTAATTGAGAAAGCAGATAACGATCAGTTGTAATGAACTTATCTTTAATTAATGAATCAAAACTGTCTTGATCAAAACTCTTAAGCAGTCTTCCAAGGTGTAGATCTAAATTATCTTGTACGTCAGATTTGGCGAAATAATGAGCACAGCCTCGCTCGAAAGCTGATTGAATAACTTCAGGTGAATCATGACTGGTCATCACCACCGGAGTAATTCCGTATTCATGGCAAAGAGAGACAACGTCTAAGCCTTCAAACTGATTCTTATTCTCGGTTAAATTTAAATCGATCAAAGCAATATTGGGCTTTGCCATAAGAAGAGCTTTCTTGGCATCTTCTAGATTATCGACTTGAAAGACCTGGCCGTACTTTTTGAGCTCAAGGCTCAAGCTTTGGCGAAAAAAAGCATCATCTTCAACAATTAGTATTTTAGTCATAATTAGTCCGGTTAAGTCTGATTGGTTTATATCGGAACAAATGGTCTAAGACAAGCCTGAATGTGCAATAATTTCACATTATTTCAAATATTTAGCTAATAGTTTAATCTAGATTTAATCAATTTTAGGGGAATCTATGACGGCGTTTAATATCATCTACACAATGCTTGGTGGCCTTGGGCTTTTCTTTTTTGGCATGAAGCTTATGTCGGATGCACTTCAAAGTGCAGCCAGCGACGTCATTAAAAATATTATCAACACCATTACGAAGCATCGAGTTTATTCAATCACTGTCGGTGTGATTGTTACCATGATTGTTCAAAGCTCCAGCATCACCACCGTCATGGTTGTTGGTTTTGTTAATGCCGGCTTAATGAATCTTACTCAGGCGATTGGGATTATCTTCGGTGCAAATATTGGAACAACAATTACGGGTTGGATCATCTCTATTAAAATTGGAAAGTATGGTCTTCTTTTGATTGGAGCTGGTTTTTTTCCAATGCTTTTTGCAGATCGTGGAAAATGGAAAACAATCGGACAAGTTCTTTTTGGTGTGGGTTTAGTTTTTTACGGCCTTGATATTATGAGTGCTGCCTTTAAGCCACTTCGAGGAATGCCCGAATTTCTAGACGCCATTAGTTTCTTCTCAGGTCAAAGCTATGGTGCTTATATTGCTTCTATTATGATGGGCTGTATCTTAACCATGGTTGTTCAGTCTTCATCCGCTATGCTTGGTATAACGATGGCATTAGCCACGACTGGTGTTATTGAGTTTCATACAGCAGCCGCTTTAGTTCTTGGAGAAAATGTAGGTACAACAATTACGGCATTATTAGCTTCTGTTGGTGGAAATATAAATGCCAAAAGAGCAGCAAGAGCTCACGCTATTTTTAATATTCTAGGTGTTGCCGTTGTCTTTAGTATCTTTCCTTGGTTTGTTGAATTAATTGATTCACTTGTGGCGGGAGATCCTAATATGATCAATGCTGCTGGTGAAAAGCCCAATATAGCCGTCCATATCGCCACGGGACATACACTCTTTAATGTTACCGCAACAATAGTCTTCACTCCATTCTTGCACCAGTTAGCGCGACTTGTGACTTGGATGACTCCTGAACGAGAAAAGGAACAGCATCACCTTGTTATGCTTGGAGATCTTGAAGATATGGTTCCTGCAACAGCGCTTGCGATGGCCCAGGCCGAAATTGAAAAAATGCAAGATATCGTCGGTCGTATGTTTAAAATTTCAGATGAACTTTTAAAAGGTGAAAGCTCTGAGGGAGATGATAAGCGTATCGCTAAAATAAAAGATTATGAACGTATTACAGATTCAATTCAAAAAGAAATTACGGTTTTCGTTTGTAAAATGATGGAAAAAAGCTTGTCGCCAAAACAATCAGTTCAGGCACAAGCCATTGTTCGTGAAGCGGATGAACTTGAAAGTGTGGCCGATTATTTAGAGCGAGTTGCCGGGTACCTAGAAAGAACTCCAAAGGCTACTGTCCTAAAAGATAAGAGCCGAATGGAGTTGTTAAGTCTTTTTGATGAAGTCAGAGAGTTCTATGACTTAGTTGTTCATAGAATCAGTCAGCCATCGAAACTCGATATTGATTTAGTTCAGCGAAAAGCTGATGCCGTGGTTGATCAAGCAGACCGCCTTAGAACAATCTATCTTGAGAGAGTAGCTTCTGGAGAGTTTGATGCACTTTCAGCGCTCACTTATTCAGATATGGTGGTGGCACTTAGAAAGGTTAAATCACATTCATTTAATATCTTTGAGTCACTTGTGAGGCTTAAGGGCTTAGACTAAAGCTAAACAATTACAAGTACTTGAAAATACATTTTAGTTTTGACGAGAAATTAACATTCAGATTTTAAAGTAATCATATAATACTGACGAAGAAGAGTAGGGTATGAATTATTTCATTAAAGCAATTATATTTACTATGATAGGCATCACTGTATTAACTCCAGTGATGGCGGATTCGATCGAGTCTCATCAAGACCATAGCGTCATTACTAATGATATTGAAGCCACTGATACCCTGCCTGTAGTGCATGACTGTTTTGGTGAAGTAGAAAATAGTGAAATCGAAGAACTCAGCGAACCAACCCTTTCTACAAAATTATTCTTAGTCTCTTTTAATAATTTAAAATTTGAAACAATTCACGATTCTTATCAACAAGTCTACCTATCGATAGAGCCGCCTCCAATTAAAGCCTAGTTATTCATTAAATTTTCTGTTTATGAACAACTGAAATTGGAGTCGTTATGCCATTTAATAATATTGGTGAGATTTTAAATAATGTTAAAAATGTTAGCTCACAAATCTCTAGTCGCCTGGATTTAGATTCTCTTTCTAAGTCTCAAGCACCACTCGTTTTTTGGGTAGGCTGTGCTGATAGTCGAGTGAGTCCAAACCTTGTAACTGGGACTGACCTCGGTGATATGTTTGTACATAGAAACGTGGCCAATATAGCTTCGCTTGAAGACGCTAATTTCGTGTCATCAATGGAATACGCCGTCGGAGTGCTTAAAGTTAAGCATCTCGTCGTATGCGGTCACTCTGGTTGTGGTGGCGTTAATGCAGCGATGAACAAAGCCTATCCAACACCAACGATAAAAAACTGGCTTTCTAAACCGGAAAAAGATTTTGAATGGGTTTTAAAGAACAGTTCAAAAAAGTTAGTTGAACAAGATAAACTCAGCTTCCTAGCCAAACACAATGCACAGACACAAATTAAAGGCCTTCTTGAGCATCCGCTAATTAAAGAAGCGGTCTCAAATGGTGAACTTACCTTGCACGCTCTATTTTATGACATTAAGTCATCAAGCTTAGAGCTTTTACTAACACTTGATAACGATCAAGTAAGCGCTGCTTAAAAATTAAAAATTGGGGAACCGTGATGAAGAATTATTTAAAATACACAAAGGATGATGTGAGGTCAGGCTTGGTGGTCTCACTTGTGGCGATTCCGCTATGCTTGGGAATTTCACTAGCCTCAGGAGCACCACTCTTATCAGGTCTTATAGCAGGTATTATTGGTGGACTTGTCGTGGGCTCGATGAGTAATTCACATATCAGTGTAAGTGGTCCTGCAGCAGGACTCGCCGTTATTGTTTATAACGGCATTCAAGAAGTAGGAGATTTCAATGTCTTCTTAATGGCCGTCACTCTTGCTGGTGTGATTCAAATCGGCCTAGGAGCGATAAAAGCGGGAATTCTCTCTGACTTTATTCCAAACTCAGTGATTAAAGGAATGTTGGCCGCGATTGGAATACTAATTGCGTGGAAACAACTTCCTTATGTCTTTGGAACAAATGCCGCTGAAAATACACAAACTGTTATGGGTATGACCTATCAAAGTGGAGCCGCGATTATTGGCTTCATTTCACTTGCCTTCATGATAACAGTTCAAAAAACAAAGCTTGGAAGTCTTAAAATCTTTAAGGTTGTACCTGCAGTTTTATTTGTTGTTGTGATTGCCACTTTAGTTTCAGACTTATTTTTAGGACTTGATAAATCACTTCTGGTGAATATCGGTGATATTAAAGGGCCAAGGGATTTTGCAGCGAGCTTAACGATGCCTAATTGGGCCTCAATTTCAAACCCTACAGTTTGGAAATTAGCTTTTGTTATCGCTATTGTTGCTAGTATTGAAACACTTCTTTGTATTGAAGCGAGTGATAAACTTGATCCACAAAAAAGAGAGACCTCTACTAACCGTGAATTATTTGCTCAAGGAGCAGGTAATATTCTTTCAGGTTTAATTGGCGGCTTGCCTATTACGTCAGTTGTCGTACGTTCAACTGTTAACGCTAGTAGTGGTGGTAAAACAAAAATGGCAGCTGTTTATCATGGTGCCTTTTTACTTTTTAGTGTCATGGCGATTCCGATGATTTTAAATAAAGTTCCATTGGCAGTTTTGGCCGTGATCCTAGTCATGACTGGTTTTAAGCTTAATCCAATTAGTCTTTATCAAGATATGTTTAAGAAAGGTCACCAACAATTTGTTCCTTTTATGGCGACAATTATTGGTGTTGTGGCAACTGACTTATTATCAGGGGTCGTTATCGGTATGGCCGTTTCTGCCTTTATGGTTTTAAAAGAAAACTATATTGTGCAAAATCAATCTATTCGTTCAGACCTTTCGACAGCTTCTAAAGACGATATCATCACGATTGCACTTGCTGAGCATAATTCATTCTTAACTAGAGGTGTATTAAAACAACTTCTTAATTCGGTTGAAGATGGAAAGCAGATTGTAATTACAAGTCATAGAACAATATCAATTGATCATGATGTTCTAGAGGTGATTGACCAGTTTGTTATAGAAGCTAAGGTTAAAAATATTAATATAAAACTAGAAGGACCTCATTTTAAATTCGATGAAGAAAATAAATTGAGATTAGTGCCTAAAGTTGCTTAATCAAAAAGATGCTCGAAGTCTTTCATGGAAAGCTTTCCACTAAAGAGTTCGTGATCATTGTCTTGTAAGAGGTCTTGGAAAAGTTCGCGTTTCATATGCTGAAGTTCCAAGACCTTTTCTTCAACAGATCCTTTGATAATCGGGCGATAAACCGTAAGTTTATTTTGCTGGCCAATACGGTGAGCTCTATCAATCGCCTGCGCTTCAACAGCTGGGTTCCACCATGGGTCCATAACAAAAACATAGCTTGCAGCTGTTAAGTTAAGACCAACACCACCAGCTTTTAAGGAAATAAGGAATATTCTGTTGGTACCGTCTTGGAAAGCATCAACTTCTTTTTGACGACGTTTCATCGCCTGAGAACCATCAATTCTTGAACATTTCCAATGCTTCTCCCTAATCTCTTTTTGGATAATATCCAAATAAGTTGTGAACTGAGAGAAAATAATGGCTTGATGACCTTCTTCTACAATTGTATCGAGAGTATCAAGCAGAAAGTCGATCTTGGTGGAGAGCAAATGCTTGCCATTCATATCTTTAACTTTATCCGGCGATTGCCATAAACAAAGTTGTCTAAGCTGCAAGAGGCCTCGAAGAATTTCTCCGTACTTCTGCTTTGAAGGTGCCACCAAAATCTTTTTCTTGATCGTTTCAAGCGCATTTTTGTAATTAGCTTTTTCAGTCTCTTCCAATTCAAGAAAGACGTTATTCTCTACTTTTGGTGGAAGATCACTTAAGACCTGGGCCTTGGTTCGACGAAGAATAAACGGGCTAGCCGTTTTTCTTGCTGTAAGACGTGATTTTTTACTCGAAGTTGTTCTAATGAATTGCAGATCACCCCAAATTCCAGGAATAGAAAGATCTATAATATTATAAAATTCAGCTAGATCATTTTCAACAGGCGTACCAGTTAAGCAGATTCTAAAATCGGCATGGATTTGTCTGGCGGCAAAGGCGCCAAGGGATCTCATATTCTTCAAATGCTGAACTTCATCAAGGACTAAAATATCAAAGTTAACGTTGGAGAACGTTTCTTCAACCTCACGTTTCATCACGCCGTAACTGGTCAGAATGACTTTACAGTCGTCAGGTATGTTTCTCTCACCGCCATGATAGATATGAACTTTAATTCCAGAGAATTTCTCAAATTCTTTTTCCCAGTTAATCAAAATACTTACCGGGCAAACGATAAGAATTTTATCAACGGTATGATAGATCGATTGAATAAAAGTAATCGCCTGAAGTGTTTTACCAAGACCCATATCATCGGCCAAACATGCACCGAGTTTATTTTCATGTAAGAAGCGAAGCCAGTGATAACCTGTTAACTGATAAGGTCTAAGGATATTCTGCATATTTTCAGGGACATCGTATTTAGGAACTTCTTCTAAAGAAGCTAAGCGAAGACAAAGTGCTTCCTCTTCTTCATTCAGAGCGCCTTCAACTCCAAGTTTTTTAAGCTCAAAGAGTTCAAAAATTCTGGCACGATTAAATGGTAATAAAAAAGTGTGAAGATCTTCTTCTTTTTGTTCACCTTCGTTTTCATCCGTCTTTTTTTGCTCTTGTCCTTCATAGCGAACATAGCGCTTCATAAAACGCATCAGTTCTTTTTGTTCAGGAGATAAAATAACAAGACCAGACTTAGTCAAAGCGATACCTGTCTCAAGATCAGCTTTTTTAATGATTTCTAAGTCAAGTTGGTTAACCTGCAAAGAAAGATCAAACCACTTCGTTGCGGCTTGGCGGCGCTCAAAACGAACGCGAGAGCTCCAATTAGCAACTTTTTCACGATCATAATAAAGTTGAACACCAAAAGGGGTGAGCTTTCTTTGAACATTTGCTAAGCCTTGAAAAAGATTACTGGCAGCCAGCTCATAGCGAACAATCTTAGTTTCAATAGAGTAGGTCGCAAAACGATAAAGAATTTCCCCAAATTCACGAGTCAGTGTTACAAACACGTCTTTTAATAAAGCATTAGAAAAAGTTTGAAGAACTTTTCTGTCTCCGTCGTAATGAACCGAATACTCATTATCATTAACACGATCAATGACGTCGACGATGGCGTCTTTTGCATTAATACCAATGAGAGCTTTTTTATAGGAATCATCTTTATCAGTTAGATAGTCGGCAACAGATTTGGTGAATTCATAGCCATCTTTTTTCTTTCTAAAGCTAGACAGAAGTCCTGAGGCAAAAGTGAAGACTCGCATAAACTCCGGTGGTGCTGTAATAACTTCTTCTTGATTGAAAAATTCAAGTTCAAGAGCAATAAGATTTCGTTTATCGCCAGGATGAAAGCTTAAACGCACGAATATCTCTTCGCGAGTAACATCTTCAATCGATTTGCCATCAAAATGCAGCACCATTTGAGTGACTGCAGAATGTTTTGTTGAAATCTTTAAGAGTTCATCGGCACTAGGACTTCTTCCTAGGCGTCTAATCTGCTGAACAACGGCCTTAACATCATTTGGAATATGATATGCTTTTCCTGACTTCCAATCAAAAATATAGAGATGTTCAAATAAACTTATTTCTCTTGAAATGGTTCCATCTTTATTTTCTAGTGCATATTCAATCTTAGCGAGTTGGTCATCAGTTTCACTTTTAAAGTCTATGACGAGACGACCTTCTAAATTTTCTGGAAAGGGAAAATTAATAATTTGTTTTTCGTGTAAAAGATATTGCATGGCCGACCAAGTTGCCGATGGGGGAGCACCTTGAAGTTGGTTTGCGCCATTTAAAAGAGTTCCGTACTCAAGCGGAGCAACTGCCATAGTCGTATGAAGTGCGATTGGTGGAGAGCTATCAAGGTTTCTGCCGTCACTTGCGCCTTCAAAATGAAGTTGCATCAGATAAGCAACATAGAGACTGGCCGTATGGGAACAGTGATGTTCAGCATTCCAGGTATGACAGTCGCAGTTACTAGATAGAGGACCTTCTTCAGTCCCTTCAAGTCTCTTTTTGTAGACGACTTTTGATTCGTGGGTACGATCTGAGCGTACGATACCGGAAACAATAAAGTAGGTTTCAGTATCACCGCGACTAAAAGAAATTGTTGTTCTTGATAGCTTTAAAAGTTTGACCGCATCAGCGTAAATCATCGGCTGAAAATGTCTCATCGACTCTTTCACAATTACGTCTGGAATGTTCCAAGATGCTTCGATCAAAATGGCTCCTAGCGTCGAAATCAAAGCATCTATTTTAACAGGAATGTTTCTCTTTTCATACTTTTCTTATTTTGAACCAAAAAAAAGCCCCTCTTTCGAGGGGCTATTTTGTTTAGTTATCAATATAACTTTTTAAAAGTTTTGCTCGTGATGGATGACGCAGTTTGCGAAGTGCTTTAGCTTCAATCTGACGAATACGTTCACGAGTAACAAAGAAGTCTTGTCCAACTTCCTCAAGAGTGTGGTCAGACTTCTCACCGATACCAAAACGCATACGAAGGACTTTCTCTTCTCTTGGAGTAAGAGTTGAAAGTACCGCACGTGTTTGTTCAGAAAGAGTTACAGACATCACAGCGTCTTGTGGAGAGATGATTTTCTTATCTTCAATGAAGTCGCCTAGAGAGCTATCTTCTTCTTCACCAATTGGTGTTTCAAGAGAGATTGGCTCTTTAGAGATTTTTTGAACTTTCTTCACTTTTTCAACTGGAAGTTCCATGCGATCAGCAATTTCTTCTGGAGTTGGTTCACGACCAAGTTCCTGAATCAATTGACGTTGAGTACGAACCATCTTGTTGATTGTTTCAATCATATGGACTGGAATACGAATCGTTCTTGCTTGGTCAGCAATGGCACGTGTAATGGCCTGACGAATCCACCAAGTCGCATAAGTTGAGAACTTATAACCACGACGATATTCGAATTTATCAACAGCTTTCATCAGACCGATGTTTCCTTCTTGGATAAGATCCAAGAACTGAAGACCACGGTTTGTGTATTTCTTTGCAATCGATACAACGAGACGAAGGTTGGCTTCAACTAGGCGTGCTTTTGCATAGTCGGCTTTCTCTTCACCATTTTGAATGATGTTAAACACGTTTTCGATATCTTCGAATTCCATGCCAGCATCAAGTGAAAGGCGACGAAGTTTTCTTAGGATATCTTCTTGGTTACGAATCAATTGCTCAATTTTAGCGTCTGTTGTGAAAAGATCTTTTGCAAACTGGCGCTTGAAGTTATCGTCTTCCATGATTTTGTCATAAAGAACTTTATAATCTTCAGAATCTTTAACTTCTAAGAATTTAAAAATACGATCTTGTTGCTCAAAGAGTTCTTTGAATTGTAGGAAGTATTTTTTTACTGGTTCAACGAAAGAGTTAATGATCTTACGGTTGAACGTAAGATCGGCCATCTCTTGACCAATAACTTCCATTTCTTTTTGTTGAATTTTAGTAAATTTCTTTAGAGTTCCATCTTCTTCTTTAATGTCAGAAAGGATCTCTTCAATACGAGCAACAACAGCGTAGATGCGCTCTTTGTATTTTTTGATGTCGCCAGCAGAACTTTCATCATCAAGACCACGTACTAATTCTTTAATGAATTCACTTTGATTTTCTTGAGATTCAACTCTTTCTTTAAGCTTAACGATTTCTTCAAGGGCGTGAGATGAAGCAAGTGAAGAAAGAATAATTTCTCTTTCACCTTCTTCAATTTCTTTTGCAATAACAACTTCGCCTTCACGAGTTAGAAGAGCAACAGAGCCCATACGCTTAAGGTAAAGTTTAACAGGGTCAGTTGAAGCTGAACGAAGTTCTGCTTTTTCTTCGCGAGATAAAGTTTCTTCGATGATTTCAGTACCATCAAGGCGGATGCCTTCTTCTTCCTCGTCTTGCTCTTCAGCGTGGATTTCAATTTTGGCTTCATAAATCGTAGCCATAATTTCATCGACAGCTGATGCTTCAACGATACTGGCAGGAATGGCATCGTTGATTTCTTCTGGAGTTAAATAGTTTTGGTCTTTACCTTTCACTAATAACTTAGAGAATTCTTTTGAGTTAATAAATACGCCGACGTTTGACATTGGTGCTCCCTTTAATGGAGTTTAGGATCGTTTTCTTAAAGTATGCAATTCGCGATCAAGAGCAGCTAATTCATGCAAGAGGCGTTCGCTATCTTCGTGCGTAACAGCCTGTCGTTGCAAGCGCTGAACTTCTTCACGCTTTTCTTTTACATCTTCTTGTTTTGCTCTGATTTTGAAATCCTTCATCATTTTGGTGAGGATTTTTGAATCAGGTGAGTGAGGTCGATACTTAAAAATGGCAGCACCTGCGATTTCTTTAAGCTCGAGACTAAATTCTTCCGAACTCGTCATCTCCAACACAACACGAGCAAACTCAGTTTCATCAACTTCGTAGACAAGCTCCGAAAGCCTAGAAACATACGTTTGTACCTCATTAGAGCGTACAAAATCAAGGAGTTCCCCTATATCAGAACGTGATAAAAGCTCCGGACATAGGATCAATTCTTGCACGAGAAGTTGCTCTACTCGCGCTAATTTAATTCGAGGTTTGATAACAGTTTGCATCGGCTCATAAGTTTGCTCGACTACTTGCTTGGGCTCAGCAATTTTCACAACTGTGGCACGACCTTTGCTTGCTAAAAATTCTTCATAAGTTTTAACTACTTGGCTTGAGTCAGATGTCAGCCCAATTCTTCTAGCAAGATTTGTCAGTCTTTCAGTGGCGGCGAGATCCATTCCAAGTGGAGCAACAATAGAGAAGAATTGCTGCAATAGTTCAAGTTTTCTATCAGTCACTTCGGGCATTTTTTCAGGAAGGCGTGAGTCAATTAAAACATCAATAAAAGCACGCGCGTCGTCAATTCTTCCCTGTAAAGCCAACTTTCCTTGAGATTGAAGAAAGTCATCAGGATCTTTTGTGGGATTAAGATCAATTAGCTTTGGCACAATTCCATTCTCTAAAGCCAAAGTATTAAGCCTTTCCATTGCTTTCATGCCAGCATCATCACCATCAAGCGCCAAATAAAAATTCGATGTCAGTGCTTTTAGCATTTTAAGTGAGCCTTCACTCATGGCAACACCCATCACCGCAACGGCGTTGGTGAATCCATAATGGTGAAGCGCTATACAGTCCATGTAACCCTCGCACAAAATAACAGCGTCGCGCTGTCTGATGCTAGTTTTTGCAAGATGCATACCGTAGAGGATCTGCTTCTTCCTAAAAACGAAGGATTCCTGTGAGTTTATATACTTACCCTTTTGATAGTCGAAAACTTGGCGTCCACCAAAGCCTGCAACATGGCCGTATTGGTCCCAGATAGGGAACATAACTCTGTCGCGAAAAGTGTCAAAGTGTCCCTGATCGTCTCGCGTACTATTTCGAATGAGGTGAATTTCTTCAGCTAAATTAAGTGTTCTTTCTCTCTCATTTTCATCTTTAATAGATCCTAAATAACCTGTGATGAGATTAGTTCCAGGCGCGTATCCAAGCTGAAATGTCTTAGCTGTTTCTTTGGAGAGTTTTCTTTTTTCTAGGAATTCAGCGAACTCTTTAGGAGTTTTATCCGTTGCCATTTTTCGATAGAGAAGAGCTGACTTAGATAATATTTTTTGAGCTAGTTCTAGCTTAGGATCTTTGTTTTTCTTTTGAATAAACTCTTCAAAGTTTAATCCAAGCTTGTCGGAAATATCTTTAAGCGCTTCAACAAACTCTAAGTTTTTATATTTTTGAACGAAAGTAATACCGTCGCCGCCCGTGTTATCGACGAAGCACATGAATGAGCCGCGGTTATCATCGACATGCATAGAGGGATCGTTGTCATCATGAAAAGGGCATACGGCCATATGCTTGGTGCCTTTTCTAGTGACAGGAATATACATGCCGATCAAACTTGAGATCGGCATATCTTTAATACGTTGTTTGAGATCCTCTAGAGAAGCCACTTAAGACCTACTTCTTTGAGACAAGTTCGAAGGCTTTGATCTTAGTTCCCTGGGCCAAAAAGATTTTTTCAAATTTAGTTTTGAATGAGGCTAGAAAATGCTCAGCCTGTTCAGCGTGAAGATCTTGCGTATGCATTTTACATTCAAACAAAGCTTGAGCTTCAGGTTTGTTCATGAATTCTTGCATCCACTCAGCATAACCATCGTGATCAGTTTTTATCCAAAGTGTTCCACCTGGCTTTAAAACATGGTGTGCCGCTTCGATAAAAGGCTGTTGGAATAATCTTTTTTTATGGTGACGTTTTTTAGGCCATGGATCAGGAAAGAAGTAGAACATATGATCAACTTCATTTTCACCAAAGATGAATTTAAGTCTTTCGCCTCTAGCTCTCAAATATTTAAAGTTCTTTGTTGGATGAGCCGCTAATTTTTTAGCGAGATAAAACGTTCTTTTAAAACGAAAATCCATTCCAACAAAATTAACTTCAGGGTGCTTTTCGCAATAATCCATCATGAAATGGCCGTAACCACTTCCGATTTCTGCGCAAAGAACACCTTCTCTTCCAAAAACTTTTTGGTTCCATTCACCCTTATTGGTTTCACTGTCTTCATCACGAAGTAGGAAATCACCAAACTCTGTGAGCTTATCGTGATAAGGGTTGTTATGCGTGTACTTAAAATGTTCTTGAAATGTATGATCCATTGCTGGACTTCTTATCAAAGAAGCCCATCTAATGCAATTAGTTAAGGAAGTTTGCGATCTCTTTTGCCACTTCTTTTATATGATCTTTAGTTAAGAAAGGGTTCATGGGAAGACACAGCATACGACCAGCTAGATCTTTCGCGACCTTATCTTCACCTTTATATCCACCAAGTGCTTTTTCTTGTGACATGGCGCGTTCATAGAATGGTGTTGTCCCGATGGATTTAGACTTCAAATGATCTTGAAGACCAATTCGTTGCTCAACATTAGCAAGCTTAATTGGATAGAGATGCCATGAAGAACTTTCGACGAAATGAGCAGGCATAATTTCGACTGCTAGATCTTTTAGCTCTTCATTGTACATGGCCGCAATTTTTTTACGGCTTTGGTTGTAACCATCAATTTCTTTAAGTTTTAAATCGAGAACAGCTGCTTGCATATGATCGCATCTTGAATTTCTTCCAAGACGATTGGCATCGCCGCGACCGTGGTTACGAATTGTTTTTACGATCGAAGCTTGTTCGTCGTCTTGGCAAAGAATCGCGCCAGCATCACCAAAAGCCGAAAGATTTTTGGTTGGATAAAATGAGAAAGTCACAATATTTTTTGTACTACCTACTGGTTTACCATCAACCATTGTTCCTTGCGCCTGGGCCGCATCTTCAATAATTGGAATTCCAGCAGGATCACAAACAGCTTCAAGTGCTTTAATTGGAGCTGGAAGGCCATAGATATGAACAGGCATGATGGCATCAATCTTATGCTCTTTCATTACGCGCTTAAGTGACTCAGGACACATACACGCACTGACAGGGTCAACATCGATAAAGACTGGCTCGGCGCCAATATTAAGAACGGCTTCGGCGGTGGCGTAAAAAGTAATTCCTGGAACACCGACTTTGTGACCTGGACCAATATTATGAGCTTGAAGAGCGATCTCTAGTGCATCAGTTCCGTTGGCAACAAGTAGGCAATGTTTCGCGCCCTGCTTAACGCCAAATTCTTTTTCGAACTTACCGTTAAATTCACCTTCGACAAATGAGCCGTCATCAATGATTTTTGAAAGACGAGCTTTAATATCATCGCGAAATGATTTGTGATGAAGGTCGGTAAAGTTGTAAAAAGAAACGGCCATGCTGGACTCCGTAAGTTCAAATATTTTTTACAACATAGCACGGTGAAAAAGTCTGCAGCAATGGACAATTGTATAATATTTAATGAACATATAAGTCATGAAAGAGTTTATGCAGGATTTATGGGGATTTTTGAAAGTCAGAAAGAAGTTTTGGCTGGCCCCAATCATTATTACAATGCTGATTTTGGGCACTTTAATCATATTATCTCAAAACGCAGCGGTAGCTCCTTTTATTTATACTGTCTTTTAATACGGTCGGTCGAAGTTTATCCATTTTTCATCAGGTTCTCGCCAAAAGGTCGTCTTTTCTTTTGAACTTAGGACAAGCGTATCGATTCCCCAAAGTTTTCTAAAAAGAGCTATTGGAGTGAACATCGCGAAAAACAAGAGTCCAAGTATCAGTGTTTGATTTATAAAACCTAAGACCATTGCAACTTTATTAATGGGATAAAAAAGAGCTTCTCTCATTTTTAAGGGTAAAGCTGCTGCAATGATAAAACCAAGTCCTACCCAAAAAGCAGTGACCTTAAATTCTTGTTTTTGAATTAAAGGAATGATGATCCCAAAAAACGTGGGAATAAAAAGGCTGCCAATAAGAAAAAAGAGTCGGCTTGTATTCATTTCTTAATCCAATTCCAAGCTAGAAACTTTACCAAGTTCAATTCCACTTGGTTGTTCTTCTTTTAAAAGTAGGAAGTTTTCTAAAACGACAAAATCCATTTCAGTATTCATAAAGCATCTTAAGGCATCAATTGGAGCTGCAACGATCGGCTCACCACGAACATTAAATGAAGTATTAACTAAAATAGGAATACCCGTGTTCTTATCAAACTGATTAATCAGCTCATGAAAAAAAGAATTCGTATCTTTGTGTACGGTTTGAATACGCGCTGAAAAATCTAAATGAGTGACGGCCGGTATCGTAGAGCGATTGATATTGAGTTTTTGAATTCCAAACAACTCATCATAATCAGTCGGCAAATCTGCATGGTGTTTACTTTTAATCTGGGTAACGTTCATCATATAGGGGCTATCATCGACTAACTCAAACCAATCCTTTACTTTTTCGGCTAAGACCGCAGGGGCAAACGGTCTAAAACTTTCTCTAAATTTAATCTTTAAATTTAAGATAGATTGCATATTTTTTGATCTAGGATCAGCAATGATTGATCTTGCTCCAAGAGATCTTGGTCCAAATTCCATTCGACCTTGGAATAGTCCTCCCACTTTTTCATTTATAAGGAGATTGACGATCCTTTCGATCAATTTTTTTTGATTATCTATTTTGTAAAACTTCATTTTTTTATCAAGAAGTACGCTCTCAATTTCATCATTCGAAAATTGAGGCCCAAGATAGCTTCCTTGCATTGAATCTTTCTCACCTGGTATGCGCCCGCGATCAAGTCCTTGATACCAATAGCCTAAGGCAGCACCCAAAGACCCACCCGCATCACCTGCAGCAGGTTGAATCCATACTTTTTCAAAGATTTTCTCATCAATAATTTTTCCGTTAGCAACACAGTTAAGCGCTACACCACCAGCAAGACATAAATTAGGGATTTTGTAGTCTTGGCGAATGGCTTTGGTCATTTTTAATAATATTTCTTCTGTTACAACTTGAATTGATTTTGCAATATCCATATGAAATTGAGTCAGCTCAGTTTCTGGTTTTCTAGCCGGTTGGCTAAAGAGAGAATTAAAATGAGAGTTCGTCATTGTTACACCAGTGGCGTAATCAAAAAACTTCATATGAAGACGAAAAGAGCCATCGTCTTTAATTTCGACGAGTTGTTTTTTTATAATCTCACTATAGCGATCGACTCCGTAAGGAGCTAAGCCCATAAGCTTGTACTCGCCCGAATTTACTTTAAAACCAATATAATATGTAAAAGCAGAGTAGAGCAGCCCAAGAGAGTGAGGAAAATGAATTTCTTTTAAAAGCTCAATCTTATTGTCTTTGCCATGCCATAGAGTTGTTGTGGCCCATTCACCGACACCATCAAGACATAACACTAGTGATTCCTTAAACGGAGAAGGGAAAAATGCTGAAGCCGCATGGGAATAGTGATGAGATGAAAATTTTAATGGGGCTGAAAACTCACCAATTTCATTTAAAGCCTTTCTAAGCATACTTTTTTGAAAAAGTTTTTCTTTAATCCAGACTGGAATAGCTCTTTTAAAAGATAGAAAGCCTCTTGGAGCAAAAGTTAAATAGGTTTCAAGTAAACGCTCAAATTTTAGAAATGGTTTTTCATAGAAAACAATAGAGTCAATGTCAGATAGACTTAAATTTGAAATTTTTAAACAAGATCTAATAGCATTAGAAGGAAAGGCACTGTCATGTTTTTTTCTTGTGAATCTTTCTTCTTGGCATGCGGCAATGATTTTGCCATCGATAACAATGGCAGCACCACTGTCATGATAGAATGCTGAAATGCCAAGAATAATTCTTGGCACTGACTTAGAAATAGAATTCATTACTATTTATTATGCAGTAATTGCTCAATAATGCGAGCGGCTTTCTTCGCTTTGTCAGGATCTTTTAAATCTTGTTGGAGTTTTTGAATCAATTGTTGCAGGCGTGCTTTTTCTTGCACGCCGTGATTGTCTGATGACTTATCTTTAAAAAGATTTTCTAACTTACTTGCGCCCATTAAGCAGCCTGGATTTTAATGTCTTTCATTTGTTTAGAAACTTTCTTCATATGATCTTCAATCACGTGGAAAAGTTCTAGTTTTGTACTTCTTGGATCCATGCCTTCTGGTAGAGCAGAGTAGACAAGTTCATTGTTGATTTCGGAGAACACATACCAAGTTTGACCTAGTTTTTGAAAAAGTACTTCAGATTGTGCTGTTTGTGTGTTTTGCATTATGTCCTCCATGACAAAAAAGCCTTTGTGTCTTTCTTATCTAACTTTTCGGAGGGATTTGACTAAACTTTAGACAATTTTTAATCTTTAAGTTGTTGAAATTTTGGACACTTTGAATAAAAGTAAAAGACTCGGTTAATTTATTTAATAGCGAGCTTGAATACCTACGCTGAACGTTGATCGTAGACCTGAGTCCATCACCAATACATCTTGATCTGTATTCCAATAATTACCAACTCCTTCGGCCGAAGCTGTCATTTCAACACTTGGTTGAGCAACGATATTAGCGCCGATAACAAAATCGGTATTAGGAATAACTTCAACCCATTGCCACATGGCCCCGATTTCTGGAGTAAAACTCCAAGCGCTAAAGGCACGTTCTTCAAGTTGTTCGTTAAGTCCTTCGTAAGTTAGGTAAGCACGATGATAAGTCAGAGAGATATTAGTAAAAGCCGTTAGTCTTGTTTTTTCAGTTTTATAAATATCAAATGAAATATGCGGTCCAATACTATAGCGACCAAGTGATTGTTTGACATTGGTGCCACTCGCAAATCCCAGTTCAACATCATTATTTTCAAAACCAATTTTTGTTCCAAAGTAAAAACGATCAAACAGATCGTAATCAACCTTCGTCATATATAGAAGATTAACTCCATAAGCGTTGGCATAGTCTTCATCAATAATAGTGTCATTAAAAGCATAGCTAGACTTTGAATGTGTCCCAAGAGTTAAAAGAAAAGCTGCTTTCTTTTTGTCTTTTTCAGATAGCGGAAAATCTTCAGGAAGTGGTTCTTCAAGGCGATAGTCTGTTGGGTCCGTTTCAAAGCGAGCGACAGGTTTATTTACTTCTCTTTTATCTTGATAAATAACTTTTACGTATTTAGCCTGAATAAATGCTGGGAAACCATCTTTTGACAATGTTTGATAAAATTCTTCATTATAAACTTTATCAATGATACTAACGCGCTCACTTGCTTCAGAAGTATTTTCCCAAGAAGAAGCATTAAAATGTTGATCATGAAGATAGATTTTATCTCCCTTTCTAACAACTTGTTTAACGTTTGAATCAAGTGAAGGCTCTTTTAAAAGAGGAGCTTCAAGAACAATGACGATGCCATCCATGGCAAAAAGTTGGCTCGATAATAGTGATAGCAATACTATTAAGATAAATTTCATAGATTAAATCCTAAGCGGTAGCCAACACTAAATGAAGCTGATGATTGTGATTCTTTTTGAGACGATAAAATTGTTTCAGTTGTATTTTGATCGAGAGAAATATGAGTTGTTCTATACTCGATGCCACCAAGAAAGGTGCCAAAACGTGTATCCATAGCGAGCTTAGCAGCTCCTCCCCATTCATAACTACTTGGTGAGTATTCTTCATTAAGTGTTCGTGCTGTCGATAAAAAAGCCTTAGCAGCTCCAGCTTCAAGTTCTATTTGAAAATCGTCGTTTTTCCAAAGTTCATAAGAAATCTGTGGCCCTATAAAAAGTGAAGTCCATTTTATTTCAAAGAGATCTCCAGAGGCGATAGCATTTTGATAGGAGCCACTTATCCCAATCTTTAAAGGCAAACGTTGGTCATTATAAAAAGTTCTGATTGTTAGTCGTTCGCCTCTGGCACTATCCATCTCTTGATTAAAAACTTGATTCCAAAAATTAGGTGCAATACTTTCAAACTCCCAATTAAAGTCAACTAAAAGCTTCAACTCATTTTCAAAAGCAGAATATTTTAGCCCTGCTCTTCGATCATAAGTAATTTTCGGGTTAATAGAAGGAGTCAGCTTAAGATCATCCTCAATAGGGACGACCAAAACGGAGCGGGCAGAGAAGATAGGGTTCATATCTTTGTCTAGAAGATGAGTTGTTTGGCTTCCAGGATAGATCTCTTGCGCCCAAACCTGAATACGTCTAGATATTTGAAAGTCTTTATCATCACTTAATCGCGTAATAACTGTGTCTTTAGGTACGACTGCTCTGAATTCTTTTGGACGATCTTCTTTTTTGGGAAGAGGTGGAGGGGTTAGAATTCGTGTGCGTGCTTGTTCAACGGCTTCTTTTTGATCACCCAGGGCATCGACAATATCAAGCGATGCGAGCTCATCTTCGCTAAAGATATCTCCTTCATAGGCTGAATTTGCAGGTGCGTTCTCTAGATCTTCAAAGTTTAGATCTTGCGCGTTTGCAAATGAGCAAAAAAGGAACATGAATAAAAAATATTTCATTCTTAAATTCTAAGGAAGATTCTAGTAAACCGCCACCTCCTTTTGGCACTGTAGGGGCAAATAACTGAACTTTGGTCAAAAAAAAGCTCACTTAGCTATTGGTTGTGGTGAATCTCTATTTTGTTAATCTGTCTTATCATGAAAAATGTCTTCATCTATAGGGGCATCAAAGTCCTGGAACAAGTCACTAGTGCTCAGCGAAGCTCGAAGCTTCCTCCGTTAGTTATTCTTGCAAGTCATTACCATCACAATGAAACATATCAAGAGTATATTTTAGCCATTTCAAAGTTTTGTCCGGTCATTTTTCTAGAATTCCCAAGTTTTGGAGAGAACACCGGGCAGGCGATGAATGATGTTGAATGTGCCGATATTTTGGCCAAATATTTTCAAGATAGAAATCTTCGTGGAGCCAATTTAATGGCGATTGGAGATTCTACTGGCATCGCTTATTTCTTTAGTTATATGTACCCACGCTGGCCTGGCAAACTCATCTTATCGGGAGTGGCAGCTAGGCTTCGAGATTCTGTTCGAACGTTATTTAAAGGAAATATTGAAGCCCTTGCCAATCAAGATTCAGGCAAATTTATAACGGGTATGCATTCTGGAATGATGAACCATTCGAAAAGAAATTTTATAGAATCATATCAACTTTCAAAATCACATTTATGTCAGTTTTTACAAAATGAAAGTTCAAAAAAAGATCCAGAAAAATCGATTGAAAATTTAAGCCGTTATATCAAAAGAGATGATTTACCAGATGACATTAAGGTGCCGACCTTATTGATTGCGGGGGAATATGATCCTTTTACTTCTGTTCATGACCATTTCTTGGTGGCGAAAAGATGTCAGCGAGCTCAACTTGCAGTGATCTCTCAAGCCGACCATTTATGCTTGATCCAAAGACCAAAAGAATTCTTACTTACGACATTAAGCTTTATCGTTAAAGATAAGGTTGCTGATATGTCCGGAGTTAAAGTTCATAATGGTGATGAGATTCCAGGCTACCTTAGGCAAATTTACCCACGAATTCACTTCGATGAGATTGGCTTCATTCAAAGCCAATCTGGTTCGCAAATTCCCATTAATATCAAAGATATTAATATTTATGGCTGTCAGCTTTATACGTTGTTTTCAAAGCACCGCTCTTTTCGTGATCATCACTTAACGTTGCGACTCAACACCGATGACGTTGAAGATTTTAAATTAGATTTATCTTTCTTTTCTCAAAACAGAGGGACCTTTAAAGCGGTCTTTCATCATTCAAGTCTTGATGTTTTAGAATCCTTCGAGGCGTTACTTGAGCGATTCCAACAATCAAAAACAAAAAAACATTCTCTGATTTCTGCTTAAGTGCTCGATTACGCTTGGGTTTACGCGAGGCATCCTCGTTGCTTACAGCCGTGCAAAATGGTATGAATTAACTCATATGGACGTATCTGCTTTTATAATGCGCTTAGCAATAGGATTACCAGGCTTTTTACTGGCGATCGTATTCCACGAAGCTGCACACGCATGGATGGCAACAAGATTTGGTGATCAAACCGCTAAATCTCTTGGCAGACTCTCGCTTAATCCCGCTGTTCACTATGATCCAATCGGAACTGTTATCTTTCCTTTGATTGGCGCGCTGATGGGTGGAGTGATGTTTGGTTGGGCCAAGCCAGTTCCAGTTGATCCAAGACAATTTAAAAATGTGAAGCAAGGAATTTTTTGGGTGAGCTTTGCAGGCCCATTGGCCAATATCCTTTTGGCCATTATCTGTGCTTTTGGCTACGCCATCATGGTTACTCAAGTGCCGCAAGACTTCGTTTTCTTTACTCAATTCGTTGAAATGCTTCGAATCGCCGTCATGATTAATATCGTGATCGCCGTATTTAACTTGATTCCTTTTCCACCGCTGGATGGCTCGAAGATGGTTTCAACCTTCCTTGATTACAATGCAGCAAGAAAATATGAGGAACTTCAGCGTTACAGTTTCGTGTTTATCTTTATATTGTGGTTTACGCCTATTCTTGGATATCTGATGATGCCTGCGATCATGGCCGGAACTGGTTTAGTTAACGTTTTTATCCGCCTGCTGGCTTAGAGGTAACATGCTAGATACCACCATCCAGGTTCGTACCAATAATTTTGATGGCCCACTTGGGTTACTCCTTCATCTTGTGCAAAAAGAAGAGATGGATATTAAGAGCCTTGATCTTACGAGAATCACGGCGCAATACCTCGACTATCTTGCCAAGCTTCAAGAAGTAAACTTTGACGTTGCTGGAGATTATCTTTTCCTTGCTTCAACACTATTACTTTTAAAATCTAAAAGTGCTGTGTCTCAAGAAGAAGTTGAAAGACTTCGTGCTGACATGGACGGTGACGCCGCTCTTGCCTTCACGTCTGAGGCTGAGCTTGTTAAACGTCTTGAAGAGCTTCAACTGTTTCAAAAAATGGGTGAGCGCTTATGGCAAATGGATAAGAAAGGTCATGAGGTTTTCACTAAGCCAAAAATTGATCGTAAAGCGATTGTGAACTCTATCCTATTACCAATGGATCTTGAAAAGCTGACTGAAGCGATGATGGATTTCATCACGAAGCAAAGAAAGAAATACACTGTTGTTAAACGCGACAGACTTTCAATTAAAGAAAAACTTATTTTCTTAAAAGAAAACTTAAAGTTGGGTGAAAAATCACTCTTCACTAATCTTCTTAGTGATAAAGGTCTTGAAGATACTGATGATGTGGTTATTACATTCATCTCTCTTTTAGAACTAGCTCGCTTAAATAGAATTTCTGTTTTTCAAAATGAAGACCGCGGTGAAATTTATATTGATGTCGTTAAATCACTTGAAGACTTTAACGTTGAAAGTGCTAACGGCTTTGAAGATGAAAATGCTCCTGAACCACTAGATTTACCAACACAAGAATTGGCGACGGATGAAACGCCAGTTTTACACTAATACACACGAGAGACGATAAAAATGGAAAACCAAACTCTATTTTGTGCCTGGCCTCACTCTGATGATATCGAGCTTGAAGCTTGCTTTCCAGAAGAGGCGCTCCTTGCGTATCCTGAAAACTTTGAACTCGAGCTGGATTATTTTGATCCACAGATGCAAGAAGATAAACTTTGGAAGGCTAGAACTGGTCTTAATGAAGACAGCCTAAGCGGTGCCATTGAAACAATTATCTTCATGAGTGATCGTCCAGTATCGCTTCAAAAAATTCGTGGGACTATTGATGAGGATATGCCTCTGAAAGTCGTGCACGCAGCGATTGAAAGACTTCAAACTGAATATGAAAATAAACATCACGGTATTCGTTTGCAAGAAGTTGCTGACGGTTATCAGTTTAGAACGAAAGCGACTTATGGAAAGTATGTTCAAGATCTTTTCAAAGTCAGCGGTCTTGTTCTTTCTCCAACAGCTCTAGAAGTGATGGCAATTATCGCTTATCGCCAGCCTGTTGCTAAAACAGATATTGATAAAATTCGTGGTGTAGATAGCTCGCATATTGTTCGCGGTCTAATGGACAAGCGACTTGTGAAAGTTTGTGGCCGCTCGGAAGAACTTGGTCGCCCTGTTCTTTACGGAACAACTTCAGAGTTTTTAGAAGTGTTTAATATCAATGATATTACAGGACTTCCTCCGGAGAGTGAGCTTGAAGAGCAATCCATGCAAAGCGTGGGGAAAATTGCTGATATTAAAACTCTTGTTCATACAGGAGATAAAGCACGCTTTTCATTTGATGAAGTAGGCGAGCTTGATGAATTAGCAGAATCAATTCGTGCTATTTCTGCTGACACTTTATTTACTCAATCACTTAAAGATGAAGAGAAAAGAAAGCTTAGTGCAGAAGGTGAAGGCCAAGCTAGGAAATCAGCCTTTGATCTTTTAGAGGACTACGTTAATAAACGTCAGCTCGAAGACATTAATAAGTCAGCAGGTCTGTCTGAGTTGTTTACTGCCGTTACGCTTCCACAAGTTATTTCAGATTTAACAGCAGGCCCATTTAATGAGCCTGAAAATGATGAAGATGAAGACTTTCAAATGATTGATCTGGAAACAGGTGAAGCGATTGATGAAGATGAGTTTGATGCCTTTATCGATATTGAACTTTCTGATGAAAGTGATGTTGAAGATGATGCTAATGCAGACTTCATCGAGCTTTTTGGAAGTACAAGTGAGCAAGAAGAACAAGATCTTGCCGATGCTCTTGATCAAGCCTTTGAGCGCTTAACTGGAACAGCTCTTGATAATGATGAGCTTGCTCTAGATGATGCAAAAATGGATGATAATGAGCGTAAAATCGATACTTTAACTGATGATATGGTTGAAAAAGCCAATGATCTTGATATCGATTTGTCATTCCTTAAAGAAGATAATCAAGAGCCTGATAGCATTAATTGACATCAAGCGTAGGGGAGCGTAAGTTCCCCTAAATTTTAAACGAACTGCCGTGAGGCGGATTGGAGATCACATGACACTTGAATCAAATCAGATTCGCCTTCAAAAATACATTGCTGATGCTGGTATTACTTCTAGAAGAAAAGCTGAAGAATTAATCGTTCAAGGCCGAGTTAAAGTTAACGGTATGATTACCGCTCTTCTTGGTACAAAAATCGATCCAACCATTGATGTCGTTGATGTTGATGGAAGTATTATTGACCCAGCCTCTGTCGATCAAGTTTATATTCTTATGCACAAACCTCGTGGAATCATGACGACAAGAAATGATCCTGAAGGTCGTCAAACTGTTATGGATCTTTGTAAAGAAGTGAACGAGCGTATCTACCCAGTAGGTCGTCTTGATTACCTTTCAGAAGGCCTTCTATTAATGACGAATGATGGTGATCTTGCCAACTTGGTAATGCACCCTAAATATGAAGTCATCAAAGTTTACGAAGTAAAAGTTTTTGGAGCCATCTCTGAAGGTATTCTTAAAAAACTTCGTTCAGGTGCTGAAATCAATGGCACTAAAGTCGTACCTAAGTCTGTGAGAGTTATTTCTCAGCTTCCAACTAAAACTTGGATTGAATTTAGACTTGGTGAAGGTAAAAACAGAGAAATTAGAAAAATCTGTGAATCTCATAATGTTGTTGTTGATAAGCTGAAGCGTGTTGCTATTGGTGGACTAACTGTTGAGGGGATTTCTCCTGGTGGTTACCGTTATATGACCAAGAAAAACGTCCTTGATGCTCTTGGTATGAAGACTGATGGTACGCCTAAGTTTGATTCCCCAATTGAATATCAATCACCAAAAAAGACAATTAACGTAAAAATTAAAGGACCACAGCCTACAACTCTGGCTGATGATCGTGCCTTTGAGAAATTTAAGCGTGAAACTTATTTTGAAACACTAAAGAATATCAAAGAAACAAAAGCTGTTGCGGTCGTCAAAGAAAGAAAAGAATTCTTTGCAGAGCGCGAGGCCATGCACCAAAAAAGAAAGGCGAGAAAAGAAGCTCGCCTTAATCGTGTTCCTCAAAAAGGGAACGTGCATGCTCAAATTGTTAAGTAATTAACAGTCGTAGCTAACCACTTTATGAGCGCTCATTTGTTCTTGAAGAATATCGATAGAATATTCGAGCGCTTGTTCTGCATATGGGATGTCTTCAGCTTTAAAAGCTTCAATGAATTTTGCTTGCTTGATAAGTGAGGCACAGATTCTCATGCATTCAGCACTGCCATCAAAAAACTCGCCTTCCTCATCAGTGGATACAACGTGTTTAATCATAGCGTTGAGAGACTTTAATAAACGAACTTGAGTCGCTGAGAGTTCCGTAACATCGACTGAGATAGTAACTGCGTTTTTCTTTGTTGCTGCGTTTGCCATTGTAAATTACCCCTGCGTTCATTGTCCCTACAAGAGCTTATCGAAACCTTTTTCAATAATTTTAGCACTTTAAGTCGGAGCGAAACTGTCTGGGAAAAGAACTGGACAATATGTCGGTTACTTAGGTAAGATCACCCCAGATTTGAAAGGATTTCAATCATTTAACGCGGGATGGAGCAGTCTGGTAGCTCGTCGGGCTCATAACCCGAAGGTCGTAGGTTCAAATCCTACTCCCGCAACCAA
>Ga0210050_1000788_pt1 | contig 38159 bp, 39 predicted proteins | sample CryGey132114_all_FD_185463 | JGI IMG/M metagenome (GOLD analysis project Ga0210050, IMG submission 185463) | Groundwater microbial communities from aquifer - Crystal Geyser CG22_combo_CG10-13_8/21/14_all (SPAdes) (version 2) | ecosystem: Environmental > Aquatic > Deep subsurface > Groundwater ... | reverse complement strand
ATTATTACTTGATTATTTCAAAGAAAAATCACTTGAAAAAATTATTTATAAAACAATTGCCAATTTGCTTGAAGAAAAATTGGAAAGTTAATTCTTATGCTTCCTCAAAACGAAATTATTCATGGTGGTTGTATAGAAATTTTGAAAAATTTTCCCAACGATTCTTTTGATTTAATTTTTGCCGACCCGCCATATAATTTACAATTGCCTGAAAATAGAAAACTTTTGCGAGAAAACGGAACCGAAGTAATCCCCGTAAATGATGAATGGGATAAATTTGAAAGCTATGAAGAATATGATAACTTTCAGGAAAATTTAAGGAATTAACACAAAGGATTTCACAATAGCCAATGATAAATTTCAGGAAAATTTAATATGATTTAAGATGATTTAAACATGATGAAAAAAATAACTTCTGATCTGGATGAAATTATAGATATTTTTCAAGAAAGCCCTTCTGGCATTTTAAAATTTATTTTAAAATATCTAAACAAAGTGAACTTATACTTTCCTGATAAGTAAATCTCATACTTTCCTGATAAGTAAATCTCATACTTTATATAGCAATAAAAAAGTATTTAAATAACCGAAATTTATATAAAAATGGATAAAACATTTAACTGGTTTACAAAAGCGGACCTAAGTAAATATAAGGGCAAATATGGCTATGTTGTTGGCAGTAAAGTAGTAGGTGCAGATGATGACTCTGAAAAAGTATACTGCTTTGCTAAAAAAATACCCTGGTAAAGAGGTTGTTCTCTGGAAAGTTCCATACAGTGAAACCTTTGTATTTCAATTTTAGTAAATTTACTAACTTTTTGTATAGCTATCAAATTTATGAGTGTATGTTCGCTTTGCTCTCATTTAAAAATTTACGAAATTTTTAAAGATTGAAAACTTGCTGTTTTCAGTATTTAAAAAATCCCACAGATTTTTTAAAGATTGAAACCGAAGGTTTCAGTATATTTTCAAATCTCCGCGATTTGAAAATAGTCATTTCAAAAACCCAAGGTTTTTGAAATATCCAAGCGTAAGCAATGTTATTTTACTGTAAAAAGTCAGTAAATGACTATAGTTACAATTTAAAATGTCAGGTGAAAATTTAATTTATCTTATTGCAGCGGTAATTTTTGGGCTGGCGATTGGAGTTGGCGTGTTGTATGTTTTGTATTTAAAAGAAATATTAAACAGGAGGGAATTAAAGCGAGGGATAATAAATGGCACGGTATTTGGAATTTTTGGAATAATAATCGTTTATGTATTTTTTAATTTTTGTGAAACATCAGCGATTGTTGTTGCTGTAATGTGTCTGATACTATTGGTATTCATAAGACAGATAGTTAAGAAAAAGATAAACTAAAATTTTCATAGCCCCTCAACAAATATTTCACACAACTCAAAATTCAATCAGTCTAGTTGCAGGATTTAAATTTTACCCATGTCTCAAAACTTGTTTTGAAGAAATTTGTATTTGTTTATCCCCACAGAGGTGCAGAGAAAGGAAATAATTTTAAATTTAATTTTAGCTTATTCCGTGTATAAATCTCGTAGTTCTCTGTGTCCCCGTGTGAGGAATTACATTTTATAGTAAATTTGCTAACTTTTTGCATAGTTATCAAATTTACGAGTATAAGTTCGCTTCGCTCTCATTTAAAAATTTCGTAAATTTTTAAAGATTGAAAACTTGCATTTTTCAGTATTTAAAAAATCCCACAGATTTTTTAAAGATTGAAACCGAAGGTTTTAGTATTTAAAAATCCCACAGATTTTTAAAGATTGAAAATCTCAAAGATTTTCAGTATATTTTCAAAACTCTGTATTTTGAAAATATTCTTTTTACCGCAAAAAGTCAGTAAAATGACTATAATCAACCAGACAATTACAACTATTTGCTATTTTATTTCACAATGTACTCTACAATATTTGCAAATGCCGGCCTTGTAATAATTACCCCAATCAGGACTCCTGCAATTGTTGTAAATGCAAAACCCTTAAGCATTCCTGCCTGAACAGTCATTAATGCAAACATAACAACTATTATTGTTCCTGCACTTACAAATATTATGAAAAATGCACTTTTTATTCTTTCTACAATACTAACAACCTCTTTTTTCTTTCCCTTCTTTAATGTTTCATCAAGAATTATAATCTGGCTATCAACTCCTGTTCCAACAACAATTATTATACCTGCAATAGCAAGTAAATCAAGTTCCCAGCGAATCATTGATGCGAAACCAAGTATTATTAGTATCTCGCTTAAACAGGTAAGCATTACCGGAATTGTTAATATCAGAGTTCTATATCTTATAAAAAGAATTACTGAAACAACAATAATTGCTATCAGGCCTATTATTGCAGAGATACTTAGAAATTTCTCACCTAATGACGGATCAAATGTTTCTTCTTTTCCTCCGCACTGTCCAGGACCCTCGGAAAATTTTGTCCCACATATCGGAAGAATCTTTACAGGTAAATTTCCGGAACTTAATAAAACCTGCGTTGCAATTACCTTATTTTCGGCCTCGGCTTTCGTTCTTGTATTTCCGGTTATTACTGCTGCATATACAGGCCCCGGCGAAAAAATATTTATTCGTGCGGAACTCTGAAGTCCTGTAAGTTCTTTTATCCACTCTCCGTAAATTTCATTATTTCTCGGTTTTATCATGATCCTAAATCCATTTTCAGCGATGAAATTTTCAACCTGAACTGTAATGTTGTCATTTTTGTCCTCTGCCATAATTATGGTATTAATTCCCTTTTCTTTTAGCGAATTTAACTGTATTTGTAAATCGTCAAAGTCAAAATTTTCCTCCGGTACATTGCCATTGCCTTCATTGTCTTCACTGTTATTTGTATCTATTGTCTTTATTGTCTTCATTGTCTTCATTGTCTTTATCTGTATAACCGGAATCTGGGACCTTTTTTCTATTATATAAATCCCGTTACTGCTCCCGTAAATATCTTCTCCTTCCCGTGTCTTGAAATTTGTCATTGAATGAATATACTTATATGTTGTTTCAGTAAGCAGAATAGATGTATTTTCCGGAGAATCTATGAAAGAGTCAATAGGCCAGCCCATTTTTCCCGCAATTGCCTCGCCGAATCTCTTTGCACCTTCAACATTATGTCTGGCCCCAACCTGCCATTGGTATCCGCTGTCAGTTGGCACAATTGCTACACCTCTGCTTGATGTATCCAAGGTTAATTCGTCCCCTTTAATGGCTAATTTCCCGTCAACCCTTTCAATATATTTTGCCTGACGCATTATTATACTTTCAATTTCATAAATCTGGTCCGGAGACGCTTTTGCCATCTTTACAATCAGAAACTGATTCCCCCAGGTAACAACCTGGATATCCTTTAATCCCATTCCGTTCAGCCGGGTTTCAAGAATCGTTTTCATCGCCTGCATTTCTTCGGTGCTGTTTGTGGGACGCTCAAGTTCTAGTTCAATAGAAACCCCTCCGACAAAATCCGAACCGAAATTTAACGGTTTGGCATATAAAAAGACTGCTGATAATATTATTGCAGCAATTAAAATCAATATTTTTATGTTCTTCAACATCCTGATGAATGATTTTTTTTCCATTTTTTAAAGTTTTGTAAAGTTTAAAAATATCTGAACGAAGTGAAGTTATTTTTTATTCGTGAAACAATGAAAATTTAAATAATTTTTTTCTTTTTACCTTTGATATTTTTCTTTCAACATACCATTTTAATATTCCTGTATTCATTAACCATGTAGAAAATATATCCATAAAAAGCCCGCACAGAACTACCATTGAAAGCTGACTAAGTACTTCAATTTTCGGCGTTATCAGATTTGAAACAATTAACATTGTCAAAACTGCCCCAATTGCTGTAAATGTCATAGTCAGTCCGGTCTTCATTGTTTGATCTATTGCTTCATTAACGGTTGTTTTTCTGTTTAATATCCTGGTTGTCAGTAATACATCCGTATCAACGGAATATCCCAGCAGCATAACTAATGCGAGCAATGTTGGTAAATTTAATTCTATTCCAAAGATGGACATACATCCTGCTGCAAAGATAATATCTACAAATGCCGCTGCAAGAATTGCCACGGTCGGAACAGGTATGCGGTAAGCAATAAATATAACAACAGTAATCAAAAAAACAGCAATAACAAACGCCCATATCATTTCATCCTTCAACCGCGCACCAAGTACAGAACTTACACCTCCAACTTTCGCATTTGCCGGTTCAAAAAGATAAGTGCCTTTGTCAGGGTCAAAATTTATACTGTACCTATGATCAGACAGTATTTTTTTCATTTCTTCTTCACTCATCTGCCGCCTTTCTATTATGATGTTTGTGCTGTCGTCATTACTGGTTATTTTTATTTCATCCCCAAACCTGTTTTTTAATTTTTCTTCGGCATCACGCGAAATTTTGTAATTTAAATTTATATTAAATATGTTGTTCGTGATGAGTTTTCCCGTATATTTTTCTGCAAGTGAAAGAAATTCAGAGTCAGAAATTTTATGGGTAGTTGTTATCTTAACAATATTTACGTTATTATAAATTTTTAAATTTTGCAGATTACTTTTAGCCAGGCCATTCTTTAAGTCATTTATCTGGCTGTCGGATAATTTTTCATAAATTTCAAGCGACATACCTCCGCTAAAATCAAAACTCATGTTAAATCCGTTAATTGCTATTACTACAAGCATAACAACTGTTATGACTATCGGAACTGCCGCCAGTATTTTATAGGGTACCTTTGCCGTTAGTTTTGAATACATTTTTTGACATAAGTTAAATTTGATGCTGACATGTCTTGTTAAATATTATAAATTTATTATAAATTAAATTTCAAAATTTTAATTAGAAGTTTATTATTAAATTTTGAGAAAAAGCAAAAGCATTAAAACATTATTAAAATGGCAATAATCATCCGTAATCCAATCGTTGTTGTAGTAGGGCATGTTGACCACGGAAAAACAACTTTACTTGATGCAATCAGGAGGAGCCGGCTTATAGTTACCCAAAAGGAGGCAGGCAGAATTACGCAGCACATCGGGGCAACCAACATAACTCTGGAACATATCGCAAATTTATGCGGAAATAATCAGGCATATCAAAATTTTATAAAAAATTTAAAGGTTATGGGACTGCTGTTTATTGACACGCCTGGACACGAAGCATTTATGGCACTGCGAAAAAGAGGAAGCAGCATTGCCGACCTGGCGATTGTCGTGATAGATATAAATAAAGGTGTTGAGCCGCAGACAAGAGAAAGTCTGGAAATTTTGAAAAATTTTAAGGTTCCGTTCGTTATAGCCGCAAATAAGGTTGACGCTATCACTGGATGGGATTTAAATGAAAAATTTGATAACCAGCAGCCAGATACATGCAACGAATTTTACACTAAATTTTACGATATTATCGGGCAGTTAAATTCAAGGAACATAAACGCAGACATATTTACAAATTTTAAAAAGCCGGATGACTATAAAGAATCCTTTGCGGTAGTTCCGATTGCGGCAATTGCCGATTACGGAATTAAGGATTTACTCCTGGTTCTGGTGGGTATAGCAAACAAATTTCTGCTCAATAAACTTGAAATTGATTCGGACACGCCAGGAGAAGGAATGATACTGGAAGCAAGGGATGTTACCGGCATCGGAAGAACCATTGATGTGATTATGTATAACGGAAAAATTTCAAAAGGCGATACAATTGTTATAGGTGGGAGGGAACCAATTGCAACAAAGGTCAAAAATTTACTCCTTTCTCCTGAAAGTGAAGAAATGCGGCTCGCAAAAAAATTTAATGCAACATCAGAGGCAATTGCTGCCTGTGGAATTAAAATTTATGCGGAAAATTTAAAGGATGCGGAAGGAGGAATGCCCGTATATGTCTGCAATGACAAAACAGCAGAAGAAACAAAGGCAAAGGCAAAAACAGAGACAGGGGAAATTTCAACATCACAACACGGAGTTATAATAAGAACAGATACTTTTGGAGCGGTTGAGGCGTTTGCTTATCTCCTGAACAGAGAAGGAATTCCAGTTAAAAATGCCCGTGCGGGAAGAGTAACAAAAGAGGATGTAATTATGACATCATCAATTGCGGAAACAGATAAAAAGCACGGGGTAATATTTGTGTTTAATGTTGACATCACTGATGATGTGGAAAATTTAATATACGAAAATAATATAAAAATTTTTAAAGGCGAGGTGATATACAAAATTATAGAGGAATATAAAGAGTGGAGCAGAAATATCAAAAAAGAGGCTCCGGACATAGCAAAAATACAGGTAATAAGCAGGTATATTTTCAGGGCAAAAAATCCTGCTGTTGCCGGAGTGAAAATATTGACGGGCAAGATTACAACAGGGATGCGGCTGATGAATGCCGCAGGTGAATTGGTTGGAAGTATAATGCGCATTGAGGCGAAGAAGGGAGAAAAAGTGTCATCTGCAAGGGCAGGGGAAGAAGTTCCGGTTTCAATAGACAAAGGGGAGATTGGCAAGAATATTGACAAAGACGGAATACTTTATTCATTTCTTACTTTTGAAGAAACATCTGGCATAGAAGATCTGCTGAATGAAGAAGAAATGGCTGTGCTGGAAGAAATAAAACAGATAAAAAGGGAAACGGTCAGCAAAAAGACAACAAATGTCAGGTAGAGGATAATGGAAGTATGGAATTCAAAAAATAAGGGTTGAGGGAGGGTTGAGTGCCAAATAAATGTAGGACGCTGATTTAGTAAATAAAATTTACTTTTTCCACAGTTTTGGGAAAAGTGTAATAAGTAAAAACAAGTGCCACAGATATTATTTCTCTGGCATTTAATAATGAGAAACACTCTAAATTGCCTACTTCTTATGTCTTCCATAAGTTATTTGATTTTGAAGTATATATTTTTAGAGGCATAAGAGAAAAGTGTCCTACTTTCATACGGCACATAACCATAACCATTACGAAAATAAATTTCCATAATATTAAATTGTCTTCTTTAATCTACCTTCAGGTTTTGTGTTGCATTTTGAAAAAATTTATACCTATAAAATTTAACCCTCTGCCAAACACATCCTGGTCAACAATGCCTTTTTCCCACAGGAAAGCAATTAAACATCCATGTAATAAATTTTTAAACTTCTTATTCCAATTTTATAAATTTAAATTCTTCATAAATTTAACAATATCCTCTCTCAAGTCCTCCCTTTTCAATGCAAATTCAATATTCGCAGTCAGCCACAAATAAGGATTTCCTATATCATATCTGTTTCCAGCATATTCATAAGCATAGATATCCTCTTCTTCAAGTAGCAGGTTTATTGCATCTGTAATCTGTATCTCATTTCCAACCCCTGGTTTTGTTCTTTTTATGCAGTCAAAAATTTTGCTGTCAAAGAGATAAACCCCTATTATAGCAATATTTGAAGGTGCTTCTTCTTTCTTTGGCTTTTCAACCAGATGTTCAATTTTATATAATTTATCACTTATTTTTTTGCCATCAATAATTCCGTACTTTTCAATATCTTCCTTTTTAACCCTTTCAAACAATATTACTGGCTTTTTGTGTTTATTATAAATTTCCATTAATTCTTTTAGGGGATTTTTATCTGCAATTAAAATTGTGTCTCCTACATGTGTTATGAACGGATTTCCGTCAACAAAATTTTCAGCTTGTAAAATTGCGTCTCCCAGTCCCTTCCTGTCTTTTTGTCTCGTGTAAAATACACTAATATTTGAAATTTCTTCAATTTTTTTTAAAATTTCATCTTTTCCTGCATCTTTTAACAACATCTCCAAACCAATGCTTTTGTCAAAGTGATCCTCAATTCCTCTTTTTTCTCTTCCTGTTATCATTAAAATGTTATCTATTTCCGCATCTATAAACTCTTCAACGACATATTGGATAACTGGCTTGTCAATTACTGGCAGCATTTCTTTTGGCTGTGCCTTTGTGATTGGCAAAAATCTTGTCCCAAATCCCGCTACGGGAATTACTCCTTTAAATTTCATTTTTATTTATGTTAATTTAAAGTAACATATTTTGTAACTAATCAGGAGGTAGGAAATTTACCTCTGAAAATTTCAAAAAAATACAATTTCAAAATTTATAAAATTTCAAAAGACACGATTTTTGAAATCATAAAGATTTCAAAAAGACACGAACGAAGTGAGCGTAAAAATCAAAAATTTACCAGTAATTTTTTAGGGTGGCTGAGTAGTTACCATATTTTATTAATTTATGTTGTTTTCAAATTTGTTTGAAAATACACGAGCGATAGCGAGCGTAATTTGACTTCTCATAAATTTAAAATTATTGTTGACTCTCCTAAATTTTGTTTTTGTTTCCATTTAAAACTTGTTTTAAATCCCGAGCGTAAGCGAGGTGATATCTTACTTCATAATATTTTCATATCTATCGGACATTAGCGACACTTATCCTGCCTTTAGCAGACATTAGCAACATTATCCCAGCAAATAATAAGATGCCCCTTTGACCCATTTATGAAACCTTTATGAAACCTTTGAAACCTTTATGAACCCATTTTCAGTTTATAGATGGTCCTTTTACCTGTAACGCCGCTCTTTTCTAAAATTGCCTTTTCTGTTAATTTCCACAGATCACGAAACGCCGTGACTTTTGAAACGCCTGTAATCTCCTGATATTCTTTGTTTGTAATTGACCCTCTTTCCTTTACATATCTGATTGCTATTTTTTCTCTTTCATTTAATCCAAGTTGCTCAAGCATACTTTCAGTATAAATCTCTCTATAAATTATTGTCCGGAACTCCCTCTTTTTTCAACAAACCCCGGATCTGGCAAACCCTTATTCCTGCATTGTGTGATCATTTCCAGATTTCCCGAACCTGCTTTCTAGATGTAATCCACAAGATAAAAGAGATCTACCAATAACGGATTATTCGGATAAGAGGTGTGATGTTCTCTCAATGATTTAATTTATCTGTGAAGGCGGTTTTTCAGGATTCCATATTTCGACACCGCCAAGAAAAACCATTATCTGAACAGCACAGGTTGAATTATAATCTCTATGACACACCGCATTAACGATTGCCTCATGGATAACAAATGAAGGAATCTCTGATGGTCGCGAAAATTTGTTTTAAATTTTAACCCATAATAAATTTTATTCAACATCAAAATACAATGTCTTTGTTTTTTCCTTTACATTAACCGAAAATTCCAAATAAAATTTGTATCCTCCGATATTCGCATTGCTTGTATTAAATGTAACATTGAATTCATCAGATGGAATATCCATACTTTTGGCTTTATTCGGTTATATTGAAATAAACATTTTTTGGTTTATGGCCTGTGTTTGTTTTCTCTGCATTGAACGATGTTTTGATATAAAATTTATATTTTCCAATTTTTGCATCATTTGGAATTTCCCATGAAATGTTTACTTCATCCGCATCATTTGGAAGTGGATATTCATCATTTGATTCAATGTTGACATAATATCGCTTATAATCGAATATCTCTTCCCATTTGCCAGTGCTTTCATTATGATATTTCAAATTGACATCCATTCTACCGTTTTCTATTTTTGCATCTTCGTTATTTATGGTCCCGTTTATTATTACATACTGGTCAACGCTTCTATTATAAATTTCTTTTTCTGTTTTCAAATTTGTTAAAGAATAATCGTGTTTTCCGAGCGTCATAGTTTCATTGTCGTAACCAACATAAACATCATACTTTGTATTCTTTGTTATTTCTGGAAGATATATACAATATTTTCCGTCCTTATTTGTCAAATTCCAAGCTAAAACGCTCTCATTGTTGTAATATTTTACTGTAATATTTATATCTTTAACCGGATTTTCACTTGTGAGATATGCCTTTCCACATATAACCGGTACCTTAGACGCTCCGATAAAAGGAATATTTACTGTATAGTGTTCTCCCGGACCAAGATAAACAGTCCCGTATTTGTCATAAACCCATGCCGCCATAACAATACTTATTATAATTATTCCAATTATCACAAAAATCATTCTTCTTTTATTTTTTCCTTTTTCTTCATCCTGTTTTATCCCACCCACATTCGCACCAACCTTATCTGCAAACATTGTAGCCATTTTATTTTAAATTAAATTTTTATTTTAAATTAAATTTAGAACATTAAATAGTGTCCATCCATAAAGTATAAAATTTTGAAAAAATTTTAACTTTTTCAAGGTAAATTATTATGTTTTTGACAATTTAAAAATCTTACAGATTTTCAGTAAAATTACGAGTTTATGGATGAACATTAAATATTAAATTTAGAATTAAATATTAAATTTCTAAAACGGACCTGTCCCCGACAACAAATTTTTTTCCTTTTGGAATTGTCTGCTTTTTAAAAATTTTTACCTCTTTTCCAATCAGAGAATCGTAAATTTTTCTGATTTCCGAAATTTCTGCTTTGTCCAAAACAATTGAATTATCAATCTCGCAATTTTTTAATTTACAAAAATTTCCGATACTTGTATATGGCCCGATGTATGCCTCATTAATCTCGCAATTCTTTCCTATAATTACAGGGCCCCTGATTGTTGAATTTAAAATTTTTGAGTCCTTGTCAATAAAAACCCTTCCTTCAATCCTTGTGTTTTCTATCTTTCCTAAATTTTGTCCCTTTAAAGAGTCCAGAATCAGGCGATTTGCATCAATCATATCCTCTGCCTTTCCTGTATCTTTCCACCATCCTTTTGTAATCCTTGCTGGAACCTTGAATTTATTGTTTATAAGCCATTGAATTGCATCTGTAATTTCCAGTTCGTTTCTCCATGATGGTTTTATTGCATCACACGCATCAAAAATTTTATTCTTGAATGCATAAACACCGATTAATGCCAAATCCGAAATAAATTCCTTTGGCTTTTCAACTAATTTAATTACTTCTCCATTGTCATTTAATTTCGCAACTCCGTATCTGCTCGGATCGCTGACTTTGCAAAGCAAAATTCTCGCTGATTCGTCTGATTCTTCAAAGCCATTAATAAAGTCATTAAGAGATTGCATTAAAATGTTATCTCCGAGATACATAACAAATGATTCATCATTGATAAATTTCTTTGCTATCTTTACTGCATGCGCCAGTCCTTCTGGTTTGTGCTGATTGATAAATGTAAATTTTGCATCAAATTTTGCATCATTTACCGCATTTTCAATCTGCTCTTTATTGGGACCTACAATAATTCCGATGTCCTTTATACCTGCTTCAATCAGATCCTCAATTCCATAAAACAAAACCGGCTTGTTTGCCACTGGAATTAACTGCTTCTGCTGCGAATATGTCAATGGACGCAATCGTGTTCCCTCGCCCCCTGAAAGTATTAGTCCTTTCATCTTTATTTTTTAACTTCTTAAATTTTATTTTTTAAATTCTACTTAAATTCATCTTTAAATTTAAAAATAGTATCTTCAAAACCGCCCATTTTATAAAAATCATTGTTTTTGCTTTTTATATCTGAAAACTGCGGTCTTTTTGCTTTGTTTTTAAAATATTCTTCATAAGTTGTTGGCTTAATTAATGAATCATCCAAATCAAATGCATTGGCAATGATCTTTCCGCATTCATAAGGAGAAATTGCATTTGCTCCGACAAGGTGAAAAATTTTTGAATAGAATTTTTTTGATAAAAGAAATTTCTTCAAAGCATAAGCAATATCATCAACGAATGTCGGGACAATTAACGAATTCGTAACCATTGACAGTGATTTGCATTGTTCCAATGATGACTTTATGTTTCGGACAATGTCCGACTTATTACCAAATTTTGTCCTGTAAGGATAAGAGATGCGAATTATCGTTCCTTTCCCTTGCACTATCTTTTCACCTTCATATTTCGTTAAGCCGTAATATGAAATTGGCTTTGGTTCTGAATCCTCAAAGAAAGGGGAATTTTGCATTTTTCCGTCAAATACAAAGTCAGTTGATATATAAACAAAATTTTTATTCAATGAATGGACAGCATCAAAGACATTTTTTGTTCCTTCAACATTAATTCTCCACGCTTTTTCTTTTTCAATCTCTGCTTTATCAACATTTGTATATGCAGCCAAATGAAGAAACACATCAAAATTTAAGCCATTCAGGGTATTAAAAACGCTGTTTCTGTTTGCGATATCCATTTCCCGTTCCAATATTGCTCCTACATCAAAATTTTCATCTGCTTTTAAAATTTCAACGATTTTGGAACCAACCAATCCATCGCCTCCTGTGATTGCTATCTTGATCATTTTTGTTAAATTTTGTTATTTAAATTTTGTTATTTGTTAAATTTTGTCATTTAAATTTTGTCATTTAAATTTTGTCATATTGCCTTTTGTAATAATTTAAATATTCTCCTGTTTTTATTTTCTTCCACCATTCCTGATTTTTTGTGTACCATTCAATTGTTAACTCTAATACCTCATCAAAATCATGTTTCGGATACCATCCCAACTCCTTGTTAATTTTACTCCAGTCAATCATGTATTTCCTGTCGTGCCCGGGCCTGTCTTGGACAAATTCAATCCATCCATTGTCTTTTCCCATTATTTTTAAAATTTTTCGGACAACATCAATATTTGAAATTTCTTCTGTCATTCCGCCCACAAGATATGTTTCTCCAATCCGGCCTTTATGAAGAATTAAATCTATCGCTGTGCAGTGATCCTCAACAAAAAGCCAGTCCCTGACATATAATCCATCACCATAAACAGGAACCTTTTTTCCCTCTAAAATGTTTGTTATTGCTAAAGGAATAAGTTTTTCCGGAAAATGATAATATCCAAAATTATTTGAACAATTTGAAATTGTTATAGGCAGGTTGTAAGTATGATAGTATGCTCTGACTAAATGGTCGGCACTTGCCTTTGATGCAGAGTAAGGGCTTCTTGGATTATAAGGCGTATTTTCATTGAATTTTTCCCTTGAATCTAATTCCAAACTTCCGAAAACTTCATCCGTTGAAACATGATAAAATTTATTTATTTTATCTTTGTTTTTCCGTGCCGCCTCAAGAAGGGTATAAGTTCCAACTATATTTGTTTTTATAAAAGGTGACGGATCTAAAATTGAGCGGTCAACATGGGAATCCGCGGCAAAATGAACAATTGTATCTATATTCTCATCCTTCATTAATTTGTTTACTAATTCGGCATCACAAATATCTCCTTTAACAAATTTGTAATTTTTATTATGCTCAACATCCTTTAAATTTTCAGGATTTCCCGCATAAGTTAATTTATCTAAATTTACTATGCTGTCTTCGGGGTATTTTTTAAGCCAATATAAGACAAAATTTGACCCTATAAATCCTGCTCCCCCTGTAACTAAAAGTGTTTTCATCATTTTTGGTTTTTTAAATAATTTTTGTGAAATTTTAAGGTTGCTTTGGCGATAAAATTTTTAATGTTATCCCATTTAACTCCCTTATCAGATATCTTTATCTTCTATCCATCGCTATTTACACATTCGTCAGCATCTTCAAAATAACTAAGTGCTTTCAACAATAGAGTTATAGAATATTCCGGATATTTCTCCCTTGTTCATTCAATGATTTTTTCCACTTCGAATTTACGCATCAAAAAGTAAATATCTACGAAATTACTCATTCTTTATATTCAAAATTTATATCCGCATCCTTTAATTTGGGATGCTTTTTATCTTTTTCAGAAAGCCACACATCTTTTATTGGCCAGTCAATTGCGATATTCTCATCATTCCATATTATTCCTCTGTCAGCCCGCGGAGCATATTCAGATGTTGTCAGATAATTTACAATCGCCTCATCGCTCAAAGTGCAAAATCCGTGAGCAAATCCCTCCGGAATGTAAAGCATTTTTTTATTTTCTTCTGATAAAATTTCCGAAATGTATGTTCCATAAGTCGGACTTCCCTTTCTTATATCAACTGCCACATCAAAAATTTTACCTTTTATTGCTCTAACCAATTTTCCCTGCGCGTAAGGATTATTTTGATAATGCAATCCGCGCAAAACACCCCTGACAGAAAACGACTGGTTTTCCTGGACAAAATTTCCTGTTCCGAATTTCTCAAATTCGCTAAATTTATAGGTTTCCATAAAATATCCCCGTTCATCCTTAAAAACCTTTGGTTCAATAAGCAAAACATCCTTAATTTTTAATCTTTTAAATATGAACTGCATCTTAAATGGCATCTTAGAATAGCATCTTAAATTTTAAATTTTTCATTACTTAAAAATTACATTTTGTTTATTAATTTTTCGGTTTATTTTTCAGTTTCTTAATTATCGACTTTTTCATAATGTTAATTAAATACTCTTCTGGTTCCATATTCAGCCAGATTTTCAATGCCTCTGCACCCTGCTCAACAAGCATATCAACACCGTTAATAGTCATACAATTTCTTTTCTTTGCAGATTCCAAAAATTTTGTTTCAATCGGATTATATACAATATCCATTACAACCTTTCCTTTTGGAATACAATATTCATTTATCGGACATTCGTCAGCATTAGGAAACATTCCAACTGATGTTGCATTAATAATAATATCATTGTCTTTCAATTCGTCCTTTAAATTTTTTAAATGAACAACTTTGAGGTATTTATTTAATTTTTCTTTAACATCATTTCCTATTAAAATTGCCTTCTCTACTGTTCTGTTATATATTGAAATTTCTGCATTATTTGATAAAGCAGAAAAAATAATCGCCCTTGCCGCTCCGCCAGCACCTAATATAAAAATTTTTTTACCTTTAAGACCATCATTTAAATTTTTTTCAATTGCATTTATTGCACCAATTCCATCAGTATTGTAGCCAATTATTAAATCTTTAACATAGTCAAATTTTATTGTATTTACTGCATTAATCAACCTCGCTTCTTCGCTGATTTCATCCATGTATTTTATAACAGAAATTTTATGTGGAATTGTCACATTTAACCCGCAAAATTTTAATGCATCCGCACCATGTATTGCATCACCTAAATTTTTCTCATCCACATCAAAGGCAAAGTAATCTGCATTTATTTTTTTCTCCTTAAAGAATGCTTTATGCATTACAGGGGATAATGAATGCCCTATCGGATGCCCGAGGACACCAAAAATTTTTGTTTTTGAGCCAGTCATTTTACAAATTCGGTAATTCTTTTCTTTAATTCCTGATTAATAATTGATCTTCCATAAGCAGAGAGAAATTTATCTAAAACCGCTTTATCTGCTCCTATATATCCGACATACCTCTTCAGCATCTCATCTCTTGTAAATATGTCAATTTTGTGAAAATTTCTAAATAAAATATCCATCACAGAGCCAATGTTCATTTTGTTTTTTGATTCCATTAACTGCCGAAGTGCTTCATTTAAAATTTCCTGCGGAATATCATTAAAATTTTTGTCTAAAATTTTTGCAATTTGAAATTTCACATTATTGTTAGATAGACCAATGAGTTTTAAAAGTGTTTCGTTTCTGAAATTTTCAGCAAATTTTTCAAAATTTTTTCTGAAATTTTCAGCAATCATTTCTGTTCCTATTCCTTCCGCAGTTAGCAGACCTTGGGTTATTATTTCATTGCGAAGGGACTGCGGAATTATATCAAAATGCCTTTCAAGTATATTAAGTGCCAGATTTCCAAATGCCGGGGTTAATTCATCAACAGGGTATTCAATCAGTTTGATGTTTTTATTCGGGACATCCTTCAGTAAATTTTCCCTAAGGTCGTTTGAAATTATGTCGTAATGATTTAAAAACACACCTCCCGCAACCCTCTTATGTTTGCCATCCCTTTTCAGGTATTTCTTCAGCAGCTTTTCTCTTTTTTCCTTTTCCAGATCTAAAAATTTAAGTGCAAAATTTCGCAACATAATTTCTTCATTATATCTCCAATACATATAAAGCAATAAAATAATTCCAGATATAAGTGCGCCTATGATAATTACCAGTGAAATTATATCTGTTGAATGCTGCGGATTAAAAATAGATGCATGCATTGCCATTTTTATAAATTTATTTAATGAATTAAAATTTCGTATAATAATCTGTGGTAGAAACAAACCCGGATAAATTTATTTTGCCTTCATTTATCTTTATTCATTTCTACATTTAACAGCGATTTTCATTGCCCATTTAATTCTCATAATTTCACCCTAATTAAGAAATCCATTTGTAACTTAAATTCTTATTCCTAAACCATGGAACTTTCAATGGTTTGCTAAAACATTTTACTTGATTTTAGGATGAGAGTGTGTGCCCTTTTTTTTCATGTTTACAACCACATCATCATCTTTAACAACCATATTTTTTAATGTCCATCTTTAAATATCAATATATAATTATGAAAATTAAAATATAAATACTTTATTGCTAAATTTTCAAAAATCGTTAAAAAATCGTTAAAAAAATAAGAACCCATTAAACAAAACTTATAAATTTTGGTAGAATTAGAAAATTTAGGTCATAATTTTAGAAATTATAATTATCAGAATTTTACTTTGCTAAATGTATTCAATAATTTGTAGAACACTCAATGTAGGACAATGATTTCTAACAGGCAAATCAGGGTGTAATTATGATAATTAAACTTGGTTTATATGTTTTTATGAAATTTATGTTAAAAATTTTTGCCATATAATGATATTCTCGTGCTCATCCTCATTCATTTTAAATTTTATCCTTCAAATCATTGTATGCCTTCTCCGCGGCAATTAAATTTTTCTCTGCCCGTTTTCCGAATTTATCCTTTATTGCATCTTTCATTGAGTCCAAAGATACCTCTTTTGTTGCACAAAAAGCGCCGAGCATTGAAGTATTAACTATCGGAACTCCCAATGTTTCTATTGCAATTTTTGTTGCATTTACCCTAAAGAAATTTTTCATATTGTAGTCCTTTTCGGAATTAACAATAATTTTAAGACCTTTGTGGACATTAACCTGGTCCATCAAACTCGGATCAAAAACAACCACATAATCCGGATCATAAATCTGTTCTCTGCTTCTTATAAATTGAGTATCAATTTTGCAGAATGCCTGCACAGGAGCTCCTCTTCTTTCAACACCAAATGACGGAAATGCCTGTGCAAATTTGTTGTCCTTAAAGGCCGCTTTTGCCAAAAGTTCGCTTGCCGTTACTGCTCCCTGCCCACCTCTTCCAAAGAATAGAACATTTATCATTTTAAAATTTTTCAAATACCTTTACAATACTTTTATAAATTATGTATAAATTATGATTTAACGGTTGTGTGCCATATAAAAGTAGGCCACTTATATTTTTGTAAATTATCAATTGAATTTTGAAGATTAAATAAAAATTTCAATAAATAATATTTTTGATTATAAAATTGATTGTTTTTAAGTCATTTAATTTTCCATCTTCTCCTTCTGTGTAGATGGATAATTTTTTTAATTCAATATCTAAAACACAAAATACAAATAAATTAATCAAATCTTTTGGCAACTTGATTTCTTGTTTTAATAGGTCTATGAAACCGTAATCATTCTCTCCTGCTTTTTCTCCCTTTCGTCTTACTATTATTAAAAAATATATTTTTGTTTCTTTAAACTTTTTTACCTCTTTATTTTCAAGATCTATGTCTTTGCAATCGTTGATATACTTGGGCTTTTCAATCTCGGGGTTGTTGTTTATCAAATTATTGTATTTTTCATAAGCTACATTAAAATCCTTGATTTTTATATCTATTTCATTCTCGTCAGTGAATTTTAATTTGTTCCAGAATTTTCTTGAAAACACACTATTAAACCCCTCTACTTTTCTATTATTCCACGGGCTTCGTGGCGTAACGTATAACGGCTTTATGCCCAAGTTAAGTAAAAATAATGTCAATCTTCCTACACGCATTTCCTGACTTAAATTTGTTCCAAAAGCGGAATCGTTATCGATCTTTAAGACATCTGGAATAGGCTCACTTTGCCATATTTCTTTTAAGATTTTTATCGCTTCCTCTGTGGTTTGTCCTTCAACCCTTTTTACAATACCTTCTTTTTTAGGGCGAATGTATTTACAGGAAAGAAAGTTAATCTTATCCTTTGAACCTTTCAAATATTTTGGACCGATGAAATCCACACTCATCATTATTTTGCCCAATTTATTTAAAGTGCATTGTGGATATTGCATGTATTTACTTACTCCCTTCCTCTTTTTTTGCGGACTTTTTACCATTTTATATTCTCTTAATGTGCGATCTACAAAATCTATTGCTCATCCCTTTAAGTTGGGATAATTAATTTGTGAGATATTTTTTAAAAATCTGCTTAAAAATTAAAATTAGATATTATAAATTTAATTTTAAACATTACAGGACATACACAAAACAAATATGAATTCTTGACTTTTTATGTTCATTTACAAAATAATATAAGTAAGTCCTATAACTTATAAAAATAATAGTAAAAAAACAAATATATAATTATCCCAATTTTAGTGAGGTAGCACCCAAAATCTTTGGATACTTTATCATTATGCGAATTATTATAATTTGCCATAACAACCTTTCCGCCTATGAAGAAACTTTCTTCCTTTTTTAACTTGCTTCTGATTTTTATTATTTCCTCCTTTTGTTCTTTTGTATATTTTCTAGGTCTATCTTTATTCCAACATCTGTTATCCATGAGCAATTTCAATGATTCTGTACAAATTATAGTCATTTTGACATCTTTTGATAATATTGTTTTTGTCCATATTTATTCTTCAAATCATAATATGTAATATTGATGTTCAAAATAAATAATCAAAAGTTGAAATTTTCACTATATCAGCAATGAAGCAGCAGAAGCAATAAAAAATATAAAAAATAAGGACAAACAATAATTGTTCGTAAGCCCGTTGATGCTATTGTAAAAACCTTTAAGGTTTTCAGGTGTCTGCCTTTACTTTTTCGGAAGGTATTTTAATACGACTATATTGCCGATTTGCCTTATACCTGCAAGTGTTAATTTTCTTTCATCCATTGTACCTTCAACCAGATTTACCCCGTCCCCAATAACAACCGGAGCGATAGCAACATAAATTTCATCAATTAAATTTGCTTCTATCATACTCTTATTTAAATGCCCCCCTCCTTCCAGCAAAATTCTTTTCATCCCTCTTTTATAAAGTTCGTCCATTAATTTAACCACATCAACATTGTCATCTCCGCACACAATTACAGATGCCTTTTTTGCTAATTCTTCTATTCTGTATGGCTCTGCATTCATTGATACAACAACAATGTTTTTTGCTTTATTATCCAGAACATTCGCATCATCTGGAACTTTTCCATAACTATCTATTACTATCCTTGTTGAATTTTCTTCTCTTCTTTCGCTAATAGTTAATTTGGGATTGTCTATCAATACAGTATTTATACCAACCATTATTCCATCAACACTTTTTCTTATTTCATCTCTTCTCGCTTTATCCAGCTCGTCAGAAAACACTACTCTTTCTCCTTTTCTTGCAATTCTCCCGTCTAAACTCATAGCCATATTTAATATTATGTATGGTTTCATTTTGCTATTTTTCACTATACAAAACTTAATTATAATAATTATAGTAATTAGTGGTTGAGTGCCAAATGAATTGTGGACACTTTTTTTGATATAATTAATTAAATTTTGAACTAAATAAAAAGATTAATAAGTGATATTTTTAATTACAAAATTGATTGTTTTTATATCGTTTAAAATTTATAAACACAACCCTAATTTTTACAGTAAACATTGTAATTTAAATATGGGTTTAAACGATACAGATATAAAAGACATATCTGACAGGAATGGCCGAAACAGGAATGCTGATGTAGACAAAAACACTGGCGCGGGCAGCAAAAAATTTCCGTCTGATTTAAAAACATTAATGGTGTGGGCTGTCTTAACTGTCATCTTTATTTTTGTTCCTGTATTAAATGAAACATTTTTAAGGATAATTTTTGCCTGGACAACTGTATTGTTCATTCCTGGATATGTTTTAATTGCCTTTCTTTTTCCGGAAAAAAACGATATGGATTTGATTGAGAGAATCGCGTTGAGTGTTGGATTAAGTGCGGCAATTACTCCGGTTTTGGGTCTGATTTTAAATTTCACTCCTTTTGGAATTCGCCTCAACCCGATAGTTATAATTTTGTCCTTTTTTATATTTCTCTTTACAATTTTGGCATACCTGCGCCTGAAAAATATCCCCGAAGCAGAGCGATACAATGAAAATTTCGGTTTTTCAAATTTATCTTCAAAAATTTCGGACATCGCAAAATTTCCGGAAAAACCGACTGATAAAGCATTATTTGTGTTATTGCTCTTTTCAGTTGCTTTCTGTGTATTTACATTTGCGTATGTTTTATCCCTTCCAAAAGAAAAAGAGAAATTTACTGAATTTTATATTTTAAATGAATATGGAAATGCAAACTGGTATCCTGCAAATTTAACTGCGGGTGAAAATTTTACTATAAATGTCAATATTGTCTGCCACGAGCGCGGGGCAACAAAATACATGCTAATCGTTAAATGGAATGAAAGCAGCGAAATTTTGTATAAAAGATTTATCTGGCTGAGAGATAATGAAACATTTAGTGAAAATTTTGCTTTTACTGCAAAAGACACCTTTAAAAACACTACAAAGAGGGATTTTTTGCTATATAAAGACGATAATAGTGAAATTTACAGGAAGTTGCATTTGTGGATAGATGTGCAAATTTAAAATGAGAATGTGAATAATATGAAGAATGTGTGAAGAATATGTGAAAAATTATTAATTGAAAATTTAATTATTTATAGTCCCGACCTTCCGAGATTTATATATTTTTTACGCTTAAATAGAGCTTGTCCAACTGTAGCGTTATTTCTTTTTGATAATATTTGGTGATTCATTATAAATTAATGTTTTTTAAAGATATTTTAATACTTTTTAAAATATGTTTTATCAACTTATTATGTAAAAAACATAATTATTATTTATGGATCAAAAAAATGGATCAAAAAATAATAAAGGTAAAGGTATTGGGTAAAATAATTGTAAAGATGGATACTTTCCTGGAGGAAATAATAGAGGGAATACTTTTTGTCAAATTAAAAAGTACTGCTGAAGATACAATCATTGTATTACAAAAAGATAACATTGTTTACCATAAGTGTGAATCTGATGTCAAACCATGCGGAAGTCAGGTAGGTGGAAAGCGAATGTATAAATGTAAAAAAGACGGTTGTAGATATAGATTTACACCAAGTGAAACTCTTCCAAAGATGCGGCACAGTATTAAAGAGGTTGTTAAAGGATTAAGATACTATAAAGAAGATAAAATTTCACTACTGGATGTATCAGATATTCTTCGCGATGAAAAGGTTTTTATTTGGTGCTCATCTCTTTAAATTGGGATAATTAATTTGTGAGATATTTTTTAAAAATCTACTAAAAAAAATTTTTTTTAGTAAATAAATTTTTTGAAATATCATTTAAAAATCCAAAAGATTTTTAAAGATTGAAAACTCATAGTTTTCAGTATTTTAAAATCTCGTAAATTTTAAAAGATTGAAAATCTCAAAGATTTTCAGTAAAATTAAATATTATGATATTTATAAATTTAATTTTAAACATTAAATTAAATTAATGGACTACTTCTATTTGGCACTCAACCTTTAACAGTTATTTCTGCGAATATAAATATTAATTTTTAAAGCATAAAAAATTTATTCCTTTATTTCTGCAATTCTCAAACTCATATCAATTTGTTTTGCAGAAGGTGTTACGGCACATTTAAATTTTTAAGGTCTATTTTGAAATTCTCGTTATGCTTCCTGATTCTTCCGATTTATTTGATTTTAGCCGAATAAGTATTTCCTTAAACTGTTTATCATCAATCTGTCCCCTTATTTTTCCTGCCTGATACAGCTGAACGAGCAAAATTTCAATCTGGCTGGCAAAGTCAGGCATCGCAAAGCGGATATTATTCAGCCGTTCGCTTGCTTCGGAAGTTAAAATTTTATCTGTAATCGTTTTCAATTGCTGTGATACCTGTCTTTCCTGTTCTTCGGCTCTGTACTGTTCCTGCATTCTTTCCTGAAACATCTGCTGCATCTTTCGCTTCCTTATCTCTCCAAGTTCGTCATCTGGCATTTTTAATTTAATATTAGGTTAGTAATTAAAAAGCAATTAAAAAAAATAACAATTACAAAACAAAAATTTCCGATGGCAGAATTAGAAAATATGCCCAAAGGTATTAAAGACATAAAAGAAGGGGAATTCTGGAAGGATGTCCTTTATGAAATAATAAGCACAATGGATCCCTGGGATGTCAATATCGTTGAACTGGCAAAAGTATACTCTGCGAAAATAGAGCTTATGAAAAATTTAAACTTCAGAATTCCTGCAAACGCGTTAATTGTCTGTGCTGTTCTTTTAAGAATGAAGGCAGATGTATTGATACCTGACGAAAGTAAAGACGATGATTACACAGATACAGATGTTGTAGAAAATGACACTTATGATGATGAAAACATCTGGTTGCCTGACAAATTAAATTTAACGGATATTTCCCTCATTCCAAAACGTATTTTAAAGAGAAAAATTTCAGCAGAGGAGCTAATAAATGCTATAAATGAGGTATTGAAATCCGAGAGAAAGGAAATTAAAAAGAAATTTACTGAAAAACGAATCATTGAGATAACGCCATCTGCGGATATAAAAAAAAGCATAGATGAAATTTACAAAAAGATAATAAATTTTTTAAATAACAGCAGCAACAAGGGCAGTAATACAGGCAGTAATACAAGCAACAACAATAGCAGTTCTGATAGTGTGAAATTCTCCCAGATATCAGATAATGAAAACATAGTGCGAAATTTTATCTCTCTCTTATTCCTGTGGGATGAAGGAAAAATTTTGCTGAAACAGGAGGAATTATACGGGGAGATTTTTATCCTGCTGGGAAAAATACATAATAAAATTGTTGCATGATGATTTTGTTGTATAATAAATTTGGTATATAGCTTTTTTGGCATATAGCTTTTTTGTTATATAATTATAGCCATTTTGACATCTTTTGATAATATTGTTTTTATCCATATATTTACTCTTCATATATTTACTCTTCAAACATAATATATAATATTGATGTTCAAAATAAATAATCAAAAGTTGAAAAATTCACTATAACAGTATAAAAATAAATATATGAATATATATGAATAAATAATAAATTTAGCAAATGAAAACTAATTATTTACTCTACTCGACAACTTTTTACGAAGGAGTTAACACAAAATAATTATAAAATCACAAATAAATTTGTATTTCCAATGAAATATTTGGCCACTCTAAAAACAAAGGGTAAATTTTTTAAGTTTTCACGAGTAAGTCCTGTTAATTTTTAAATGGTCACATTTTTCAATAAATTTTTGCAAATTTGAATACAAATTGATCAACTCACGAACAAAAAGTTGTCATCTAGAGTTATTTATAACTTAATTTAAAAATTTAATTTAAAAACACAGGAAAGTGAAATACACTCACACATTAAAAAATAAATTTGAAGAAATTTACATAAAGGGATTTAAATGGGTGAAATTTAACAGGGCTTTTTAAAATTTAAAAAAATTTAAATGGAAATATTCCACATTTTTATAGTAATAATTCTGGTTATTCTATCAGTTATATCTGCGTTCCTTTTTACAAGTTCCGAGGTTGCTATTTTTTCAACTTCAAGAACAAGAATAAATCATTTAGTTAATTCTAAAGCAAGGAACAGCGAAATTTTAAAAGAAGTCAGAGAGCACAAATATTTATTGGTTATAATCCTGATCGGAACAGAGATTAGTATTATTTTTGGCACGACATTGGCAGCAGATGCCTTTATAGAAATTTTTGGCAATATAGGTGTATTGTTTACAATAATTGTTATGTCCTGGCTGTTTGTAACATTTTCAGAAATTATGGGAGAAAGTTATGCTATTGGAAACGAAAAACACGCATTAAGAATCTCAAAATTTATCCAATATACAATAAAAATTTTATATCCTCTTGGAATTTTATTTGATAAAATTGGTTCTTTAATAATAAAATTTTTCAGGGTAGAAACAGGAAAAAGCAATAAAATTGGAGAAGAAGAGATAATTAGCATGGCAGATCTTGGAGAAAAGGAAGGTGTTATTCTATCTGATGAAAAGGAGTTTATAGAAAATATTTTTGAATTTAAAGACATAAATGTTGAAGAAGTTATGAGGCACAGGACACGGGTGAAAGCGATTGATATTAATAGCAATGATGATGAAATAAAAAATTTTTTAATGGAAATGCCTTATTCACGCATCCCTATCTATGAAGATAATATAGACAACATTAAAGGGATTGTGAATGCACAAAATGTGCTTGCCGAGGTGATAAAAAACAAGGGAAAACAATTGAAGGAAATAATAAAAGAAAAAATTCAGGATGCCTATTTTATTCCTAAAACAAAAAATATAAGTGATGCATTTAAGGACTTGGAAAGTAATGGCATCAGAACGGCAATAGTTATTGATGAATATGGAGGGACAGCGGGAATTGTAACCTTAGATGATTTGGTTGAGGAAATTGTCGGGGAGATGCCGGAAAGCTGGGAGAAAAACACAACCATTGTCCTGGATAAAGACAGGAATATTGTACTATTTTCAGGATATACAGAAATAGAAAATGTTGGGGACTTTTTCAATGAGGACACAGAACCGGATGGGGATTACAGAACTTTAGCAGGATGTATAATGACAAAACTTGGAAGAGTGCCAAAAAAAGGTGAAAGTATTTACTTCAAAAATTTTAAATTTATGGTTGACAAAATGGAGAGAAATAAAATCAGGACAGTTAAGGTCACATATAAAAAACAGGAAAAAGAAGAAATAAAAACATAAAAAAAACATAAAAAAAACAAACAAAATATTAATAACAATAAATGGAACCAGTTCAAATGGCCGTATATCTAGGAATAAGTATTGTTATGCTGATTTTTGCATTTTTCCTTTCTGCATCAGAAATTTCATTTGTTTCTATTCCTTCACAAAGGGTATCTCACCTGTTACGACTAAATCTAAAGAACGCAGAAATTCTTGAATACTTCAGAGATAATTATCACAGAACATTAATTCTTGTTTTAAGCGGGCAGATTATCAGCGTAATTATTGCAACTACTTTACTGACTGCAATCGCAGAGGAGATAATTGGCTGGTTGGGAATAGTAGTTATAGATATTGGAATGACGATATTCGCATTAATATTTGTACAGATAGTTCCGAAGAAATACGGACTTGAAAATGAAAAATTTGCTCTGTCTTTTTCCCCGACGCTTAAAAAAATTTCAAAAATTATGTATCTGGTAATTTTGTTTTTTGATAAAGAAACAACATTATTTTTCAAAATTTTGAAGATAAAAAAGGAGAAAGAGCGGGCAATTGAAGAAGGAGAAATGGAATCAATGTTAAAACAAAGTCAGATGGAATTAGATATACTGCCGGATGAAAAGAAAATGATTGAAAAGGTACTGGCATTTAATGATGTTACTGTTGCAGAACCGATGATTCCGATAGTGAATGCCGAAACACTGAATATAAATTCAGAGGAAAATAAAATATCTGAAATTTTAACAAATGCAAAAAATGATTTTATTATTGTTTATGAGAACAACAATATTCCAGGAATTTTAAATGTAAAAGAAGGGCTGAAAAATATTGTTAAAATCAGGGACTCACCTGAATTACAAAAATCATTAAAGACCTCTCTGAAAGAAATTTTAATTGCGCCGTATTTTGTGGAAAAGGATAAAAAAGTAGGGGCTGTATTTAAGGAAATGAAAGAGAAACGACTAAAACTTGCTGTGGTTATTGACGAAAATAAAAAGGTCAAGGGAATTGTAAAAATGGAGAATATGTTTGAAGAAATTGTCGGAGGTGTTTAAATTTAAATTTAAAAATTTTTATTTCACAAACATATGATGGGGTCGTTGAGATTTGAACTCAGGAGGTCTATAGCTCCCGAAGCTACAAGGATACCAAACTACCCTACGACCCCGGCAATTCAGAAATTTATAACATTTCAATTTATTTCAATTAGTATTTGAAAATAAAAAATCAACATCCTTACAACTACAAATTAAAAGATAAAAGAAACGAAAACTAAATGTGCTGATGAAATATATTTCTGGTAGAATATCTGACTGAAGGGCTTTCCTGCCTTTGATTTATGTGCGAATATTCTGCAAACTATAAATAATAAATATGGGGTCGCCGAGATTTGAACTCAGGTCTCTAGCTCCCAAAGCTAAAAGGATAACCAAACTACCCTACGACCCCAAACAAAAAAATATAGTAAAATTCTGGGAATTTACGCTCGCTAACGCCCATGCATCTGTAAAATATTCAAAACATTTGCAAATACCTCATGCATTTTAAAATCTCAAATATTTTATATTCAAACAAAGTGAGATTATTTTGAAATTGTGTAAATTTTAAAATCTTTGAGCAACATTGTGATTATTTTGAAAAATTGAAAACTCATTTAAAAATAAGTTACGCTCACTATCGTTCGTGTATTTCAAACAAAGTTTGAAATCGCTTCGCTATTTGTAAAATTTATACACATTTAAAAATCCCATAGATTTTTTAAAGATTGAAACCTCGTAGGTTTCAGTATTAAAAATAAGTTCGCTTCGCTCTCATTTAAAAATTTGGTGATTTTTAAAGATTGAAAATTTATAATTTTCAGTATATTTAAAACAAAGTTTTAAATGCTTCAAGCATTTTAAAGATTGAAAACTTGCGGTTTTTAGTATTTTCAAAATCTCTGCAATTTTCAAAATCACGAGTATTTTTTAAATTTATTTAAAAAATAAGTCAAAAATTTACAAACTTCTGTCTAATATCTCTAAAATATGTGCATTTGGTAGTTTTGTAACAGGATTTTTTGTAAGCAATGCTTTTCCTCCTGTTGAAATTAATAACGGCGTATTGCACGCTAAACAATTCACCTTTGTTTTTGCACATCCGAATATCACCTGTTTGTTGTTGCAGTGATTACACTGCACATACAAAAATCTGCTTCTTACTCTTCTGCCTTTACTCATTTTAAATTTTAAATTTACTACAAATAAATTACAATTATAATATTAAATTTACAATCAATATCAAAAACAACTAAACAATAAATTTTGCAGTGGATAAATTTTGCAGGGTATAAAATTTACAATCAATATCAAAAACAACTAAACAATAAAATTTACAGTGGATAAATTTTGCAGGGTATAAAATTTACAATTTATAAATTTCACCACCTTCTCTTTCTTGACTTATTATTCCTCTCTTAATCCGTATTATTCCGTTTTTCATTCCTTTCCCCACGATTCTGCATCTTCCTTTAATCAAAATTTCACCTCCTTCCATTCTTTCTCCTATCCCGTTTCCCGCGTATTTTTCAACTGTGATTTTTCCGTCCATCATTCTCAGTCCGACAGAATTTCTGCATCTTCCTTTAATCAAAATTTCACCTCCTTCCATTCTCCATCCGACATAGTCACCATAAACATTTCCGCTGATTTCAATCCTTCCCCCGATCATGCCTTCACCAACATTTCCAAAAGTATCTCCCTCAACGATAATTTCCTCACCATACATATTTTTGCCGAGATATTCTCCTGTATTTTTAACCAAAATTTTTCCGTTTTTCATTTCCAGCCCGATATAATCCATTTCTCTTTCAATAAATAATGTTTCTCCTCTTATTGCCATCTTTTCAGCTGCAATTGATGTCAAATAGCCTATAATTGTTTTCTCCAAAATGGTTGAAGGGATTACTTTATTTATAATTTTCTTAATATCAACAATTCCTAAATTTATCTTTATAATTTCTTCCTTTGCTGGCTCTCTGTATTTAAAAACGTGTCTTAACCGCTCAAAATTTTCGTCCATGTATTTTGCATTTTCTTTTTCTTCTGCAGGAGCAAAAAAATTATCTACAAATTCATTTCGTTTTTTCTGTTCCTTATCCCTTTTACTTTCACTTGTCCATTCAATCCCTTCTATTTTTTTTATATCTACCTCACCGTAAATTTCCTGCATAATATTGCTCAGCAGGAGTTCATCTATTCTTTTATTAATTATATTATTTCCAGACGAAGTGAGGTGATTTTTCAGGGTTGTGTTTTCTTCCAGGTAGTTGGGGTCTTTAACCGCTTCCAGGACATATTTGTCTATGATGCCTTCATATGTATTTGTTTTATTTCTTTTTTCCCACTCGTCAATGTTTTTAACCGCTTCCCGGACATATCTGTCAATAACATCTTCACCAACCAATGACTTTTCTGTTGGCAAAAGGTCTTTAAGATATTTTTCAATCTCTTCTTTAGAAATTTCTATGTCTGGCTCCCTTATTTCTTCAACAATTACCTCCTCGTTCTTACTTGCTGTCTTATCAGCTCTTTTTGCCTCAATTTTTCCTCCCCTTATTCCATCTCCAAGACACATCCCCGCAGTTCCGTCAATTTTAATATTTCCGTTTGTCATTCGCTGTCCTGCAAACATTCCTGTATTTCCGATAATATGTATATTTCCGCCGGACATCTTCATACCGACAAAATTTCCCCCGTTCTTTGCAGTTAAATTTCCTTTTTCAAGTTCAATACCTATATACTCCCGTGATTTATCTGATTTCACATAGAAATTTCCCAGTGTTTCTGCCGCAAGAGATGTTAAATAACCATAAAGCAGTTTGGATTTTTCTGTGTTTGGATTTTTCTTATAAATTTGTATTTTTATGGAGATTAATTTTGTGCTTTTATTTTTCATAGAAAGCGAATCTTCTTCATCAGTCCTTTTTTCAAGAAACAGCAATATTTTGTTAAACAATTCCTCATCCGACAATTCATTAACAGAACTTTTTAATTCCAAAAATATCTTTTTTACATTTTCCTTTGTTATCTTTGTATTTTCAATTTCACGCAAAAATTTCCCGAAATATACATTGTCTCTGTTATCAGCAGCCATTTTGAAAATCTCCGAACGACTAAATCTCCGAACGATATTATGGCAAAATTCATTCCCGTATCAGAAAGTTTACATTTATTTTCTCTGCCCTTTTGTTTATTATTTTTTCGGTTTATTTTTCTGTTTTTTCTCGGACTTTTTCTTGACGATTTTCAGGCGGAAGAAATTTTCCCTTTCTGCCTCTTCAAGTTTTGCCTTTATATTTTTTTGCGTTTTTAACAATTCGGGAATCAGTATATGTTCAAGAGAATTTACCCTTCTTTTTGTTTTTATAATTTCCTGTGCCAGTCGTTTTATTTTTTCTTCTATTTTAATAAGAGATAATAAACCCCTTTTTATACTCTCAAATTTATCAACAGAATTGTCTATTGAGGAAGATGTCATCACGACCCCGTAGTCAATTTTTCCCGTGTTTTTACTGTCAATCTCAATTTTCGGAAGTTTTACTCCTCCGACTGACTCGTAAGTTATATTAAGTTCAGGCATCTCACCAGCAGAGTCGCCAATTGTTTTTATTTCCAAGGGCCCTCCCATGGCGTACGCCTTTATCAATGTTTCCTGCCCGTTTATTATATCTTTTTGAATTTGCGGCCTGATAGCCTTCATATTTTTTGCAGTTTCAAAAAGTTCCATCATTAAAGCATCCCTTTTCTTTTTAAGCAAACTGTGTCCTTTTTGTGCCAGTTTTATTTTTTGCTTTATTCTAAGCAGTTCCATCCGTGTCGGACTTACTTGTTTTGCCATTTTAAATTTTTATTAAATTTTTAAATTTTGATTTATTAAATTTTGATTTATTAAATTTTGATTTTTATTCAGCAGCATAAATTTTATCCATCAATATAAATTAACAATATAAATTAAATCAATATAATAAATAATTTAAATTCTTTGTATGCAATTTAAATTCTTTGTATGCAATTTAAATTCTTTGTATGCAATTTTATTTGTTTTGCATCTGATTTTATATATATGCAAACAACGATGAAACAATCCTTAAAAATTTTTTTGGGAGAAATTTTGAACAACGATGAAATTAAATTAATGAACCGGTCGTTTGATGTCATCGGAGATATTGCCGTAATTGAAATCCCTCCGGAACTTGAAGCAAAGAAAAAAGAAATAGGGAAGGCAATTCTAAATTTTAAACACATAAAGGTTGTGGCAGCGAAAGCAGGCATTTTTGAGGGAGAATACAGAACTAGAAAACTGGAAATAGTTGCAGGAGAGAACAGAAAGGAGACAATATATACAGAATTTGGGTGCAGGTATCTGCTAAATATTGAAGAAGTATATTTTTCAGAGCGTCTCGGAAACGAAAGAATAAGGATATCTCAGCAGGTGAAAGAAGGAGAAAAAATTTTGGCTATGTTTGCAGGTGTCGGACCTTACCCAATCCTAATTGCGAGGATGAAAAAAAGGGAAAATAAAAATGTTGAAATTTATGCAATTGAATTAAATCCGGTTGGCTATAAATATATGGTTGAGAATGTGCGGATTAACAAGGTAAATATAAAGTGCATATTGGGAGATGTCAAAACCGAAACACCGAAACTCGGACTGAAATTTGACAGAATCATTATGCCTCTGCCAAAAGATGCAGAAAATTTTTTAGATACAGCGTTAAATGCCATTAACGACAGAGGAATTATTCATTACTATGGCTTTTCAGATAATACGAAAATTTTTGCGGAAGAAGTTAAAAAACAATGCGAAAATTTTGGTTATGGTGCAGAAATTTCAGATGTTGTCGCCTGCGGTGCCTATTGCCCAAAAATTGGCCGTGTTTGTGTTGATTTAAAGATAAATAAAAAATAAGAATGAGTTTTTTTAAGAAACATAAAAAATTTAAAATGCAAACATCAACAGTTACGGCTATATTTGAAGACCAGATAATTTCAGAAATGATGCCGATTGTTATAGAAAAAATAAATATTGCGATTGAACCTATAATCAGAGAGACATTGAAACAAATAATAGATGAAAATATCACTCATGAAACAATGAAATTATCAGAAAAATCCTTTACAGAATTATGGGAAAATGAAGAAGACAAAATCTGGGACGAATACTGATTATGATTACTGGCAGAAAGATATTTTAATTGTGAAATTTCTTTAATTGTGAAATTTCCTTTTACTGATTTTCAGAGTTTTAAGAAGAGACCCGTGATTGTCATATCAAATGACTACTATAATTTAAATATTTTAAAAACTTGCCGAGGGCGTGACTTGAACACACGACCTCCAGATATCTCAGCGCCTTATGGATTAGGTCTTAAAATTTTAGTTTTAAACTTAATTTTAAACTTTAAACTTATGAGTCTGGCGCTCCAACCGACTGAGCTACCTCGGCATAAAACATAAAAATTTAACACTAATAATTACTTTTAAATTAAAATTAGAACAAAACTAAAATAATTTCACTACGCTCAAATATTAAAAACCAAAATGCAGCAAAATTTAAAAATTTCGGCAATTCAGATGAATATTACAAATGAGGTTGACATAAATTTAATGACTGCAAAGGAAATGATAGAAAAATGCGAAGAGGATATTGTGTGCCTTCCGGAGTTATTTTCAACAGGATTCAGGCAGGATGCGATAAATTTTGCAGAGGGCGAAAATGGAAGGGCATTTAAATTTATTAAGGAAATTTCGGCAAAAAGGAAAATTTTGCTCATCGGAGGTATTACAGAAAAAGATAAAGGCAACCTTCCTTATAATGCTGCTGTTGTTTTTGAAAACGGAAATTTCATAGGAAAATACAGGAAAATTCATCTGTTCAGACACTGCAATGAACATCTTTATTATTCTGCTGGAGATAAAGTTTTCACCTGTGATTTTAACAAAGGCGAATTTAAGACCAAAATCGGACTGATGATTTGTTATGATTTAAGATTTCCCGAAATAGCGAGAGAAATTATGAAGCAGGATGCAGAAATTATATTTGTTCCTGCAAATTTTCCCGTGCAGAGAAAAAACCACTGGAAGGCGTTGTTAAAGGCAAGGGCAATAGAAAATTTATGTTATGTTGTAGGAGTGAATGCGAATGAAATTCATAACAAATACATTGAAGGAAAATTTGGAAACAGTGTTTGCTATAATCCGTGGGGAAATTCGGTTAAAAGAAAATTACAAAATTTAGACAACGGAACTATTTTTGAATTTGAAATAAATATAGAAAAAGAAAGGGCAATAAGGAAAAACTTTATAAATTAGGTAATTATTTCATAACTTGTGATTTAAGTTAGTAATGTTATTCTGTTTTATCTGATTATTCAAATATGTGCAATTGTTTTTTTTTTCAGATAATTTAGATTATTCTAACTCTTTTATCACCTTCATGTAGATTTCACGCTATTCAATATACTCCACACAGACGAATCGCTATCGTTGAATGTTTTATTCCGAGCGTATTTTAATGTAAAAAGTCAGTAAAATGAATGTATTTTTATTCGTGTGGGAAAGATAGAATTTATAAATTTAAAAATTTTTACAATTGCACTCCAAGCGATTCAACAATATTTGTGCAAATTTCAACAAAAGGAGGAGCATAGAATAAGATAATCAAAGCAACCACCGCAATTGCCATTGGAATTATAAATGCGAGCGGCTCTTTAAATTTCTTAAATTTTGCTTCGCTGTGTTCTTTGTGTTCATTATGTTCGCTGTGTTCTTTGTGTTCATTATGTTCATTATGTTCGCTGTGTTCATTATGTTCGCTGTGTTCATTATGTTCGCTGTGTTCTTTGTGTTCATTATGTTCTCTGTGTTCATTATGTTCATTGTGTTCGCTATGCCCTTCATTACCGTGTTCCATTCCTTCCGGCTCAACAAACCACATATATTTTATTAGTCGTCCGTAATAATACAGAGAGATAACCGATGTTATTATCATCACAACACCCAAAATCAAAGCAAGCATATTTTCCTGCATTGCCTGAACAAACAATTCAACTAGAACCAGAATTTTTGCTGTAAAGCCACCGAAAGGAACAATTCCTGCAAGTGAAAGCATAAAGGCAGCCATAGCAATTGCCGTAACCGGAGCAGTTCTCCACAAACCCTTATAATCATCATAATTTTTAATCTTTCCGTCTGAAACAAAAAGCAAAGCTCCCGCAGCAATAAAAGCGCCTCCTTTCATAAATGCGTGAACTATAATATAATAAACAGCATAAGCAATTCCCAGCGGAGTAAATATTGCTATTGCAGCCAGAATATATCCCACCTGTGCGATTGATGAATACGCGAGCATTTTCCGGACATCTTTTTGTGCCAGTGCAAGTACATTTCCGACGAGCATTGAAAGTATGGCAAGTATTGCGAGCATTACACTTAACTCAAATTTAAACAACAATGTAAAGACAACCAGAATTTTGAGCAGAGCGACAAATGCCATCTTTTTTGATGCACCAGCAAGTAAAGCAGACACAGGAGAGGAAGCGCCCTGATAAGCATCGGGTGCCCAGAAATGGAACGGAGCCGCACTCATTTCATACGCCAGTCCAAGTATTACGGCCAAAATTCCAATAAATGTTAATAATTTTAAATTTTCATCCTCGCCCATACACAGAATTCCGATTTGATCCAACATCAAACTCCCTGTTGAAAAATATATTAATGAAATTCCAAACAATAAAATTGTAGAAAATACTGTTCCGAATAAAAAATACTTTGCCGCACCTTCTATTCCCTTCTTTGTTTTTTCAGCCGCAACCAGGACATAAGCAGGAATTGCAGCCATTTCAAGTCCGACAAACAATGTCAGTAAGTCAGTTGCAGAGGCAACAACCATCATTCCGAGAATTGCAAAAAGGACTAATGCATAATATGCGTCAAAAATTTTATCCGAAATAAATTTCTCAGTATATTTTAAGGATGCGATAACTACCATCAGCCCAACAATCAGGAATATAAATTTAAATACAACTGCAAGCAATCCGACATTATAAAACAGACCTATTCCCTCTGCTATTGCTATCTTTGTTGTGCTGTCTGCGGTTGAGGGCTGAAATACAATTGCTAAAAGCGAAATTAATGAAACAACGATTCCGAGCAATGCTATATAGCCGGAAATTTTCTTAAATTTAAATCCAGTTAATAATATCAATATTGCTGCAACCGCAATAATTATCTCGGGAAGTATTAAATTAAACATTTTTAATTAATTTATTGTTTTAATCTTTACTTTTTATAATTTGATTATGAACACTATAAATCCGATTATTAAAAATACCAAAGCCATCGTTGTTGAGGAAGTTATAAATTTATACGCTGATTTGTCAAGTTCTCTCTCAATATCTTCCACATTTCTGCCTTTAAATTTACTTATGACCCAGGCATAAGGAGCATGACTCAATTTAACAGACCACTGATAAAATAAAAGTAATTTGTGATTTGCATCTGTGCATGTCTTTGAAAGAGGATTTCCGCCGTAAATAAAAGGTGTGTCAAATTTAATAATTTCTTTTCCTTTTGAACTTCCAAAATACCTGTAATTGAGCAGCAAAAATAAAGCAATTATGGCAATAACTCCATATTCTGCAATAGATGACCAGTGTTTTGAAAATTCGTGGCTGACTACACCCTCAATCGGATTAACATGCGAAATTTTTTCTTCTGCCAATTCCAAAAACGGGAAAGGAACAGCATAAAACACAACAACAAGAATCGCCACTGTGACTATCGGTGCCAAAACCAGAATATTTACTTCCTTAAATTTTGAATAGTCGGCTTCATTCTCTTTCTTTGGTTTTTTGAAAAATGCCTTATAAATTACTGGAAAGAAATAAAAGGCATCAAGCAGCCCGGCCAGCAAAAATACAACGAAAAATATCCAGTATCCACTTTCAAGAGAACCCTCAAGCAGCATTGTTTTACTTAAAGCAGCTAATGTTAAAGGTACTGCTATCATAGCCGCAGTTCCGACAGCAAAGGAAAGCATTGTTATTGGCATCCTTCTTCCGATTCCATCCATATCGCTGATAAGTTTTTTATGCGCTGCAACAAAAACAGCCCCTGCAACAAAAAACAAAACAATTTTTCCAAAGGAATGGCTCGCAATGTGCAAAATCCCCCCAGTCATCCCTGTTTTTGTAAGCAGTGCTACTCCGAGCATCATAAATGAAAGCTGGCTGACAGTGGAGTATGCTACTCTGCGCTTTAAATTATCCTGTGTGATTCCAAAGAATATTGCGGCAAGCAGTGTAAAAGCAGCAAAAGTTCCCAGAACAAGATCTAAATTTAAGGCGTGCATTAAATTTGGCCCGAAAACATCAAAAACAGTTCGCATGACGCAGAATACACCTGCAACTACAACCGCAACTGCATGAAGCAATGCACTAACAGGGGTAGGAGCAACCATTGCCGTTGGAAGCCATGAATGAAGAGGAAATATTGCTGCCTTTGCATAACCGAACATAAGCATTAAAAATATTGCAGACAAGAGCAATGAGCCACACTGTGCCAATGCCCCAATTCCGCCTTCGCTAAATTCCAGTGTTCCGGTCATTCCATAAATAAGTAAAATTGCAGTTAATTGCAGTAACATTGACGCAACCATTAAATAAATCATATATTCTGTTCCGCTTCTCATGGACTTCGGATCCTGCTCATGAATAACCAGAGGATAAGTCACGATGGATAAAATTTCATAAAAAATGAACAATGTTATTAAATTTCCAGAAAAGGCAATTCCAAGCGCCGCAAAAATTGATAAAGTAAAATAGACAAAAAAACGGGTCTGTGCATGCTCATTCAGTCCTCTCATATAGCCAATTGCATAAATGTTTGTTACAACCCATAATGTTGAGGTAACAAATGCAAAAAACATTCCAAATGCATCCAGCTTTAAAGTAAAGGTTATTCCCTGAGCAAATTCAAATAATTTGAAGGTAATTGTTTCCCCGCTCAAAATCTGGGGCAGGACCAAAAAGGCAATAATCAGAAAGGTTATAATTGTCGCTATGACTGTAATGCCGTCTCTTAAATTTGGTTTATTCTTAAATAAAGGCAGTATGAATGCTACTATTAGTGAAGGCAGTAACGCATAAATTAAAATTTCTCCGTTCATCTTAATGAAGTTTACTTTTTAAACTACTTTTTAAATTTACTTTTTAAACTACTTTTTAAATTTTTAATTTCAGATAACTTTTTGCATCTAACTGAAAATTTTTTGAATTATCTTGCAAGCTATTTATAAACTCCGCCTGCTGACTACTCCAATCTTTATTATCTGCTGACTTTATCCATTTAACATAAAAATTCAAAAATTTTAGCCGTTCCCAGAAATTTTTTTCTTTAAATTTTGATTCCATATTTTTTTAATTTTTTAAATTTTCCATTAAAGTGCTAATATCTATATTTCCAAATTTTCTGTAAATGATTATTGCCAATGCCAGTCCGACTGCAATCTCTGCTGCTGAAATCGCCATGATAAACATAACAAATGTCTGTCCCGAAGCATCAGCTATGAAAGATGCAGTTGCTGCGAGATTTAAATTTACTCCGTTAATTGCTATCTCAACACACATCAGAAATTTTATGAAATTTCTCTGCGTCAGTGTTCCGGATATTCCTATAAAAAATAAGAGTGTTCCAAGTACCAGATAATAGGTAAGGGCTATCATTTTACTTTATTTACCTTGTTTTCTTCTTTTTCTTTAAATGCCAATATTATTGCCCCGATTACTGCGGCTGTTAAAAGTAATGATAGTGCCTCAAACGAAAGTAAAAAATTTCCGAATAAATTTATTGCGATATTATTTGCCGAAATTTCGCTGATTTTGCACGATGTTTTTGTACAATATTCATTCCCTACATTCAAAAAAGCGTTTGTGATAAGTGCAAACAATATTATTCCGGATAATATGCCAAAAATGGAAGCAGCATTATGTTTCATTTTTTACATTTTATTTTATTCGTTTTTTGTGAGCATTATCGCAAATAACATTAACACAATTACACCTCCGATATAGACCAGAATCTGAACTGCTGAAAGGAAAAATGCCTTTAATGTTATATAAAGGACAGCCATAATTATAAATGTCCCTGCCAAATATACAGCCGAATGAACAATGTCTCTTGAAATTATTACTGCAACTGAAAAAGCAATTGCCAATATTCCGCAAACAAAAAATAAAATTTCTTCCATCGGATTTGTTTTTTATTATGTGCCTTGCTTTTTATTTTTACCAACGCCTGTTACGGGCAATCTTGTAAATTTCCTTGATCATGTCGGTTAAAGATAATATCCCTCTCATTTCTTTGCAGTCATCTACAACTATCAGGCGATGAATATGCCTGTTTCTCATTACCTCACAGGCGTATTTAATTGTTTTATCCATTTCAATAACTTCGGGAGAAGGATGCATTATTTCTGTAACTTTGACATCATCAAAATTTCTTCCGAATGCTTTTGGAATATCTGTCTCTGAAATAACTCCCACCGGCTCACGCCTTTGATTTACAACAACAACTGCATGGATACTTCCCTCAACTAAAATATACACTGCTTCTATAATTGTTGTGTTCTCGGGAACAGTAATTGTCCCAAAAGTCATTATGTCCCGGACCTTCGTTTCCTCTATTTTTTTCATTTTAAATTTAAATTTAAATTTAAATTTTATAAATTTTCTTGTTAATTTATCTTTAATTTATTTTTCTTGTTAATTTATCTTTAATTTATTTTTCTTGTTAATTTATCTTTTGTGTAATCGGCCATTTCATAAATATTTGTCAGGTATATTGCATGTTTCGGACAGACCTCTTCACATAATCCGCACCACATACAACTTCCGGTATCAACTATAAAATTATAATCGTTTGCATTTCTTGTTTTTTCGTGGCCGAGTTTTAGTTCTATTTTTATGGCATTAACAGGACAAGTTCTCACACACACGCCACAAACAATGCATGTGTTTGCATTAACTTTTTGCAACCCTTTATAAGGACGGTTCCTTTTTTCCTTCGGATATTGCAAAGTAACATTTTTCCTGAATAATGCTGCCTTTATTGTTACCCACATTCCTTTAAGGATTCCTGTAATGAACATCGTATTTTGTAAATATCTGTTTGTTATTAATTTTGGTTGTTTATTTATTAAAATTGATATTAAATTAGTATTATTAATTAAAATAGTATTAGACTATATTTATTTTATTGTTTTATTCTAATTTTTATGAATCTATTTATTAACTGGTGCTG
>Ga0210050_1000787_pt1 | contig 38173 bp, 29 predicted proteins | sample CryGey132114_all_FD_185463 | JGI IMG/M metagenome (GOLD analysis project Ga0210050, IMG submission 185463) | Groundwater microbial communities from aquifer - Crystal Geyser CG22_combo_CG10-13_8/21/14_all (SPAdes) (version 2) | ecosystem: Environmental > Aquatic > Deep subsurface > Groundwater ... | reverse complement strand
TTTCAAAAGGTAAACTATACAATCGTGCTAACCAAATTATAGCAACAAATAATTCGGACCAGGCTCCAAAATAACTATACTTAGAACGATTGCTTCTAATTTTTTCTAATTCTTTAACTAATAATATCGTTGTTTCAGGTTTCATAAAATTACCTTTAATAAAGTTACTTGCAAAAAATCTTAAGTGCCTAACGGCATGTTATGTTAAAATCCAACACTGCCGTGTTAATTATTTATAGATTTCCATTCCCGTTTTATAAACAAAACGGGTTATTTATTTATTAAAAAATCTCCACACCAAAAGTGACGAGATTCGTCTGAGTCTCCATTTTTCTATCTCCTTTATTAGTTTGCTAATACTTCCATTTTGAAGATCTAAAAATAATTATTTCCTTTATTTTAAACATACGTACTTGTTTTTAAGCCGCCGCCCAACACAACAATGCAGCTTTGAAAAACTTTGCCGAGAATTATTTATTAATTTATTTTGTTAACTACATTCAAAGAGCAACATACTTTTGCAATAAAACTTTATAACCAAATAAATGCCGAACAGTTTAAAGCGGTCGGTCTTGAAAAACTTGTTAGGCATTAGCAACAAATACTGTTTTAGAAATGGTAAGTCACTAGAATGCCAACTTCCATTGCTTTATAACCGACATAACTAAATTCTTGATTATATGAGTCTTTGAACATACCTTCTTTCGGAATTTTGGTTAAAGAATAATTAAAAAATGTTTTTATACCAAATGATTGTTCGCTAATACTAAAACAATATTCTAAACCAGCACCAACTAAAAACTGAACTCGATTCATCTCAGAAGTAATATCTCTTTCTGTTATAAATGTATTTGCTGGACTGATTCCTCTGCTATTACTCTTTAATATAAGAGAAGGCTCCGCATTTATAAATACATTAGTATTGATAATATCGAGACTATATTTTAATTGTAATGGTAAAGAAAGTAGATAATGATTTAAACTAATAGTTTCCATTTGACCTCTTCCAAATACATCCAAGGTAATCGTTCTACCTAAATTGTAATATCGAATTCCTATACTAGTTGTAAACTTTTCGAAGCTGGCATAATTATAATGAATTGAAATATTTGGTTTCACAATGAAATCCGTTTTAAAATCACTTAATAAATCTTGGTCATAAATAAACCAAGAGCGATTGATTCCTAGATTAATTTGAAAAGACTTTTCTTGAGCGAATAAAGGAAATGAGAGTAATAATAAAAACATCAAACATAATTTCTTCATTTTAATACCTTTTTAAGATGCATAACGGCGTGTTATGTTAAAATCCAACACAACCGAATTAATTATTTATAGATTTCCGCTTTCGTTTTACGTTAGTAAAACGAACCATTTAATTATTAAAAATCTCCACACCCAAAGTGACGAAATTATTATCCTCTAAAATCGGGATATCCTGTTATTCGCTGTCCATCCAGCATGTTCGTCTTCATAGTAATGGACCGGGCCGCAAACTTGCACTACGCTTTTTTTAGCTTTCGCTATTTAAGCACGCCGTTAGACGCGGTCACCGGTCGCTATTTTGTTTGGGGTTTTCATTTCCTTTATTTATGCCGCCAAGTTTACTCTATACGCTTCTTCTTTTATTATTATCGCGTAGAGCTTGGACATTAATTTTCTCGCTACTGCTACAATCGCTTTTTGTTTGCTGCCGCTCTTTTTATACACTCTTTCAAACTTATCAAGTAAGGCTCCGTCTTTCCTTACACTCTTCCAGGCTAACTGGATAATGATTGATCGTAATTGCCTGTTCCCGCACATTCCGCTTCTGCCTCTATTTACTTTATCTCCGCTGCTTCTCTCTGACGGCGTTAGTCCTAAATGGTGATTCAGTTTCTCACTGCTTTCAAAGCGGTCTTTTCTATCAAACAAATAAACACTCATTCTTACCGAACTGATAATTCCTATGCCGTTGATCTTTTCTATCCGGGTTATTCGTGGTCCAAGTACTTCATCTTCCTTTATTCTCTCGATGATCTCTTCGCTGTCTTTTATCTGACTGACAACATATTCATATTCTTTCAGCAGATTTCCAAACTTTAGATCAAACAACTTATCTTCAAACGTTAACAGTTTCAGCTTCTCTATCAATCCTTTGTTCCATTTCTCCCACTTCAACGGATGATTCTTTTGCTCGAGGAATGCTTTTACTTGTCTGAGTATTTGTCCCTTGCGCATCTTCTGTTTGTCATAGATTCTGAAAATGTATTTGTACTCCCGTATCTTTTTTGCGGGAACCATTACTTCCCTTAACAATCCGCGAGAGAGCTGGAAGGCAAGTTTACGAGAATCTATTTTGTCAGTCTTAATAGTATTTCCATCTTTATAAATTCTGTTGGTCGGAGTTACTATTATTGAGTATCCTTTTTCAAAAAAGTAGTCGTATATCCAGAACCCGCTAAAGCAGCACTCGTAGACTATTTTGTATTTTGCTTTGGGATAAGTTGAGAGAAGGAACTTCTCCAGCATCTCTGCTAAAGGCTGCATACTGAATGTTTTCAATTCAAGGTCATAACTTCTAACAGTTACAACCCACTTTGCTTTGTGAACATCCATACCCACGAACAATTCTTTGTTTTCAAAGAACGACTTTTCGAGATTCGTCTGAGTCTCCATTTTTCTATCTCCTTTATTGGTTTTCTAATACTTCCATTTTGGAGATCTAAAAATAATTATTTCCTTTATTTTAAACATACGTACTTGCCGATAAGCGGCGCCCCAGAACAGGAATGCCGAACAATACCAACAACTTTTTATTTATTAAAAATTTTATTTAACAGAACATCTTTGAACAAGAAGCTTTACACGGAAGAACAAAGCCAATAATTACTAAAATGCCGAAAGCGAAAAAGGCGTCCGCTTGATTGGCTGGTTATGCCTTAAATATCTACATTGTCTAAAGCATCATTCAAAGAATTATAATCATCTTCATCTCTTTTAAGACTCTTAGCTTTTATTATAGCTTCACGATGCAAGTATTCACGATATTTCTTATTACTATTATCAACATCTTCTTTTAAGTCTCTGACGTGATATTTATTCAGCTCATCAGGGACACAATTAATTACAATGTATTTTCCTTCTATCCAAGCTCTGCGCCACATTGTATGACGAGGGAATTTTCGTTCAGCTTCAAAAATCTCAACCCATTCACGAGGTGGATGATTTGATAATTCCAAATAAATATTGAACAATGCGAGAGAGGCATCAGGTTTATATGTTTTATTTTTATCTACAGCTTTTATAGATAAGTTCTCAAAGCTTTCGAGTTTATTACCAACAGAGACTGGTTTACCAAACAAAACAAGTCTAGATTTGTTTGACTTTTTAATTGGAGTGCTTTTTTTCAGAATAAGTTTACTACTCGATATAATCGGTTTTGCAATACCTAAAGCGTGCAATAATTTTGAAAACGGTATAACAAAATCTTCAGGATTAGTGAAATCAGCATACAATTTTCCTTGGAGAAAATGGGGAATCTCACAAGGCTCTTTTAGAATTGGTAATACTTTTACATTTTTATTGGCAAATTCCTTTGTCAAAGCAAGAGACAATTCTTTTTGAACCCAACTAGAGTTTACGGAATTAGGACTTAGTATAACTGCAATAAAGTCGGCTTCATTAATAGCACTACCGATTTTATCAATTAAAGAGTCACCTATTCTTAATTCAGCTTCATCAATCCAGACGTCAACTCCATTCGCTCTTAATTCTTCTGATAATTTACGAGCAAATGCTTTATCCTTTGAACTATGGCTTAAAAATACTTTTATCATATTTCACCTATTAATTAAGAGGCATAACGGCGTTGTGGCTAAGGCGCAGCCCATAACAACAATGCTGATTTAATTAATAACTTTTATAATTAGAAAAATCTTTCATAGCATGACAACGTTGAACAAGAGACTAAACACGGAAAGACAAACCCGAAAACCCCAAAATGCCCACAGCGAAATCGCTGTCGCCTTGAGCCACTTGTTATACATAATTTTATAGTTTTAAAATAGAATCCCTAAATTAATTTCAAAAACATTATTTTTTATTTCTGTAAAAGAATTTGAATACGTTGATGTAAAATCTAAATGGTATGAAAATTCAATAAATGGATTAAAGACCATATTAAGATTAGGTATAAATCCTATTGAAAGTGTTCCGCCAAATACATTTTTATAATTATCATAAGTTGATGATGTTGAATTAAAATCATCATGACTATTCAACAATATATCATATCTGGGCGCAATTTTTAAAAAAGGCATTCCAGAATTTAATTGGATTTTATAAACCAAAGAAATAGGAATAGATAAATAGTTGTGATAAACATATTCGATTTTTTTTCCGATTGGTTCAGGTCCTTCTTCTCCAGTAATCACCAATTCTAATCCCATTCCCTTTTGAATATATTTTAATTCAGGTGAAATAGAGAATCCATTAAAATTGAAGATGTCAGCATACGCCCCAAAACTATAACCACTTTTCCGTTTTATACTATTATCTAAATCAAAGTTGCTATATGTTTGACTTGAACTAACATAACCTACCTTAAGTCCATAATTTTGAATTATCTGGGCAGGAGCACTTATTGTTGTTAACAAAATTAGCGTTATTATAAAAAGATATTTCATAAAAAAACTCGCTCATTTCTATTATGTATAACTATTACTTATGCCGCACAGGTTAGTTGATTAAAGAATACATTACTGCACGGCGTTGCATATATGTATTCCAATTATTTAAATTTTCGTCCATAATCACAATATTATAAAATAGGGTCTGCATGATAACATTCTATCCGTTTTTCAGTCTAATTTACTTGATTTTAGTCAAGCGGACTCTTCACGCCCAATCCTCTATTTAAAACATGAGTGTAAATCATTGTTGTTTTTACAGATTGGTGGCCAAGTAATTCTTGTATTGTTCTAATATCATAACCATTTTCAAGCAGATGTGTTGCAAAAGAATGACGAAATGTGTGCGGGCTTCCGGGTTTAATTATTCCAGCTTTACTAATTGCTTCTTTTACCGCTCTTTGTATTGTGCTTTCATGAATATGCCATCTATATATTAAACTGCTATCTTTATCTTTTATAAATTTATTAGCAGGGAAAGCATACTGCCAGCCGAACTCTTTCCCGGCGTTGGGATACTTTCTTGCTAAAGCGTATGGCAGAATTGTTTCCCCCTTATTTTTTAATAAATCGGTTTTATGCTGCTTATAAACTTCATTCAAATACTTTTTTAATTCAGGAATGATAGATACGGGTAAAATAGTATGTCGGTCTTTCTCTCCCTTGCCATCTCTTATTAAAATTTGTTGATAATCAAAATCAATATCTTTTATTCGCAAAGTTAAGGCTTCGTTTAGTCGTAACCCGCCGCCATAAAGAAGCGAAACAATTAATTTGGTTACGTCGCTTAAATGTTCAAATATTTGTATCGTTTCCTTTTTAGAAAAAACAACCGGTAAATGCTTTACCCGCTTTATTCCTTTTAAACCCTCAATCCAACCAACATCTTTCTTTAATACTTTTTTGTATAGGTAAAGTATTGCCTGCAACGCCTGGTTTTGTGTGGATGAAGATACATGCTGATTTACGGCAAGGTGGTTTATATATGCTTTTATTTCTTCAGCTCCCATTTCTGCCGGGTGTTTTTTATTGTTGAATAGAATAAACCGCCTTATCCATGAGAGATATGCCTCTTCTGTCTTTTTGCTGTAATGATTAGTGCGAAGGGTGATGCTGACTTGATCCAATAATTTTACTTTTAGCGGAATTTTCTGTACGGAAATAGCATTTGCAGCAGTGGAGAAGGGAACCTGTAACGTACACCTTACCTCTGTTGCTTCTGTTTCTTTGTGTAAAACTAATGCAGAAATAACAACTCCTGATTTCTTATTTATTTGTCGTACAAAATTTATGAATGATTTTAGGAATTACCAAAAAGTATTTATAAGATTTTTTGTTTTATCAGATTATTACAAGAATCTGACATAAAAGAACAAAAACCGAAACTCAAACAACTTTTCTCATCAGAAACAATTTTTCTTATAAGCGATTTATTCTTAATTTTTGGCAAACTTAAGAAAGTTTTTATTCAACCTTAAAGAGGAATGCATGGCAGAAATAAAAAAGAAGGAAGAGTGGGGAAGCAGGATCGGATTAATTTTAGCAGTTGCCGGTAATGCTGTCGGCTTGGGAAATTTTTTACGGTTTCCTGCGCAAGCTGTGCAAAACGGCGGCGGTGCGTTCATCATTCCCTATCTTGTTTCTTTTTTCTTAATGGGAATTCCACTCCTCTGGATTGAATGGGCAATCGGCAGACATGGTGGAAAATATGGGCATCACTCAACACCCGGTATGTTGGATTCTCTTGGCAAATCCAAAATACTAAAATATTTTGGTGTGTTCGGAATATTTACGAACCTTACGGTTGCGGCATATTACTCGTACATTGAATCGTGGACACTTGCCTATGTTTGGCATTCAATAACGGGCGTTTTCGGCGGCAAAACAACCGAGCAAATTTCTCTCTTCTTTTCACATTTTCTTGATCTTGGAAACGGAAGTCTTATCAACTTCCCTTCAGAAGCTGTACTATTCTTCGTTATCACTATTAGTTTAAATTTATGGATTCTCTCACGCGGTATCAGTAAAGGGATTGAGATTGCAAGCAAAATCGGTATGCCGATCCTTATCCTCTTTGGTATATTTTTAGCGATCAGAGCATTAACTCTAAAAGCCGGAGACAATGGAGCAATTTATGATTCGATGGTTGGCTTGAATTTTCTTTGGGAACCACAGTTCGATTCTCTCACCAATCCAAAAGTTTGGTTAGCTGCAGCAGGACAAATTTTCTTCACGTTTTCTGTAGGAATGGGTTCTATCCATTGTTACGCGGCTTATCTAAAAGAAAAAGAAGATATTGCCTTAAATGCGGCAACTGCCGGATGGATGAACGAATTTGTTGAAGTGCTTCTTGGCGGTTCAATTATTATCCCGATTGCTGTTGCTTACCTTGGACTTGATTGGATTAAAGCGAATGTCGGTTTTGAAATGGGGTTTAGAACTATGCCGATGCTCTTTCAACATTGGGGACCACTATTAGCCGCATTTGCAGGAATGACCTGGTTTGGACTTTTATTCTTTGCCGGGGTAACAAGTTCAATTGCGATGGGGCAGCCGGTGATGGCATTTTTACAGGATTCCTTTAATCTTTCCCGGAAAAAATCCGCGCTTACTTTTGGATTAATGACGGTTCTTTTAGCACTTCCTTGTGTCTTCTTTTATGAAGCAGGAGCTTTTGGCGAATTCGATTATTGGGCGGGAACATTTTCTTTAGTTCTTTTTGCTTTAGGTGAATCAATTATTTTTGTCTGGGTATTTGGCATTGATAATGCTTGGGAAGAAATCAATAGAGGAGCCGATATTAAAATTCCTCACTTCTTTAAATATATTATTAAATATGTTACCCCGTCGTTTCTCCTCGCCGTTTTTATCGGGTCAATGGTAAAACCTGTTGCTGGAAATTGGACAGGGGCATTTGGAAATTTGTTCAGCGGACAAGGCTGGCAATTTGCACCCGATAGCGTTATAGGAACTATATTTAATATCGGGGTCGTAGATACTCGATGGTTCATTGATGGTCTTATTACTAATGTATTTGTTATTGATATGACAAGAATTTTGCTTTTATCAACATTTATTTTAATTAGTGCTGCTGTTCATTTAGCATGGAGAAAAAAGAAACGGGAACGGCTTAACCAGGAAAGGAATGCTTAGGATGAAAACTTCTGCTCTCATTATGATGCTTTCTGCATGGAGTGTGATCATTTTTTTTACGGTGCGATTTTTATGGAAAGCGTTGAAGACACCTAAGAAGCACCTGCCGGAAAGTAAGGTGGAGTAGGTTTTAAGATAATCGTTATTGCTGACACTTTAACAATAATTAAATATCGAATCTTGAACAGGGAATAATGAATTTCGAAGTTAAGACATCCGAATTTAAACTCTTCATTCGAAATTTCCCGCATAAGCCGGGAAGGCTTGTTCGATGTTCATTATTCATTTTCTTCTTTTTACCTGCCTTTCCGCCTTCATTGTGGCGGGGCGGGCAGCCTTTTTCCCCAAACAGTGTCTTGGAGAAATCGTAGTGGTTATTAACTCTTAATTGTAATACCGTTTATTATGAAATTCAAAATATCTTCGTTTTCTGATATCGTAAAAGCGATGGGCTTGGTTTTCGGGGACATCGGAACCAGCCCTATCTATACGCTCGTTATTGTTTTTACTCTTACAAGACCATCGCACGATAATCTGTTCGGAATTCTTTCGCTTATTTTCTGGACATTGATTATTCTTGTTACAATTGAATACGCCTGGCTTGCAATGAGTTTAAGTATCAAAGGTGAGGGGGGAGTAATTGTTTTAAAGGAAGTACTCTCGAGCTTTGTTAAGAAAGGGAAGAAAGCAACTATTGTCGCTTATCTCGGATACTTCGGAATTTCTTTACTAATGGGCGACGGTGTTATAACTCCTGCTATCAGTATCTTATCTGCTGTTGAAGGGCTCCCGCTAATCCATGGGTTTGAATGGATAACGGGAAATATTGTTATTCTCATTACAATGGTAATAACCATAATTCTTTTCGCATTTCAATATAAGGGAACAGATAAAGTCGCCAGTTCCTTTGGACCTATAATGATTATTTGGTTTATCTCGTTGTTTATTTCAGGATTCATTTCAATTTTAAACATGCCTTCCATTCTACTTGCAATAAGTCCTACTTACGCAATTAGTTTTTTAACCCACAACGGACTTGCGGGGATTCTGGTTTTGTCCGAAGTTATTTTGTGCGCCACCGGTGGGGAAGCGCTCTATGCTGATATGGGGCATCTCGGCGCGCTTCCGATAAGAAGAGCATGGGGATTCGTTTTTGCCGCTCTCATTTTTAATTACTTCGGACAGGGGGCTTACATTTTAGTTAATCACACAACTGACTTAGTTCTTTTTCAAATGGTAAAGTCGCAGGCGGAGTTTCTTTATATTCCTTTTATTATCTTAACCATTTTTGCAACAATTATCGCTTCACAAGCTATGATCTCTGCGGTATTTTCATTAGTCTATCAGGGAATTACCACGCGGATTTTTCCTTTGATGAAAATAAAATACACATCAACACATATAAAATCTCAAATTTATATCGGCGCGGTAAATTGGGGTTTGTTAGTAGCAGTTTTGTTTATGACCCTTCTTTTTAAAGCATCATCAAACTTAGCGGCGGCATACGGGCTTGCTGTAACTATCACCATGACCATCAGTTCAATTTTAATGGTCTGGATATTCAAACATAAAAAGTCGTATCTAAAAATGAGCATGGCGGCGGTTGTTTTTTTAGTTGATCTCCTGTTTCTCTTTTCACTCACAGATAAATTGCAGCACGGCGGGTATTGGTCTTTAATTATTGCGGCAGTTCCGTTTACGGTAACATTAATTTGGATTGCAGGGCAAAAGACGATCTATCGTTCATTCAGGGCGCTACCATTAGATACATTTAAAATTGCCTACGAACAGATTTACAACCGCGGGCAAAACATTGACGGAACGGCGCTTTTCTTCTCAAGAACCAATTTTGAAATTCCCCCGTATGTTGCGCATTGTATCATCAGTTCAAATATTATTTATGATAAAAATATTTTGGTTTCTATTATGAGAACCGACAATCCGTATGGTGTTGAATCAGGGTATGTCGAGGATTTAGCGATCGGACTGCATGGACTGACAATAAAACTTGGCTACATGGAAGTTGTTGATCTTACTTCAATAATAAAAAAACACAATATCAATGAAAAAGTTATCTTCTACGGAGTAGAAGATATTGTTACAAGTAGTTTCATGTTAAAACTTTAATCATTCTTTAAGAAACTAACTCCGAATTTCGTTCAATTTTATAAACTGCCGTACCGGAAAATTCATGGTGTGGTTACAAGGATAGAGATATGAAAATGAAATGGTCTTTTTGCATAACCGTTTTTTTGTCCGCTTTGCTTCTAACTCAGCAGATGTCAGCGCAGAAGTACGATACACTTCTGGTTGCGTTTTATAATCAAGAAAATTTATTCAATGCGGTTGATGATCCGGAAAACGATGACGCGGAATTTCTTCCTTCAGCAAAAAAAGAATGGACGCAAGAGCGTTATGAAAAAAAGATGTTTAACATGGCGAGGGTCATCCGCTCGATGAATTATAACTATGGACCCGATATTATCGGTTTCTGCGAAGTTGAAAACCAAAATGTGCTTGAGGCAATGGTCGCGAAACATTTATCTGATTTGCATTATCAAGTAGTTTATGCAGAGTCGCCTGATAAACGCGGGATAGATGTCGGATTGATTTTCAAAAAAGATAAATTTACTTTTCTCTCAATGAACGCTGATACCGTATTTCTTTCTGATAGATATCCAACGCGTTTAATTTTGAATGCAAATCTTCTTTCAAAAAGTAAAGATACTTTACATATTTTTGTTAATCACTGGCCCTCACGCCGGGGCGGTGCTGAAGCATCTGCAAAAAATCGCATTGCGGCTGCGAATACTTTAAAAATGAGCATTGATAAATATTTTTCAAATTCCACGAAGGCGAATATTATTGCGATGGGAGACTTCAATGACGAACCGGTAGATGTCAGCATTAAGGAAACCTTAAATGCCCTGCCCATTTCTTGTGCGGAAATTATTAAACTTCCGAAATTTTCTTATAAAAATTTATACAACTTAGCATACAGCAAAAAAATAAACCGTGAAGGAAGCTATAAATATCAGTCCGAATGGGATATGATAGACCAGATCATCATCTCCGGCAATTTATTGACGAATAAATCTTTCCATTTGCTCTGTAATTCATTTGAAATTTATAAGCCGGCATTTATCGTTACTCATTCGGGGAAATATGAAGGGGCTCCATTTCCAACTTATGGCGGAGTGCGTTATCTCGGCGGCTACAGCGATCATTTTCCCGTACTCGCAAAATTTCTTCTAACAAAAGAAAGTATTCGGAAATAGAAGGAACATAGTAGTAGTTAGATGAATGAATTTTTTAAAAAAAATATTATAACCGGTTTTTATTTTTCTCTTGGGATTCATGTTTTAATAATCCTTTTCTTTTTAGCCTTTCAAAATATTTTTAGCGATGAAGAAGATGCAGTCACTTCTGTGAGAATATTAAAATATTCTGAGTTAGGACCTCCACCCTCAATTTCATTAGATAAAGCCGTTTTTGTGAAAAACAGAAATCTTAAAAAAGAAAAGTATGCGATTCCAAAACCGGTAAAAAATCTTGGGAAAGATACAATAGAAATCGCCAAACAATCTTTGGCAGGGAGTAGAGATGGAGGGCAAGAAGGATCTGGTGCAGGAGAGATTTCCGTCACTACAGATGTACCCATCAAAGAGATAAAACCTAAACCGGTGGTAAAATATTATGCAGCAGTTGATTATATGCCGGAACCCAAAGGGGGGTTCAATACTATTCAATCCCGCCTCGTAATCCCCGAACAGGCAAAGCAAAATAATATTTCCGGCAAAGTTTTAGTTAAAACTTATATTGATGAATTGGGAAAAGTTGTTCGTACTGAAATAATTCAAGGGATTGGATATGGGTGCGATGAAGCCGCCATGCGGGCTGTTCGCAATTCTCATTTTTCGCCCGGAAAACTTGGCGGTCAATACGTCCGCGTACAAATGATAATTACTGTGTTTTTTTAGTGAGTAATTTGGTTTAATTTTGGAGTGGTTAGTTGGTAATTAGTCGTGAGAATAGTGAGAAGTAAAAAATTAGGATCAAAGAAAAATACCGGGATCGGATACTCTTTGTTCTTGCACCCTTACTTGGTATGTTAATCGGTTGGATTGATTCCCGACCCACCTGGGATGATACGGGAATTACAGTAACAATGTTGATGGGAGTTTCAGTTCTCCTTGGTTTCATAAGCCCAAAACGCCCATGGGTTTGGGCGTTATTAGTTGGCATTTGAATACCGGTATTGAATTTTTTTTACCGCGATAATTATGGATCACTTGGCGCCTTAGTCGCAACATTCGTAGGCGCATATTCGGGTTCATCAGCTTGTAGGATATTTCTTACAAAAGAATGACGAATTGTTTTTTTAATAGTAAATGGAGTTTGTTCAATGGCTTTAAGAGAAAAAATTAGTGAAGATATGAAAACGGCAATGAAGTCGGGCGATAAAATTCGGCTCGAAACTATTCGTTCTATCCGTGCGTTGATCCTTGAGTTTGATAAAAGCGGAGTTAACAGAGAACTTACACCCGAAGATGAAATTGCAATGCTTTCTACCGCGGTTAAAAAAAGAAGAGAATCGGTTGAGATGTTTACCAAGGCAGGACGAATGGATCTTGCCGGTAAAGAGAGCGCTGAGTTAAATATCTTGCAAGAATATTTACCAAAGCAATTATCTGAAGATGAACTTATTGAAGAAATAAAAAACATTGCCCTTCAAGTGAACGCATCCACCAGAGCAGATTTTGCCAAATTAATGCCGGCTGCAATGAAACAATTTAAAGGAAAAGCTGAGGGGAAAATTGTTAAATCACTTGTTGAAAAATTCCTGGGGATAAGTTGAATTATTTAGATATAATTTTTGGCGTTATTGCCATTGCCGCTTTTATTCTCGGTTTCAAAGATGGCTTCGTGCGCAAACTTATCGGTTCGCTCGGATTCTTTTTGGCAATTTTTCTCGGGATATTTCTCTCTGAACCATTTGGAACGATTCTGAACAAGATGTTCGGCATGGAAAAATATCTTGCTGAAATATTTGGCGGATTTGTAGTTTTCCTTTTAGTTGTTCTCATTACTTCTCTTCTGAAGAGGGTTATTCATCCGTTTGATAAGGTTAATAACTTTATGAATCGGCTGACCGGGGGCATTGTTGGGATTATTCAGATTGTTTATTTTGTCAGCGCAGCACTCTATCTTCTTCACATTTTCAAGGTCCCTTCAGAAAAAGATCAAGTAAAATCTTTTTCGTATTCAACTTTATACAAATTACTTCCGGGAACAATTGATTACATCGGCGAATATGCACCCAACCCGAAAAAATCTATTAAAGAATTGATCATAGAAAAAGATTCAATTAAAGAATGATAGCTACGGCAGTTCTCCAAGCGTTAGAATTTGACAAAGTACTTACCTTCATCGCAAAATATTGCATCACCGCAAACGGCAAAAAGAATATCGTTTCCTTGCTTCCGCTGCAAAACAAAATTGAAATAGAGAATGAAGGGCTTCGGGTAACGCAGGCAAAAGAAATTCTCATCCAACAATGTATCCCTCCCATTGAATTTATTCCGGATCTTGTGGAAGACCTTGCGATCTCCGGAATTGAAGGATCACTTCTTTCTGCAAAAAAAATATTGGAGATAAAAAGATTAGCAGAAATATCGCGGAACATCTTTCAATTCTTTAAGTCAGCTCAGTCCGAAGCAAGCGAATTGAGAGAACTTACCCAAAATCTTTTTGTTGATAAAGTCTTCGAACATTTAATTGATCAAGTGATAACTGAAACCGGCGAGATAAAAGATAAAGCAAGTAAAAAACTTTATGAGATTCGTCAGGAGATTGCAGAGAAGCAGCAGGATCTGAACCGTATCGTGCAAAGAATTTCCAAACAGTTCAAAGAAGAAGATTTTACCCGCGAAGAATTTATAACCCTGCGAGACGGTAGAATGGTTATTCCGGTTAAAGCAGAACATAAACGACATATCAAAGGATTTATTCATAGCGAATCTTCTACGGGACAAACGGTTTATATTGAACCGGAAGAAACGCTTCAGATGAATAACGAAATTATTTCGCTTCAGTTTGCAGAAAAAAGAGAGATCGAAAGGATTCTAAAAGAAGTAACTAAAAAAATTGGCACCGTCCGGCATCCGCTGCTGGCTTCGCTTAAAGCTCTTGCACAAATTGACGCAGTTTTTGCGAAAGCTAAATATTCTATAGAAATGATGGGTAGTTTTCCAACGCTCCTTAAAGATAAACCCTTTTTCTTGCAAGAGGGAAGACATCCGATTTTGTTGAATAAATTTGGGCAGGGTAACACTATTCCTCTAACTTTTTCAATCACCAGGGGGAAAATTATTGTAATCACGGGTCCGAATGCAGGCGGCAAAACGGTTGTGTTAAAAACCACCGGACTCCTTCTGCTTATGGTTTTATGCGGGATGCATATTCCGGCTCATGCAGATAGTAATTTTCATTTTTTCGAAAAGATTCTTGTTGACATCGGCGACAAACAATCGCTCGAAGATGATCTCAGTACGTTCAGTTCGCATATCTTAAATTTGAAGAGCATTCTTGAAGAAGCCGATGAAGATTCACTAATTCTTCTTGATGAAATTGGTACCGGGACAGAACCCTCTGCCGGTGGAGCCTTCGCATCAGCAGTGCTGCTTTCACTAAAGGATAAGGGAGCGGCAGTTCTTTCAACTACGCACCACAATAGTCTAAAAGTTTTGGCACATCAAACTGAAGGTTTTGAAAATGCTTCAATGGAGTTTGATTTAGCTGCGATAAAACCAACGTATCGTTTCAAACAAGGATTCCCCGGCTCAAGCTATGCTTTTGAAATTGCGAAGCGTATCGGTTTTGAAGATGGGTTCTTGAATAACGCAAAAAAATTCCTTGAAAATGATCAGCAGAAAATGGAAGAGATGTTGTTAAGTTTGGAGGAAAAATCAAATGCACTTAACACTCAGTTGCAACAAATTAGCTTAGAGAATAGCCGGCTCGCGGGGCTTACCGGTCTCTATCAGCAAAAGAATCTTCAGTTCGAGAAAGAAAAGAAAGAAATTTTGAAGAAAACAAAACAAGAGGCAGAATCGTTCTTAATTTCTTCTAAAAAAACTATAGAGAAAACAATAAAAGAAATAAAAGAGAATAAGGCTGACAAAGAGAGTATAAAAATTTCCCGCGAAACTGTAGCCAATTTGGTTGGAACGGTAAAAGATTTTGTGAAAGAAGATGTTGACTTATCGCAAAATTCTGTTAATTTTGAAATAGATGATTATGCCCAAATAAAAAATACTTCAACTACCGGTAAAATATTTGAGTTGTCTAAAGACAAAAAAGAAGCCTCAATCTTAGTTGGTTCTTTAAAGATTCAAGTTAAAACAAGTTCGTTGGTTCACGCAAATAAAGAAGCAATAAAAGTGAGCGAAAATATTTTTTACTCACCGGATACCTCAGAAATAAAATACCGGTTAGATTTGCGCGGTGAGAAACCCGATCAAGTTGAATTTGAAGTTGTGAAATTTTTAGATGCCGCCTATTCCGGCAATTATGTTCAAGTTGAAATATTGCACGGAAAAGGAACAGGAGCTTTAAAAAATATGGTGAAAGAAATTCTTAAAAAGCACGAAGGTGTAAAAAACTTTTATTTCGCCCCGGTGGAATTTGGCGGCGAAGGAATCACTATAGTCGAACTTAAATAGGTCGCACTTGTTTAAAAAAATTCTCATTGCAAATAGGGGAGAGATAGCGGTTCGCATCATCCGGGCATGCAAAGAACTTGAGATCGTCTCTGCATCGGTTTATTCCGAAAGTGATAAGTATGCCCTTCACGCCCGTTTAGCTGATGAATCTTATTTTATCGGGGAGTCGCTTCCATCCGAATCGTATCTCAATCAAGACAAAATTATTCAACTTGCTAAAGCAATCAACGCCGATGCCATTCATCCGGGTTATGGTTTTTTATCGGAGAATGCTTCCTTCATAAAAAAAATTGAAGAAAGTGGAATAGTCTTTATCGGTCCCTCTTCCAAATCGGTGGAAATGATGGGAAGCAAAACGGCAGCAAGAAAATTAATGAAACGTAACGGCGTGCCGATCGTTCCCGGAACTACTGAAAAAATTCTATCACTCGATGCGGCAAAAATTAGCGCTAACGAAATCGGTTATCCTATTCTTTTCAAAGCAAGCGCCGGGGGCGGCGGTAAAGGCATGAAACGCGTGTTTGCAGAAACCGAAATCGCATCCGCATTTGATTCTGCACAACGTGAAGCGTTAAAAGCATTCGGTGATGACGCGGTATATATCGAAAAATTGGTTGAACATCCAAAACATATTGAAGTGCAAATCATTGCTGATAAATTCGGTAATTACTGTCACCTTTTTGAAAGAGAATGTTCCGTTCAACGGCGGCACCAAAAAGTAATTGAAGAAGCACCTTCTTCTTTTCTAGATGAAGAGACTCGTAAAAAATTGACTTCCGCTGCAATTAACGCAGCGAAATCTTGTGGTTATTTTAATGCGGGAACCATTGAATTTTTAGTTGATAAGCATAAAAACTTTTTCTTCCTCGAAATGAATACCCGTCTGCAGGTTGAGCATCCGGTTACGGAATTTATCTCCGGAATTGATCTTGTAAAAGAACAAATTAAAATTGCAGCCGGGGAACCACTAAGTTTTAAGCAGGATGATTTACACATTCTTGGACATGCTATTGAATGTCGTATTTATGCAGAAGACCCGGAAAATAATTTTCTCCCAATAACCGGAACAGTTGAATATCACCGGTTACCTTCGGGTCCCAACATTCGTGTTGACAGGGGGATCGAAACCGGTTCGGAAATATCCCGTTTTTATGACCCGCTCCTTTCGAAAATATCGGTAATGGAAAAACAGAGGTATGCGGCTATTAAGAGGATGGATATCGCATTAAGCGATTACCTCATTGCGGGAATAAAAACTAATATTACCTTCCTCAAACGAATTCTTAAAAATGATAAATTCATCAGCGGGGAATACACAATTGACCTTATTGAAGAAGATTTTTCAGGAGTCAGGGAGATATGTCAGAATGAAGATTTGGAGAACGCGGCTGCTATCTTTTCAGCCTATTTAAAACTACTGCCGCAAAATAATAAGCATGTAAAAGTAGTTTCAACCTCCAATAAATGGACGGAACTCCGGTATGAATGAAGTTTACGTATCCATTAATGGAAAAGAAAAAGTTGTACAATTCATCAACGGTAACAAAGTACTGGTTGAGGGAAAAGAATTTCAGTTCGATCTTTCAAAAGACAATGAATATCATTATTTTCTTCGGCTTGATAAAAAAACATTTGATATAACAAAAGTTGCAAAAGATAAAAATAAAATTGCTATTTTAACCAAAGGGAATTATTTTGAATGTATAGTTCGGTCAAAATTAGAAATAAATGCTGAAACTATTTTAGCCCACTCGGAAAAGAGCCGCCATAAAGAAGATGTCGTTTCTCCTATGCCGGGAATGGTATTGAAAATTCAAAAAAAAGAAAATGAAGAGATTATTATCGGTGAACCTGTTCTTATACTCGAAGCCATGAAAATGGAAAATGAAGTTACTTCACCTTATACCGGATTACTAAAAAAGATATATGTTAATGAAAATACTCCTGTTGAAAAAGGAACTAAACTTTTTAGGATCGAATAGATAATTGTTCAAATTCATAACTACATACAAAACACTAAACCATAAGGAGGTTACGTGAAACAAAAACTCAATACTGTTCTGTGCGCTTTTTTGCTTCTCTGCTCAACGGCATTCGGAAGCGGATTCCAAATAAATGAACATGGCGCACGGGCTATGGCTATGGGAGGCGCGTTTACTGCCGCTGCTTTAGACCCTTCAATCTTGTATTTCAATAATGCAGGCATTACACAAATGAGCGGCTTTAAATTGATGATGGGGACAACGTTAATTGCTCCTAGTTCTACTTTCAGAGGGATCAGTCCTAAAGTTAATGAAACAAAAATGGAAAGTCAGTTATTTACTCCTATCCATTTTTACGCCACATACCAAATCACCGATGAACTCTATGCGGGCTTGGGTTTCAACAATCCGTTTGGGCTTGGTACTAAATGGCCTTCTGCATGGGATGGAAGATTTGTTAGTCTTGAAATTGCAGTTGAAACCTTTAATCTCAATCCGGTAATTGCTTATAAGATTAGCGACAATTTATCTGTCGGTGTTGGGCTTCAATATGCTTTCGGCAATGTATTAATTAACAAGGATGTTAAAATTCCCTCAGCATATCTTGGAGAAACAATCGCTAACGTTGATATGAAAGGTGACGCTACTTCCGCTATGGGATTTACCGCCGGCTTGATGTATAAAGCAGATTGCAATCTCAACTTCGGTGTAAATTATAGAAGCGAAGTTCAGTTTGATTTTACCGGAACAGCTGCTTCAACAGGCGGCTCGGCTTTGGCAGCAAGTTCGCTTCCAAACGGTGATATTACTGCAACGCTCACCACTCCTCAACAATTGGTTGTTGGTGTCTCCTATCAATACAATGATAAATTATTGCTCTCAACTGATTTCCAATGGGTTGGCTGGTCAAGCTATGACACTTTAAAAGTTGATTTCACTTCTTCAAAAACTTCTACTTCTGCACCGCGTATGTATGAAAACAATTACGCTATGCGGTTCGGTGCCAATTATCAGTATAGCGATGATCTCGATCTTTCTGCCGGATTATTGTACGATAAAAATCCTGTAAAAGATCAGTTTGTTGATGCAACTTTACCGGATGCAGACAGATTAGGTTTTTCAATAGGTGCAGGTTACAAAGTAATGGATAATTTGTCTGTCGATGTATCCTACTTGTTTTTAAGAATGTTTGAAAGAACAATTACTAATTCAATGGTTAGCCGTGTTACTTATGGTTCCGAACCTTTTAACGGAACTTATAACTCAACAGCTAATTTGTTTTCACTCAGTTTATCATATAACTTATAACCATTGGAGGAATAGAAATTATGAAAAAAATATTAAATGTTCTCTTTAGTCTTAGCTTTATCGCAGTTGTTTTCGTTGGATGCGAAGACCGCAGTGAATTGACTGCCCCAACCTCCGGTACTGCAAGCTATGATCGTTTTGTTACGATCGGAAACAGCATTACTGCAGGTTATCAATCAGGTGCTTTATTTGAAAGTGCTCAAGTTCATGCATACGGAAATCTTATCGCAAAACAAGTTGGTGTTTCATTTGCAATGCCGATCTATTCAGACCCCGGTACCGGTGGAAGAATGGAATTAACGGCATTTAATTTTGCAACAAGTACTCCAACTATTACAAATAATCCCGCTGTCGGTGCTCCAACTAATTTGGCATATGCAGCGCCGTACAATAACTTAGGCGTTCCAGGAGCTTTATTATACGATGTTCTAAATGCTACGAATTCTCAAGACTGCGGATCAAAAATATTTGGCGGCGTCGCAAATCCAATGTTTGACTTGATTCTTAGAAATAGCGCTTTGAATATTGGTTCCCAATTTAAGCAAGCGAAAGTGTTGAACCCAACCTTACTTACTGTTTGGATAGGGAATAATGATGTGCTCGGTTTTGCAACAAGCGGAGGAGCTTCTCCCACAGCTCCAACTGGTGCGGCGACCTTCGATGCATTGTATCGTGCAATGGCAGATAGTTTGAAATCGTTAAACACAAAAGTAGTAGTTGCAAATCTTCCTGATGTGACGGCTATTCCGTTCTTTAATACCGTTGGTCCAAAATTAGCTCTCGGCGCTGGTTGGACAGCCAACGGGTTGCAAGGGTTATTTTATCAGAAACATGGTGCAGCCGCTGTTGATCCTACTGCAGCCGTTGATTCTATTGGATTGTTAACAGGTAAAGTTGATTTAACCTTAGTTGCGGGAAGTTGGACTGGCTATTTAGGGCAGCCGACTGGAGCTTGGTACCGTTATATTGCAGCATCAAAAGGTCTTCCTTTGGCTGCAGTTTTAGCATCAATCGCAGGTTTGGATACAACAAAACCGTTTGGTTTCCATCCTCAAAATCCTTTCCCGGATGCATTAACTTTGGATGCAGATGAAATAGTTACAGCCAGAACTGCAACATCAAATTTCAATGCTTCAATTGATAGCCTTGCACGTAACCGTGGATTTGGAATGGTTAATGTATACGCCTTCTTTAATGCTATCCGGGCAAAAGATTTTTCCGGCGGCACTTATTATGGCGGAATTAAATTTACTACCGGATACATTTCCGGTGGACTGTTCTCCTTAGATGGAGTTCATCCAACAAACCATGCTCATGCAATTATTGCAAATGAGTTTATAAAGGTGATCAATCAAATATGGGGAGGAAATATTCCGATGGTTGATGTTGCTGCAATTACTCCAAGTATTATACTTGGGAAGAAAATCAGCTTTGATCATTTTGGAATTCCAAAATTCCCGGCTGGTGCATTTGATCATCTCTTGTTTTAATTCATTTAATAAGAAGGATGGCTTTTTGCCATCCTTCTTTTTTAAAGGATAAGGTATGCGTAGAATATTTCTTTTAATGATTCCGTTTTCATTTTTCTTTGTGATTGGCTGTTCCTCTTCCGAAGAGCAGACAAAAGAAGAAAAAGAAATTCAAAAGGAAGAGTATGTTTTCGATGCGTCCGGAGTTGATTCGACCGAAAGCCCGTCAGAAGTTCTTGCAGATGTTCCGGCAGAACAACCGGTTAAAAAATTTTCAGTACAACTTGGAGCTTTTTCCACAAAAGCTAAAGCTGATGAGTTTGTTGCATTAAGCAAAAAGAAATTAGCGAAGGAGCTTATTGTTTCTTATTCGGAAGAATTTAAACTTTATGTTGTGCAGTTGCCTCCCTTTGCATCTAAAGCTGAAGCTGAATCAGTGAGAAATGTCTTATGGAATTCAAAAGATTTTAAGGATGCTTTCATTGTAGTTAATCCTTAATTTGTGATCTAATAAGTTCTTTAATTTCATTAATTATTATTTGGAGGTTTTATGGCTTTCTCTTTAAATAAAGTAATGTTAATTGGCAATCTTGGCAGAGATTCTGAAACAAGAGTTTCGCCTTCTAACGTTTCAGTTACTACCTTTTCTATTGCAACAGAAAATAGTTACAAAGGAAAGGATGGAAATTGGGTAAACGAAACAACGTGGCATAATCTCGTTTCGTTTAATCTTTCAGATTATTTTAAGGAAGTACTTAAGAAGGGTGCTAAAGTCTATGTCGAAGGAAGAATACAGACTGATAATTATACCGATAAAGACGGGAATAAAAAATATTCCACCAAAATTATCACTGACCGGATTATTCCGTTAGATGGGCGAAGCAGCGATACATCATCATCTTCTTCTTCACAGAATTCATCGGAAGGAGAGACAATTGCTCCCGAAGGAGAAGCAGAGGATCTTCCTTTCTAAGCTTTATAGTAACTGAAACTTAAAAAACCGTTACCACTAACTTGTTAACGATAATTGAATTTCGAATAATGAACAAAGAATAATTAATTTTGAAGGTAAAGCAAGAAGTAAATCAACTTTATCATTCGGAATTCCTTTTTCGATATTCATTATTCATTTTCTTTTTTTTACCTACCTCTCTGTCGGTAATATGGTGGACAGGTAGGTTTTTCCATAGGCAGCGTCTTCGGATAAATGTAGTACGTTAACAATCAAGTCAATACAATAATTGGCAAAATTTTAATGAGACAAATAAAACGATCGAATGACTGAATGAAAATGAATTGATGAATGGATATATTTCATTCGTTCGTGCACACATTCAATCATTCATCCAAAATTATTTGGTATTTGTTTTTTGTGATTTCCGGTTTATCCGGGTTAGGTGATTGGCAATTGGAATTTTTATATTCTTACAAAGCAGTTTTACTACTGCTTTGTTTTTTTCTTTCGGCTTTCTTTTCAGGGTCTGAGGTTGCATTATTTTCGTTAGACCCAAAAAAAATAAAATCCGGCACGGGCGGACAATATTTTTCTCATGCTGTTATTCAGCGGTATCTGCTGCATTTATTGGAGTTTCCGAAACGATTGCTCGTTACAATTCTCATCGGAAATACACTAATAAATACTGCCATTTCGATACTCGCAGTTTCTCTTTCACTTGAAATTATCCAGGTCTATAAGTTCCCCGAAAATTTAGTTTTAACGATTCAAATTGTGCTTCTCACACTCCTTTTAGTTCTCTTCGGGGAGCTGCTTCCCAAAATATTTGCAAGCAAAAATCCAGAATTCTATGCTAAAATAATTGCTGTTCCGATGTTTTTAATCCATGCAATTATTTTTCCTGTTTCTGAAATGATGACAGAACTTTTACGTCTTTCAACTTCCAAATTAGCTAAGTACAAAAAGGGAAGCGCAATAAGTCATACTGATTTTAGGCACGTGGCGCATCTCGGGCATGAGTATGGAACGCTTAAAGAAAATGAACAGGAATTAATTGAAAGCCTGGTGAATTATAAAAACGTTCTTGTAAAAGAAATAATGATTCCCCGCGTTGATATTGTTGCTGTTGAATCGGACGCTGAGCTTGATCATATTATTTCGGTGATAAAATCATCTGGACACAGCAGAATTCCTGTGTATAAGGAGGATATTGATGAAATTCAGGGAATTCTTTATGCTAAAGATTTACTTCCCTATTTTTCAATAAACTCTAAAAAAGAAAATTTCTTTCTCGCTAAATGTTTAAGAAAAGTTATTTTTGTTCCCGAAACGAAAATTATCTCTGAACTCTTGCACTTATTTCAAGAAAAAAATATTCATCTCGCAATTGCAGTGGATGAATACGGGGGAACTGCGGGACTGATTTCTTTAGAAGATATCTTAGAGGAAATTGTTGGGGAAATTCGTGATGAATTTGATAAAGAAGAAGATAAAATCAAAAGAATTGATGAGACCACTTTTGTACTTGTTGGTTCAACCTCTTTATCGGAAGTCAATGAGGTTTTCAACCTGTCTATTACTGCAAAGAACCAGGACTTTGATACGGTCGGGGGGTATCTTTTGAACGAAGCGGGAACAATTCCAAAGGAAAAATTTTCAATTAACATTGAAGATTATAAATTTACCGTACTGGAAATTCGTAAGAAGAGAATACTGAAGATTCGTGTTGAGAAAATGAAATGAAAACCGGTTGTCTTATCAAAGGATTGATTGCATCAACAGTATTTTTTGCCGTGATTTTTTATGTTGCAACGAATAAAATGGATGATTATATCGTCAATCCCATTAAAAAATTCTCCGTAAATTATATGACGAAAGACTTGAAAGATGAATTGAGGTTTGTGAAAGCAACACCCGAAAAAGATTCGTTGTTTGTTCATTTAAATAGTTTTACAAAAGATATCACGAAAATGAAGACCGTTAACTTAAATACGGTAAATGATCTGGTGGACAGCATAAAGCAATACCTGGACGACAGCCTCGTAACTCAAAAAGATTTAGAAAATATTAAAGTAATCATTGAAGCGGAACTAAAAAATGAAAGATCAAAGAAAAACTGATATAAAAGTTGGACTTACCGTTATTGTCTCCATCCTCCTTTTTATTTGGATACTGGGGTGGGCGAAGAACTTTTCTCTTAATTCAAACCGTTCGGGCATCACTATTAAATTTCAAAATGTTGCGGGACTTGAGATAGGTGATAATGTTACCGTAAACGGTGTACGTAAGGGATTTGTTGATGATGTTGTGCTGAAAAGTGATTTTGTCTTGGTCAAAGTCTCGTTGGAACCAAATATTGATCTACGGAAAGATGCGGTTTTTTCAATAATGATGTTAGACTTGATGGGAGGGAAAAAAGTTGAAATTCTTCCGGGTAATGCTTCCGATAAATTAGATACAAAACAACTACAAAACGGCTCGTTTTCTGCTGATGTCCCCTCTGTTATGGTGATGATCGGGAAACTAGAAAATGAATTGCCGCAAATGTTTAAGCAGGTTAATACTACACTTTCATCTTTAAATGAATATTTGGGAGATAAAAATTTACAGAGTGATGTAAAGGCATCAGCTTCGAACTTAGTCGCAATCTCCGTTCAATTGAAGGATATTATAAACGAAAATCGAAATCAAATTAAACTGTTAACTTCAAACAGTGCTGAATTGACATTGGAAGCGAGAGATTTTTTCGCGGCGAATAAAGAATCACTCCATACAACAATCAATGATGTTTCCGCGCTCATTAAAAAGACGGATACGTTTATCTCGAAGCTTGACGCACTTGTAGTAGAAACAAAAGATCAAAAGAATACCGCCGGGAGACTTCTCTACGACGATAAATTGTTTTCCGATTTGAAAGAAACATTGGGAAACGTTAAGGAATTAATTAAAGTCTTAACCGAACAATTAAAAAATGAGGGCGTAAATGTTGATTTATTTTAAGTCAACTTTCCTCTTAATATTTTTATTACTCATCACTTTTTCGCTAAGCGCAAAGACCGGACACGGAAAAAGAGGGATGGTTGTTTCCGCTGAACCAATTGCAACGCAAGTTGGAGTGCAGATTTTAAAAAAAGGAGGCAACGCCGTTGATGCCGCAGTTGCAATTGGCTTCTCGCTTGCAGTAACCTATCCTGTCGCCGGTAATCTCGGTGGAGGCGGGTATATGGTGATTCATCTTCCCGATGGAAGAAATACTGCAATTGATTACCGCGAAACCGCCGCTTCACTTGCTCAACGCGATATGTACTTAGACAAGAATGGGGTCTTCCTTCCCGAATTAAGTCAAGTTGGGATTTTATCCGCTGGAATTCCCGGAAGTGTTGCGGGTCTCCTTTCTGCTTTAGAAAAATATGGAACGATGAAAATAGCAGATGTTCTTCAACCGGCTATTAACCTTGCCGAAGACGGTTTTCCTCTTTCGTTCTCAAACGCAAAATCTCTTGAAAAAACGTTAAAAGATTTTGAAAAATTTACTTCATCATTAAAAGTATTTTCAAAAAATGGAACTGCATATCAAGAAGGGGATATTTTTAAGCAGCCTGATCTGGCAAAAACTTTGGTCGAAATTAAGAACTTAGGCAAAAATGGATTCTACAAAGGAAAAATTGCAGAGCTTCTGCTTAGTCAGATGAAGGCATTGGGTGGAAACTTTTCCAAGGAAGATTTGGAAAATTACAAACCGGTTGAACGTGAAGTTATAAAAGGGAAGTACAGAGGATTTGAAATCGTTTCAATGCCTCCTTCTTCTTCAGGTGGAATTGCGCTTGTTCAAATGCTGAATATTTTGGAGAACTTTTCTTTCGAGAAAGATGAATGGAACAGCAGTAAGTATATTCACGCTTTAGTTTCTACGATGAAATTCGCTTACGCAGACCGCTCAATGCATCTCGGAGACCCTGATTATTCCACTATTCCTCAGAAATGGTTGTTATCAAAATCCTACGCAAAGAAATTATTTTCTCAAATCTCTGATAAAGCAATTTCTTCTGAAAATATTAAACCGGGGAACAAAAATGAGTTTAATGAGAGCGAAGAGACTACACATTATTCTGTTATGGATAAAAACGGATGCGCAGTTAGCGTTACGACTACGATTAATTCTGCTTACGGTTCCAAATTGGTTGTAGAGGGAGCCGGATTTCTGCTTAATAATGAAATGGATGATTTCAGCGGAAAGCCGGGAGTTCCAAATCAATTTGGACTTATCGGTAGTGTGGCGAATGAAATCCAACCAGGCAAGCGAATGTTAAGTTCTATGACTCCCACCATCGTATTAAAAGATGGAATACCGATCTTATTAATTGGTTCACCGGGCGGCTCAACAATTATTACAACTGTGTTGCAGGTAATTTTAAATGTTTGTGATTTTGATATGAATCTTGAACAGGCGGTGAACTCGCCGAGGATCCATCATCAATGGCTACCCGATGAACTTTATTTTGAACCATTTGGCATAGCAAAGGATGTTCAAATTAATCTGCTTGCGAAAGGGTACAAGTTTGGTAAGGAAAGGAATCTGGGTTTGGTTGAAGCAATTAAGTTCGATCCGAAATCAGGTGAATTAACCGGTGTTAGTGATAAACGTGGTTTCGGATTAGCGGAGGGTTTTTAGTGGTTATAGGAATAGGAATAGATATTATTGAGATTGACCGCATAAAGGAGAGCGTTGATAAGTTCGGCGACCACTTTTTGAATAAAATATTTACTCAGAACGAACTTGAGTACTGTTTAAGTAAAGCAAATAAATACCAGCATCTTGCTGCTCGCTTTGCGGCTAAGGAAGCTGTTTCTAAAGCATTGGCTACAGGTTGGAATAATGATTTCAATTGGAAAAGTGTAGAGATATCTAACGAGCCGACCGGTGAGCCTATCGTTAAGTTAACAGGTAAATTAGCTAATTTCCTCGGTGAGGAGAAAGAATTGAAGATAACGATGAGTCACTCTAACAACTACGTTACTTGCTTTGCCATAATTTATTTGAAGAAGTAAACTTGACAACCGAAAATTAGCTTATCTTAAAGAAATGGTGTAAGAAAATGGAAAACTCTAATTTGATTATAGTTGATATTTTAATAGCTCTTGGAGCAATAATAATGTTTATGGCAACAATCAGCACTGTTCAATTGATCAAAAGAATCAAAACAAGCCGCTATTTAAGATACTGAGAAGGGCTTTTTCTCTTGATGATCATTTTTCTACCGGGCTATCTCACTTTTCTTTTCTTCTTGAAGAAAGAAGATGTGATGTTGTTTTTTTATTTGGCAGGCTTTATCTTTTCTTTTGGAGCGCTTTTCGTTTTTCTTGTTGTACACACCGGGAGAAAGACTATTGAAGATCTTCTTAATACAACAGTTTCTAAAACTTATGTAGAAAATGTTATTCATTCTATGGCAGATACTTTAATTGTTATTGATACTGACGAAAACGCATCAATACGGACGGCGAACAATGCCGCTCTAAATTTGTTGAAGTACCGGGAGAATGAACTTGTCGGTCAATCCGTAAAAAAATATTGAGCCCGGATCTATTCTCAAAATAAATGATCTGGATGAAGTCAAAGATGTTGAAACATCATATATCACCAATGATGGAGAAGAAATTCCTATAAGCTTTTCCTCGTCGGTTCTTAAAAGCAGCGCCGGGAAAATAGAAGGGGTCATTTATGTCGCGCAGGATATAAGAGAACGTAAACAAGCTGAAGAAAAAATAAAAAAATATGTCGAACAGCTTAAAGAATCTGAGGAAAAGCTTAGAGAGATGAATGCCAGTAAAGATAAATTCTTCTCAATCATTGCGCATGATCTCAGAAATCCATTTGGAAGTGTTTTGGGGTATTCTGAAATAATCGCTCAAGATTGCCTTGAACTTGATAAAACGGAACTTAAAGACTTCGCAGAAATGTTACATAAACAAGCAAAAATTATTTATGATTTGTTGGAAAATCTGCTTACGTGGTCAAGAGTACAAACGGGAAGAATGGTTTACAACCCCGAGCATTTGAATCTTGAAGAAAAAATGATGAAGGTTTCTTATCTCTATAAAGAAATCAGTGAGAAAAAGAAGGTGGAATTAACGGTTCCCTGCAATCTTCGGAGCCTTGTTTTTATTGATGATAATATGATTTTTACGGTAATGCGTAATTTAGTCTCCAACGCCGTTAAATTTTCTCCTCAAAATGGTTTTATAAAATTGACTGCTAAAGAAGAAGAGAAACAGTTCGTGGTTGCTGTTGAGGATACCGGTGTTGGCATGTCGAAAGAAGATCAGCTAAAATTATTTAAGATAGATGTCCAACACTAAACTATAGGGACGGAGAACGAAAAAAGAACCGGTCTTGGACTGATACTTTGTAAAGAATTGGTCGAGAAAAATGGCGGTAAGATTTGGGTTGAAAGTGAATTAGGCAAAGGGAGTAAATTTATTTTTACGATTCCTAAAAATTAGTTGGCTAAGTTCTACTTATAAATTGAAGTGAAGTTTCTGCCAAGTTCTTCATTTGTACTATACTCCCGCTTTGTAGGTTCCGCAATACATTTTACGGGGCATGACTATCTAAATATTATACCCTAAAGAAAATCTAAAGAACATATCCGGGAATCCAAAAACCATAACACCCACGTTGATATTTTTCATTATGGTATATTGTCTTGCGAGAGCAAATTCTGCCGGAATAGGCAAGTCCATCATATCTCTAAGCGATTTTCTTGTATCCTTATCACTAAATCCATCAACGATTGGATCTCCGAAGCTCATTCCGCCATAAAATCTATAATGAGGATTTTCATATGATGTGTATTTCTTGAACAATTGCATAATAAAACCGTCAAGATCAAGATAAAGAAAACGGATAGGCAGTAAAGCCCAGCTCCATCCTTTTAACTCTTCCGGGAAAACGAAATCTGCACCGCCACGAATTCCTAAAGACATATCTTTTCCAATTTTATACCTATCAAATTGATAAGACATTTCATTGAAATATTTTATTACATTCAAAGATACATTATGCTTTCCGAATTTAGCATCAACACCGACCGTAAGAGTTGATGGCATTTTAATCAGCACTTCGCTGGCAAAATAATTCTGTGTCGGCTTTGTAAGGTTGGGTTTTGCAAGATCCATAGAATCTATTGCAACATCAAATTTATCGTCACCTTTTCCGCTAAATCTGCCAACCATAAAGCGCGGCTGATAACTTTCCATCAAAGCTGAATTGTCGGATAAAACAAAATTTGGATTATAGTTATAGACCAAAGAAAAATTAAACCTTGAAAGCCAATTATTTTTATTTGCAGGGTTATAATTAGCACCGAGCGTAAAGCCGACTCTTGTATCTCTATAATTTCCTTTCGCTCTAAAAAACAGGTTATTCGATTCGTTTTTAGCGGGATCAATACTCGGGTCATTGACATCGTTGAAATAATATTCGTTGAGATTATTCAAAACTACCATTCCTTGAAAATCCAGGTCGAGGTTTATAAAATTTCTAATATCATACCGGTTGACAGTAAAACCGACAGCGACTTGTCCTTGTTGATTATTCATAACCTCTCTTGCAAGTCCGTATGAAACCCGGTTGACTTTTAATTTTGTTATTGCGAGGATAGTTGGTTTTAGAATTATGTCAATCTTCGTTTCGTTCTCGGCAACGATCTTTGAAGAAGCGAGGTCAGTTGAAATTCCGTTAATTAAAAGATCCGATGAAAAATCAACCGGAGTAGAAAAACCTCCGCCAAGTACAAAATAATCTTCAAAGGGAATAGCACCGGTTAACGCTGCTAATCCGCCGACTTGAGCAATTTCTTGTTCACCTATTTCCATATCTTTGCGATAGGTTCCCGGAGTAAAAATAAAGGTTGTGGTATCCTTCAACATATCGGTAGTTTGCTTTTTCATATCGGACTGAGACAGCATGTTTGAAATGCCGGCTCCCAATTTTGATTCAAAAAAGATATTTGCCTTTTTCAGATAAGCTAACTCAGCCGGATTTGAGAAAAGTGAAGTTGAACCATAATTTAAATTGGGAGAGATCATTCCGCCGAAAACTCCGCTTCCGCTTCCAATACCAACAGAACTATTAATTCCACCGTTTAGTTTTATATTTAGTTTCCCGCCAATCCAATAGAGCATGTTGGGCGTGTCGCTTGCCTGTCCCATTAAAAATGAAAAGGCGAAAAGAGAAACTATTAAAGTTTGTAGAAATTTGTTTTTCATATTACAACTCCAATCCGATTGAGATGCGTTGAGAGTTAGCAAATTCTTCCATCATAAACGTGTAGTCGAGATGCATTCTTCTTGCTTTTCCGGCACCGAAATTCAAACCCAATCCAATGCTGTATTTCTCATCTTTTTCATTATTTAAGAAGTATTGAATACCCCCTCGCAGAGAAATGATCTTTAACAAAGAAACCTCTAAACCGGTGCGCAGTTTATCGCTAACATCCTTTCGTACTACGGAAGTGTAATCTGTAGTAACCATGATCTGTTCCGCTACTTTGAAGGCTGTTCCGATCGTAGGTTCAAACGGAATTAACTCGGAATATTTCCCCTTCGCTTTCTTAGCTTGATTATCAACTTTTGAATCCCAATACAGAGGAGAATAAATATCTCTGAACATCAGCCCGACTTTAATTTTCTCATTCACTGAATAAATAACACCAAAATCGAACCCAAAACCTACGGCAGAACCTTTTACTTGATTGAGCAGCCCTTCGGAGATCTCATCAGACTCGAACAGAAGATAATCGCCTGCGTTTAAAGAATTATTACCGAACGATGCGTACCGGAATTTTAATCCGAAACCGATATATAAACTATCAAGCAGAAACTGCCTCGAATAGCCAAGGTTAAGTGTATATTCACGAAGCGCTGCATCACCCGAGACGATCAGTGCTGCACCGGCTCCTTGATTGTTCTTTAACGGAAGCGAAAATGCTAAATAGTTATAATCCACTAATCCTAAAAGTTTTGTATAAGTGAAAGCGGTTTGCATAGTTTTAATTGAAGAGATGCCGGCAGGGTTCCACACTATGCAATTGACATCGTTTGCTAAACCGACATAGGCATTTCCCAACCCTGCCGGTCTCGCCCCAAACCCAATATCAACAAAAGCGCCTCCAAAGTTGGAAAGTTCCTGCGCGGGCGTTTTTAAAAAAGTAAACATGAGGAAAATATAGATAATTTTATATTTCATTTTGTTTAATCCTCAAAAATTTTATAGCATAGTATTGTCATATAACTTTTAATGTTCAAAGTGCCAAGCGGGAAGCAGAAAATGGCGAAATCTGGAATCCTATTTAGGAAGAGCAAGTTTTTCGACATATTACTTTTCACTTTCTCTTGAAAAATTATTTTACTAAAACAACCGGAATCAGTTCAGTTTTTTCACCGGAATTATCTTTGGCTGTAATCCGGATGATGTATCTTCCGTTCCTCGCGATATTACCGTCATCTGCCGTTCCATCCCATGAAATTTCTTTCAAGCTGGTTCTGCTTCCATATCTACCGGGGAATTGGATATCATTATCTAACAATGTTCTAACAAGCTCGCCGCGGAGGTTGTAAATCCTAATTGAAACCATCGCAGGGGGAATATCTGTTGTTAAGAAATAACCGATTTTAAGAGATGACACTTCCGGCGAAAACGGATTTGGCAGCAGACTAACATATTTTAATCCGAGTGGTTCGTTGACGGTAAGTATTGCAAATTCTCCAAACCGGAATATTGATTTCGAAATAACCGAATTGTTTTCCAAAGATGAACTGTAGATACTCCAATATTTAGCAAGCCGGTCATACAACCCGATAGTTTTTTCACCTTCCGTAAATTGAAGAGATTTGTCTATCGGTAGTTCAAGCGTTGAAGCTGCCTGTAACGTGTCGCCCGGTAAAGCTATACTGGAAATATATTGGAAGTAATAGAGTTTATCAGAAACAATAAATGTATTACTGAGATTCTGTGGAGTATAATATTTTTTTGCCGGACCAAACTGCGGTTTTGCCAGGAACAATTCGATCGGGAAACTAACCGCACCTGATTTTAACGAATAAACCATTCCCTTTCTATCGGTTAAAACATAATTTTGGTTCGGATTAATAGATGCATAAACAGAAAGTTCAACAAATCCTTCCATTCCCGAAGCATTATCTTTGGCAGTTATTTTTACATAACCGATATAATTGGAATCTACCGGTTGGAAGAAACCTGTGCTGGATATGGTGCCTGCTTCAGGGGGGTCCAACGACCACTCCAAATTATTTCCCAAGAGAATTTGTTTAGAAGATGTGTCAGTACTTGTTAGGTTAAATTGCAAACCCGTTGACTTATTGCTCAATCTATTAATCTGACTTGAAACGTTGATATCTTTTAATATAGTTGCACTTACGTTCACACTAAAAGATTGTTCAAGAACTATTGACTCTAAGTGAGTAGAAACTTTAAATTTGGCAGTCCCTTCTTTTAAGGTTTTTAAAATAATGTTTAAACTATCTGTTGGATTCGGATATGAAAAATCTAGTGCAGCCGGGTCTTCAGCTTCCCATTTAATGCTTCCTTTGTGAGAGGTGCCGGTAAATTCTGACGATAAAGAATTATTTAATCCGTCACGGAGAATTAATCCGATCAGGAAACTATCATCTTTCCTAAGGGTAGAATTATCAATATCGGGGCTAAGAGAAATTAAAGAGAGTATTCCGCTGGCTGCAGGAGTTATGAAAATACTCTCAGAAGCATAGGTGAATTTTTGAACCGTATCGGTAAGCTCCACAAAGTACTCAATATCCTCAAGAGTGTAAAGGGCAGGAATATTTTGCTGATAAGCGCTATCGGTTTTGGTTAAATCAACCTTCTCGTAGATATCAGCCGATGATAATTTATAGTATAATTTCCCGGTTATATTTGCATTTGTTTTTGTGTAAGAGACTTTAACTAACGATTCCTTATCGGACAGAATTGTAGTGAGTGGAATATGTTTAAATGGAAGAGCTAAATCTTTTTTTACCTTTATTGTATCCGAAGCCAATTCAATACGTAAAGATTTTTCATCCTGCGTTAAATAATTTTCTTTTGATGCGCTTACCCGGTAAGCTCCTTTCGACAATTTATTTTCGCTTTCATATAAACCTGTGGCAGTAGTAATTGTACTTACAGTCTGCCCGTCGGGTTTAGTAAAATCAATTTGTACGCCTGAAAGTGCAGTGTTCCCATCTGTGGCGCGCAGGGTTACTTTTCCACTTGGTAAAATGAAAGAGGGGAGTGTAACTGTTTTGCCCAATTGGATTGACGGGATTGCAGAAATTTTACGAAGTGACGGTAATCCGGTTTGATTAATCTTTATTTCGTAAAAAGTAGTATCGTTTGCCCCAATTTTAATCGGCAAATTCTTAAAAGAAAAATTGCCGTTTTGATCAGTAATCAAATTGAAGCTGTTGTTGGACGTTGCAGTTACCGTTACATTCTGCAATCCACTCCCGGAAAAGAGAACCTTTCCATTTAAAGTTACTGTTGAGGGAGTTAGTTTAAGATCCTTATTTGATACTGTTTGTCCGGTTTGAAGTGTAAATGATAAAGTATCTGAAATGAAACCGGCTTTTATAGCGGTTACTTTAACGCTCCCGTTGGAGACATTATTGAAAGCATAATTTCCACTAGCGTCAGAAGTTGCTGAAAAAGATTGTCCGGAGGCTTGATAAAATAATTTAACATTTATTCCGGCAAGCGGGGAAGTGGTGGATGAAATAAGCTGCAGAGTCTTCCCGGTAATTTTGGAACTGTTTTTAGTTAAAACAAAATTAACTACAGCATTTTCATTCAAAGCTAAAGATTTCGATACTTCTTCAGGGGCAGAGCTATAATCAGTTTTGCTTGTTCTTAGTAAATAGGTTTTCCCTGCCGGAAGATTCTCGAAGGTAAATTCACCGCTCGATGCTGTCGTTCCATTTAACACAATGATTGCATCAGAACTCACAAGAGAAATCACGACCTGTTCCAGGTTGACTGAACTTTGATCTTTTGTTGCTACTTTTATTGTTCCAATGTTTGCTGCTGCAGTGAATGTTGTATTTACCGTGTCTTTAAATCCAAGTGTCACATTTTGAGTCGCAGGACTAAAAGTATAGCCTGATCTTTCCGGTTTAACTGTGTAAGAAGCCTCTGGTAAATAACCTAACTCAAAGCTTCCATCAGACGAAGAAATGACCGAATATGATTTTACTCCGCTATTTATTTTTATACTCGCATTCCTAATTCCTGCGTTCCCTTTAATAGCAGAATAATTTTCGGTAACGGTAAGAAGTCCCGCATCAACTTGAAAAATATTTAAGGGGATTGTCACCGACGAAGTATCACTCTTGGTTCCTGGTTTAAAAATATCAGCGTAAAGTTTGAACGCTGCGTCACTTTCAACATTTTCAAATGTAAAGGTACCGGATGATATATTTGTATTTGATAAATAAACATTTCCACTATTTGAAATTGCTTTTAAAGGTACAGCGAAGGAAAGAGGTTGTCCTTTTTGATTTTTAACAGTGCCGGTAATTTTGCTTGTATTTTTCATCATAAACAGATCAAGGGTCATCGTTCCAGTAACTGTTATTGTAGAGTCTTTCAGTGAATACCCCGGTTTAATAGTTTTGATGGTATAAGAACCGGGAGCCAGTGCAGTTATTACAAAATCTCCTGAAGTGTTTGTAATCGCACTTCCACTACCCAAAACGCTTGATAAACTCAGACTAACATTAGAGAGGGGCGATCGGCTCACTACACCAATGACTTTCCCGGAAATTTTGCCATTATTAAAAATTAAGTCTTCAAAATTAGCCGTTCCCGTAGAATTGAGATTTGATACACTCACTTCTTTAGTACTTGGACTTGTATATTGGGCTTTTACAACTGAAACCGTGTATTGCCCGAATGCCACGGCGGGGAACTCATAGGCGCCATCGCTATTCGTAGAAGTTGTAAAAGATTGATTATTAGTATTTATCGCATAAACAGTCGCCTGAGTAATTACTTGCCCGGAGTTATTTTTAACAAGACCGTTAATCTTTCCATCCAACGGGGAAAGTTTGATGTCCAAATTTTTTGTTTCCCCATCTGAAACTGAAAAAGAAGTCAGAAGAGAATCGCCAAATCCCTTTTTTGAAATTTTAACATTATAGATGCCGCCAATCAGTCTGGTAATAATGAAACTGCCATCACTGTTGGTTAAAACGGTCGCACCACCCTTAGTTCCGGTTAAATTTATTGTCGCTTCTTCAATAGGGTTATTTGATACATCGGCAACACTGCCATTAATTAAAGCAAAATTTTCATCGAGTGAGAAATTTACATTCGAGAGATTTTGTCCCAGCGATAAATTAATATCAATGCTGTCGCTTAAATATCCCGCCAGACTTGCGACTAACTTTAGATTTCCAGGTGAGAGACCGATATAATAGTTTCCACTAAGATCAGAAAGAATGGTATCTACTGCGGCGCCTGTACTCTTATTGTAAATGATGATTTCAGCTTCCGGTAAAGGTATTTGCAAATTGCTTAAAACATAACCGCTTATTGATGAAGGGTTCGGCAATAAAATGAAATCATTCGTTGAAATGCTCGAAGCCTTTAATACGGTCGTTTGCTGATCCCCGGAGGAGTACCCGACCAACTTAACGCTAATTTTGTAAGCCTTTCCTGCCTCAACTGTCGAGGAATAGAGACCATTAAAATTTGAGACAGTGTTGATCTTTTTGCCAGGATCATCAACCTCCGAAATTACAATTTGTGCATCTTGAAGAGTGGTTGAAGTAGTTGTGATAATTCCTTCAATTTTAGCTGTGTTCTTAGTAAGGTTAAAATTGTTGTTTGTACTAAGTTGTGCCGGACCTACGGTAATAGTTTTTGGGTCGCCGCTTATAAAACCAGTTTTTGAAACTGATATTGTCCATGTACCCGGCTGTAGATTGAAAACATAATTTCCAAATTCGTCAGTTGATTTAACTAACGATTGATTCGCAGAAACCGCTTTAACCAAAGTATTAGGAACCGGTTCTTGCAGCGAAGTTACTTTTCCGGAAATGATTCCAGCATTTTCGGATAGCTGAAAATCAACGCCCGATAAATTTTGTCCGGGTGATAAGGAGACGGTTATCGGGTCGGGTCTTGTGAATCCTGCTTTTTGAGCAAAGATTGTTATTGTAGCAGCCGGAACACTTAACTGGTAAGTTCCGTTAGAGATGGAAACCGTTGAGGCACTGCTTGAAGTTGAAATAGAAACATTTGCTAATCCGCTTCCGGCAGGGTTTACCGCTGTTCCTGAAATTGTGCAAGGATTTGGTGTCAAATTCAAATTAATACCAGAAACAGTTTCTGCAACTCCCAGATTCAATTGAATGGTATTGCTGGAGGTATATCCGTTGCTTGCTGTAGATATTATCCATGAACCGGTTCTTAAACTAAATGTATATTGACCTGCAGAATTAGTAACGGCTTTATTTGTAGGACCACTCACGGGAGTAGCGGTAACAGTGATATTAGCGAAAGGTGTGGAGCCTGTTTCTCCTGTTGCTGTTTGTGTTACTTTGTATATGGTTCCAACAACCTGGTTTGCTCTTGGGATAAGCGTAAAATTCTTATTTTGTAAATTATCTCCAGTGTTTAAAGTATATATTTTAGGAGAAGGACTTATAAATCCATCTTTTTTAACTTCAATTGTCCATTGACCTGAGGAAAGATTTAAAAAATAATTCCCTGCATTATCTGAAGAAGTTTGCTGTAAAACTGCACCTTGTTTTGCTGAAATATTAACCAACTGCACCGGTTCCGACTCATCATTTAAAATTTTTCCGGTGATTGAAGCATTATCTGAGCGGATTGCAATTGCCGAAGGGAGTATTAACTGATCAACATCTAAAGTAATAGTCGTGGGAGTTGAAGCAAGATATCCGGGTTTACTTACTTGTAAAGAATACGTCCCTTTCGGGAGAGAAACATTAAAAGAACCATCAACCAATGAAGTGACGGTTTGAATATCGCCGTTTAGCAGATTGCGTAATCTGACAAGCGCACTGCTTACAGGTCCACCCTTATCGTCAACTACCCTGCCGGAAACTTTAGCCGGATAGGGGCGCATGTATATTGTAAAATTATTGGTTGATGTTGAGTTAAGTGTAGTTACATAAGAAGAATCATAAAAGCCGGATTTTTTCCCGATAAATTCGTATGTGCCCAGAACTAAACTATCAGAATAGCTGGTTGCATTTGTAACAATGAATGGATTTGGGGGAGAAACTCCTCCGCTGAGTGAATTTGCATAGACTTTAAATCCAATGATGCTTGAAGAATCCACAGAAGACTTTGCTTGAACCCTGAATTTCCCAAGATCAATTATGTAGTCGAAAATATTAACTGCACTTTTGTTGCCTGAACCCGAGTTATCTCTGGGAACAACAAACCAAATATATTTCCCTTTGGTTAACATCGTGCGTGCCGGAAGTTGAATAGATGTATTTGTGGTGGATGAATACCAGATAGGAATATCAATCTGCTGCTCATTTCCGGCGAATGAAGAGACTCTTTGAAATAGAAAAACCGTATAACCATTGGCATCGGGAACAGAATTCCATTGAAGCGTTATATTTTTTTCGGCATAAAAAATGGCATTATCCACCGGGGCAATTAGTGTAGGAGGTTGAATCGTCGCGGTCGCTTCATAGGTAAATGAGACGACTCCCCCAAATACTCCACTTGAGTAAGTTATATCATACTCATCATAAACATTTAAAATTGTATAGTGATACTCATTCCCCGGAATCAAAGGGGGCGGTTGTACCGTAAAAGGAGAACTGGGATTAATACTGCCATACTGTACGGAAGTGCCTGTAGTTAAATAATTCCATAACACATTAGCCCCTTCAACAGATACGTCGCCATTGGGTTTAGTAACAACAGTAAAGGGTGTGCTGGAAACTATCAGCCAATAGGCTCTTACACCAGGAATGGAATTCCATTGGAAGGTTGGGGTAGAATTTTTTATTTTCCCTCTCGGCGTTTCTGCATAAGGAGCGTTCGGGGATTCAACAATAAACTCTATTTCATTTGAAAAATCTATTGTTGTAGGATGAGCTAAGTAATCATTTTTTATTTCGCTCAAGGTATTCTTTGCAGAACTTGTAAGCAGCGCTCTATATCTTCCGACTGCTAGGTTAGGCGGATTGTTTTTAGGGATGAATCCTAATCTTGTTCCTCCAGCGGTTAGAGACGATAAATTATAATTTCCGGTAGTGCTGCCAATTTTGAATTTAATTTGGGATGCGGCAAAGGATTTGTTCCATGAGACAAGTACACTATCCGAAGGTTTAAAAAATATTTTAAGTCTTGGAGTGATATTTCCCGAGATATACCCCTGCGGGGGTTGGACAATAACTGTCTGTCCAATAAGAAAAGAAGAAACAGTTAATAAAAAGAAAACTAATATTCTGGTTGTAGTAAAACCTATTATTTTCATACTCTACTCGTTGGATAGTGAGAATATTTATTTTATAAAAGAACTGACCGAAAAAATAGAATTAAAATCAATCACAACTTAGGATTGTTAAAGAAAAAATGCAAGAGTGATATAAAAATAATTTGCTGTTCAATTATTAGACACTTTTGCACTTGGAAATCCTTTATTACTAACTCACCTTACGCACGATGTTCACTATCTTATCAAACGGATGCTAAATTGTAACACAGAATACTATTCACTAGGAGCGTGTCCGAGAATATAGTTTTTTCAAATAGTCAATGATAGGTTTTAGACCAATTTTTCAAATACAATCCCAAAACAGTAAAACAAGAATTAAAAAAAATAAGGAAGCAGATTTTAAGCCG
>Ga0210050_1000779_pt1 | contig 38336 bp, 36 predicted proteins | sample CryGey132114_all_FD_185463 | JGI IMG/M metagenome (GOLD analysis project Ga0210050, IMG submission 185463) | Groundwater microbial communities from aquifer - Crystal Geyser CG22_combo_CG10-13_8/21/14_all (SPAdes) (version 2) | ecosystem: Environmental > Aquatic > Deep subsurface > Groundwater ... | reverse complement strand
CCTACGGCGGACACAGTCCGCTAGGTTGCGAAGGGGACCTTCGCTAAAATAGAAGTATGTATTATGTATATCTTCTCAAGTGTTCTGATGGTAAACCATACACGGGATGCACGGAGGACTTGAAAGAAAGAATTGAAAGACATAAGAATGGACATGTGCCCGCTACCGCAACTCTACTACCCATCAAACTTGTGTCATATATAGCAATCCAAGATAAATACAAAGCTTTTGAATTTTAAAAGTATCTAAAGTCAGGTTCTGGTCGTGCTTTCATAAAAAGACATCTAACCTAGCAACTCAAAAAACTAAGTGCTGTTCTTCGCCTAGGCTGTGAATGGATACAGTTGGAGTGGTCCATAAGTTTATATGTGCGGGGAGGGGTGACTTGTTTAGTTAAAATATTCGCAAGATTTTATAAAATTGGTGATTGACAATAATACCCCCCCGGGGGTATTATTGTCTTATATGAAATACATGAACGAAAACAATAAAGCAAAAGTGGTGCGTCGTCTCAAGCTTCTAGAAGGTCAAATCAGAGGGCTTCAAAAAATGGTTCAAAATGATACTTATTGCATTGATGTGATTACCCAGACATCAGCGGTAAAACAAGGCCTGTCTAATGTTGAAGATACGCTTCTTGAAAACCATCTTGATCATTGTGTGCATCATCAAATGCAATCTGGACAAACAAAAAAGGCCAAGGAAGAGATTATTAAGGTATATAAACTAAAAAGGAAATAATATGCACACACAAATATATAGTATAAAAGGAATGCATTGTGCTTCGTGCTCATCGGTTATTGAAAAGACTTTTAAGAAAATTGATGGTGTGCATTCCGCAGAGGTGAACTACGGCACAGAAAAAGCCAAGGTTTCTTTTGATATGTCAAAAACAAATCCTCACGATCTATCCAAGCACATAGAGCCACTCGGCTATTCATTAGAGATTCCTCCCACTGCCGAGGAAATGGGAATGTCTGAAGGTGAGCATGCTACTCACCTTGGACTTAATCAGTCAAAAAAAGAAAAGCTTTTAGAAGTTGCAGATATGAGAACAAAAGTGTTTTCGGCTATTCCTCTTGCAATTTTCGCTACCTTTGTCATGGGCTGGGATATTCTTTCTGAATATGGTCTTGTATCAGAAATGAGTTATGTGGTGAAGGAATTTTTTCATCATCTTATGCCTATCTTGGCGACTTATATAATCTTTGTTGTTGGTAAGCCATATCTACTGGGTTTTTATAGATTTATCCGATATGGCAAGGCAAACATGGATACGCTTATTGGTATTGGAACTACGGCTGCTTTTTTATATAGCTTTATAACTACAGCTTTTGAAGAAACACTCAGGCCTTTTATAAATGTTGACTATCAATATTACGATGTGACGATTGTGGTCATTACCTTTATTGCTCTTGGTAAATATTTGGAAGCCAGATCAAAAATAAAGACGGGTGATGCTATAGAAAAACTCTTTAACCTACAAGCTAAGACAGCACTTGTTATCCGTGATGGTAAAGAAATAGAAGTATCAGTAAATGATGTAAAGCATGGTGATTTTATTATTGTTAAACCGGGGGCAAAGATTCCCGTGGATGGTGTTGTAACTCTCGGTGGTTCTTTTGTTGATGAGTCTATGGTCACTGGGGAGCCGATGCCAGTACAGAAAAAGATTGGAGACAGTGTGGTGTCTGGAACAATCAACACTAGTGGTTCGTTTACATTCAAAGCAACAAAAGTCGGATCAGAAACATTATTGGCTCAAATCATTAAGATGGTTGAAGATGCTCAGGGAAGTAAGGCTCCGATACAAGCACTCGCAGACAAAATTTCATCAGTTTTTGTACCTATTGTTTTGGTAATTGCTTTTCTTTCTTTCAGCACATGGCTTATTGTGGGATCGCAATATTTAGGATTCCCTCAGGCCCTATCATTTGGTCTCGTATCTTTTGTGGGTATCCTAGTAATCGCTTGCCCATGTGCACTTGGTCTTGCTACTCCAACAGCCATTATTGTTGGAGTAGGTAAAGGAGCGAAAGAGGGTATCCTTATCAAAGATGCTGCCACTTTAGAAGAACTCCATAAAGTAAACACAGTTGTGGTTGATAAGACAGGAACAATAACCAAAGGAAAGCCGACACTTATTAATATACAAAACCTCGCGAACTTAAAAGATGATGAGCTTGTTTCAATCCTTGCTTCACTTGAGAAAAAATCAGAGCATCCAATCGCACATGCGATAGTTAACTATGCGCAAGAGAAAAATATTTCTATATCAGATGTCACCGATTTTAATGGAATACAGGGAAAGGGTCTCAGGGGAGAGATCGCGGGTACGGTATATTTTGTAGGCAATGCGAAACTTATAAGTGATCTTAATATTTCATTTGATACTGATAAGTTAAATGAGTTTACTTCACAAGGAAAGACACCGGTCATTCTGGCTACTCAAGAGAAAGTTCTTGGTTTTGTGATGGTGGCAGATGAAATCAAGACTGAGTCAGTAGAGGCCATACAAAACCTTCATGATATCGGCATAAAAGTGGTTATGCTTACTGGGGATGATGAAAAAGCCGCAAGATACATTGGATCACTTGTTGGTATTGATGATGTAGTGGCTCATGTATTACCACAAGATAAGCTTGAAAAAATAAAAGAGCTTCAGTCACAGGGTCGTATTGTTGCCATGGCGGGCGATGGGGTGAATGATGCACCAGCGCTCGCTCAGGCTGATGTGGGTATTGCTATGGGAACAGGTACGGATGTCGCGATAGAATCGGCTGGCATTACACTTCTCGGTGGTGATATTTCAAAGCTTGTTAAGGCGATTAAGCTTTCAAAAATGACTATGCGAGGGATTAAGCAGAATCTTTTTTGGGCCTTCATCTACAATGCTGTTGGTATTCCACTGGCTGCTGGATTATTTTACCCAATATTTGGCTGGCTTCTTAATCCAGTTTTTGCTGGATTTGCTATGGCAATGTCATCGGTATCAGTCGTGTCAAACTCTCTACGAATTAAAGCTAAAAGATTATAAATATGAATATATACACATTCCATGTTTCTGGCACTCATTGTGCTTCGTGTAAAATCTTTATAGAGGATACTTTAAAAGAACAAGATTTTATTTGCGACGCGCATGTTGATTTGAAAAAGGAGACCTTACAAGTTGAGGTCAATGATAATCAAGATCCTGAAAATCTGGCAAGACTTTTAACCAGTAAGATTCTATCAAATGGATATGCCGTGTCAGTTGAAAAGACTGCAAAAGAAGGGTCGAACGGTGATGTTATTTGGAAAGCTTTGCCAATTGGGCTTGGTTTTCTTGCTTTGTTTTTCTTATTACAAAAGTCTGGAATTCTTAATCTTGGAATTGGTGGGCAGACTACGCCAGTCACCAGTTTTATTATTGGTCTCATAGCCTCAGTTTCAAGCTGTCTTGCTATAGTTGGTGGTCTGGTTTTGTCTTTATCGGCGAAGATTTCTCAAGACAATGTGAGTGATACAAAAACTTTTGTACTTTTCCATACAGGAAGAATCGTTAGCTTCGCAATCTTGGGGGGTGTACTTGGGATGGTCGGTGGTGCAATTGGTATTAATTTTACTCTTACTGCAATATTAGGACTTCTGGCATCAGTGGTGATGTTATTACTTGGTTTGAATTTGGTTGGAATTTTTTCAAAAAGTAAAATTGCACTACCATCAGGCCTGTTTAATTTTTTTAGGAGAATTGAACATAAAACTCTCACCCCTCTTTTTATTGGTTTTGCTACATTTTTTCTGCCATGTGGTTTTACTCAGTCAATGCAAGTTTCGTCGTTGAGTAGTGGATCGTTTATGTCGGGACTTTTAATTATGTTTGCATTTGCCCTCGGAACATTGCCGATGCTCGCACTTCTTTCCTTGGGTTCAGCTTCATTTGCTAATGGTAAACATGCACCGTTATTTTTTAAGTCAGCAGGAATAGTGGTAATAGGCCTTGGGTTGTTTGGGCTTCTCGCTGGACTTGCTGGACTCGGCATTATTAATCCACTGTTTAACATATAATTAATTTATGAATAAAACCGTTTCAATTATTATTACCGTTGCGCTTGTTATAAGTATTGGCATTGTGTTTTGGGGACAGTCAAAAAACAATCTCAACTTGGCCGACACAGAATCTGTAGAAAATGTTGAAGTAAGAGACGGAATTCAGTATGTCACCATAAACGCTCGAGGTGGATACTCACCCAAGATCTCTACAGCACAAGCTGACATTCCCACCAAATTGATTGTGAGGACAAATGGTACATATGATTGTTCGGTGGCATTAGTCATTAGATCAATTGATTATCAGAAAATTTTATCCCAAACTGGGGAAGAAGTTATTGATTTAGGTATTCCGCAAGCTGGGAAACTTCAAGGGCTTTGTAGTATGGGGATGTATGGTTTTGCAGTAAATTTTAAGTAATATTTGTTGTAAGTGAGAGTTGATTAAAAACAGCTCTGGTCCAAAAGAGCTCTTAAAGTTATAGTTACTTTATGAATAAAGACGAAATTAAAAATTTAGCAATAAAAGTTTTAGAAGACGGTTATCTTATGAGCTTGGGTACTGTAGATGATGGTGGGGTATGGGTGGCTGATGTCATATATATTTATGATGAAAATCTAAATTTATATTGGCTTTCTTTTCCTCGTGCCAGACATTCCAAAGCTATAGAAAGTAATAAAAAAGTTGCTTGCACTATCACGACCAGTTGGGAAACTGGTCAAGAGAGAGCGTTGCAAATTGAAGGAGTGGCAGAGAAAGTGGAGGGACCACTTTTTGAATACGAAAAGAAATTAGCATCAAAAAGAGGTATGCAAATTCCAGAAGTGGCCGGTAAAGTCTTAGAAGATGGACATTCTTGGTATGTTCTAAGACCAACAAAGGTTGAACTTATACATAACGAACCATTTGGTTATAAAAAGCAGATTGTTGATTTAGGGTAGTTAAGATTTTTTTATAATTATTTTTAATGATTTCAAATAAAATCTCTTCCGGTATAGTACACAAAGTTCCAGATGATTTGCGAAAGATTTTAAATTCTTCGTCTAAAGCAAAACTAGCTTGGAATGACATTACACCTCTAGCGCGGAACGAATGGATTTGTTGGATTGTCTCTGCCAAGAAATTAGAAACTAGAAACCGCCGAATCAAGAGGACTGAAAGAGAGCTTGAAGAAGGGAGGCGTAGGCCGTGTTGTTTTGCAGGCTGTCCTCATCGTTTGTGAGAAAAAATTTTCTATACAACAAGCCATATATTCTAAAAATGCTATAATATCCATATGATTATCACCACAACAGAATTTGTTCCAGGTAGGGAAGTGACCGAGATATTAGGAGTAGCTCGTGGCAGTACCGTGCGTGCTAGGCATATTGGTAATGACATAATGGCTGGGCTCAAGAATATTGTGGGTGGAGAAATAGAGGAATACACTAATCTTCAAGCTCAATCTAGAGAACAGGCCATGGAGCGCATGACAAAAGATGCAGAGAAAATGGGGGCTGATGCCATCATCGGTATGCGCATGATGACCTCTATGGTAGCTCAAGGAGTGGCGGAGATTTTGGCTTATGGGACGGCTGTTAAGCTCAAATAAACATGAGATTACTTCCAAGTCTCGTTCCAGTCATATTAGGAATAATTCTAATCTATTTAATAGTGAGAAGAATTAAGATTAAAAAATCAGAAACATTTGAAGATAGGGATAATTAGTTTTATTAATTGTCTTGCTTGCTACTGAATAGGGCATAACCTATAATAATAGCCATATGAATGACTTTAGAAACGAGGGTTTTCTCCGTAGGAATGCTATTTGGTTGGTAGTTATCGCGGCACTAGTAGTCCTCGGCCTACTTTTATTTAAAGGTTGGGACAAGGTTGTAAATAATGGTATTGATAGCATGGTAACTATTACTGGAAACTTCACTTGTCTTCCTCTCAAAGACACTACAGAAGACCCAGCTAATGAAGAAGATTGCACTTTAGGTGTTAAAAGTAGAGATGGTTCTCACTATGCGTTAGATATTAGTCGTATTCAGGATGCTAACACTGATCTAAAAGCACAAGACACTATTGCTGTGACTGGTACTTTGAAACCAGATTCTGAATTACAAAGTTCTAACTGGTCTATCTACGACATCACTGGAGTTATCCAAGTCAACACTCTTTTGAGAACTCGCTAAGTTTTTAAACAAACAAAACAACTCCATAAGGAGTTGTTTTGTTTTAATGAGCAATAGCTATACAAAAAACTTCTTTTGCCCCCGCTTCCTTGAGAGCCCTCTTGGCTTCCAAGAAAGTAGAGCCTGTGGTGGTAACATCGTCTATTACTATCACATATCTACCAGAGACGGTGTGTGGATTTAGGATTGCCATGGTGTTTTGAATATTTTCACTTCTCTCTGTTTTGTTGCTAGTTCTTGTTTGGCTTTCGGTATGAATAACTTTAATTAGTTGTCTTGGTAGATATTTGAAGCGATGCTCTACATCAGTCTTTTTGAGACCATCTAACAAAAGTTCAGTTTGATTCCAGCCTCTTTGCAATCTTCTTTTATCAGATATGGGGATGGGTATAATTATCGGTCTTTCGGTTTGCCCAACAAGATTGGTGAAGAAATTTCTTTCATTGAGTTCTTGATAGATGGTGTTGTAAATTATCTCACCAAATTTCTCGGCCAAGATTTTGTTGCCATTGTATTTGAGTTCCCAAATCATTTCTTTTGTTAATTTGTGGCTATAATCAAAAAGAGCCATAATTTCTTTGGCTCTGGGAGTTTCAGCTGTAGGCAAGATGTCTACAATGTCTTTAGTAGAGAGTGATTCCAATATTAAAACTTCTTGGCTTTTAGGAAAAATGAAATCTAAGAGAGTTTTCCAGAGTTTGGAGAGAAAATACATGTCTTTATCATAAAACAAATTTTGCTCTCATGTTATACTGGTAATAATGAGCTTATTTTCAAATTTATTTAGTAAACCTGAATCATCTGCTCTCGGTATAGATATCGGTTCTTCGGCGATAAAAATAGTTCAGGTAAAAAGAAAGAACGGCCAAGCCGTTCTTGAAACCTATGGTGAATTAGCCTTGGGTCCTTATGCTAGTTTAAGTGTGGGTCAGTCAGCAGCTTTGCCACCAGATAAAATCGCCAAAGCTCTCACTGATTTGATGAATGAAAAAGAAGTTAATATCACCACCAAAAACTGTGGTATCTCTATCCCATTTGCCTCAAGCCTCATGACTGTTATGGAAATGCCAGAAGTTAGCACCAAACAACTTTCAGTCATGGTGCCTCTTGAAGCTAGAAAATACATCCCGGTACCTATATCGGAAGTAACATTGGACTGGTCTCTTATCCCCAAAAGTGAAACTCGCACTGATACAAAGGTTAAAGAGTTTGGATCAGAAGAAGATAAAAATGCTGTTATTTTACCCAAGGTAGATGTATTAGTAGTAGCTATTCATAATCAGACCATTGCTCGGTATCAAGAAATAGTAACTAAAGCAGGACTCAATGCTAGTTTTTTTGAAATAGAAATTTATTCCACCATGAGATCAGTCTTGGATGATGGTTTGCGACCAGTCATGATTATGGATATGGGGGCGGCTTCTACCAAACTTTATGTTATTGAGAGGGGGATAGTGAGAGCTTCTCACACCGTGAATCGTGGCTCACAAGATATTACATCTACAATATCTAAATCTCTTGGTATCAGTGCGGAGCAGGCTGAGATAATGAAACGAGATATGGGCTCTACCGGCACAGATGCTAATGTCAACGACATTATAAAATTAGTTTTGGATTATATTTTTGCCGAAGCCAATAACACTCTGCTTTCTTTTGAAAAGAAATATAATAAAACTGTTTCCAAGATTATCTTGGTGGGTGGGGGAGCATCTCTAAAGGGTCTTATGGAAATGGCTAAAGATAATTTTAAAACAGAGGCTGTTATCGCTGATCCTTTTAATAAATTAGCTACACCTGCATTTTTGGAAAACATTTTGAGAGAAACTGGACCAGAGTTTGCGGTGGCTATTGGTCTTGCTTTGCGCAAACTCGCAGAGACTGAGTAGTGTGTTAAAATTTATCTAGACTAGTCATAGAAAGGAGGTGACAAATGACTGGCATGGAAGAGAGGAACTTCCTCATCAGAGAAGGCTGGGCCTTAGTTAATGGTAAAGCCACTAATCTAGTGGAAGAAGAGTGGCTCTACCTAGTGAGAGGGGTTGAATTCGCCGATGTCCAATCAAGAGCGGTGGAGAGATTGGTCTTAAGTCTTTCCCAAAAGACTTTGGATCACCAGATATCCAAAGTGGTTTCTATCTGAGGAGACTCCCATGTTGAGTTGTTGTTCCCACAAACGCCGGGGTACGAACCACATCCCCATGGTTCTCCCGGCGTTAATAATTTAAATAGTTATAAACACTTATGCGTTCCTTATAGAGTTTTTATAGTCTATAATTTAAGAAGATGGAGCCGAAATTTCAATCATCTTTTATTCCCAAGGGACCAGTAGTCTCAAGTGGTGGAGTATCAGCAACAGGGACAAAGTCAAAAGGAAGAAATCTTCTTTCTTTTATAGCGTCTATAATATTTACTATCTCTATAATAGGAGCCTTAGGCGTTTTTGGTTATAAGTTTTATCTTAAATACAGTATCCAAGGTATGGAAAGTGATTTAGAGAGTGCTTATAACAATTTGGAACCAGAAACTGTGGGACAACTGACAGATTTAGATAGTCGTATCAAATCTACCAAAGAGCTTATTGCTAGACATATTGTTTTGTCTCCACTTTTTAAATTTTTGGAAGAATCCACCCCAACCTCGGTCCGTTTTACAGAGCTTAATTATGTTTTGACAGACAAAGGCTACGAACTTTCTATGAGTGGGGAGGCTAGGGGATATGCAGACCTAGCTTTGCTATCAGACATTTTTAATAAGAGTGATAAATTTAGGAATCCTATTTTCTCGGACTTCATACTTGGTGACAGGGGTGATATTACTTTTTCTTTCAAGGCTACTATTGATCCAACCCTTATTTCCTATAGAAAGGAAGTTGAAAATAGCGTAATTCCAGAAGCACCAATTAATACAGAGACTCTAGAAAATACGGCAAGCTCAACCCCTGACTCTAACGGGACAAGCACCACCGCATCAACAACGGCTACTAGTACAGTAACTTCTAGTAATGGAAATTAATGTAAAGATATGAAAAATATTACCCCAATCATTCTCATAATCCTCTCTCTGGGTATTTACTATACCTTTACTAGTGTAGAGCTTGATGAAGTCAAAACTCTGCAAGCATTGTCGGGTGAGTATAATAACCTTTTGGATAATGCTTCTCAGATAGTAGATAAGAGAGATAGTCTCTTGGTTAGTTATAGAAACATTCCTCAAGCTGAACTAGACGCTATGGCCATTGTTTTACCTGACAATATAGACGCAGTTAGGTCTGCCCTAGATTTGGATGGTATTGCTGGTAAGCATGGTGTTTCTATTACTAGTTTACGAGCTGAAGCCACTCCAAGTAACGCCAGACTTATACATAGACAAGATGATTCTTCTCCATACGATGTTGCTACATTTACATTCACTTTTGTTTCTAATTACAATAATTTCATTGATTTTCTTACTGATTTAGAACACAGCTTGCGTATCATGGATGTGAAGTCTATTAATTTTCAAGTTGGCGAATCTGGTATTTACGAACACAGAGTAACAGTTGATACTTATTGGCTGAAATAATTTTATAATCATGGAAATCTTATCTAAGAACAAAGGAATAATATTAACAGCCATACTTATTATGTTAGTGATATTTGTCTATAACACTTTTTTGAGTAGCAGTAGTTTGTTTTCTTCTGGTAATCTTTCTACTCCAAGTATAGGAGGAGAGGTTTTGAAAATGTCTAATGATTTACAGGCAGTAAATTTTGATCAACAGATTTTTACTTCTCCAGGTTTTCTATTGCTTACTAATTTTAGTTTGGAAGTACCACAAAAACCTATTGGTAGGAATAATCCATTTGGCAATATAGGCCAAAATTAGAAAAAATGCCTAGTTCAGATAAAAACAAAGAAAAATTACCAGAGCTCCCAACCAGAAGTCTTAAGGAAAGTGAAATTTCTGGAAAGGTTCTTGAGTATATTCCACAGGAATCAGCCGAACACTACAGGGTTGTACCTCTGAGTGTTAAAGACGGTGTACTAGAAGTGGGGGCGGTAGACCCTAATGATATTGGAGTGAGAGATGCTTTGAATTTTATTTCTTCTCGTATCGGAATGCCTTATAAACTTTTCTTAATAAGTGAAGAAGATTTCAAAATGGCGTTTGATAGATACAAAGGTCTTTCTGGAGAAGTGAATAAAGAGCTTTCTGCTTTGGAGTCAGAGCTTTCTACTAGCAATCAAAAAGATGGTGACGATTTGCCCAAAAAAGATGATACTAAGATTGTAGAAGATGCACCGGTTACTAAAATAGTGGCCACTATCTTGAGTCATGCTTCGGCCGAAAGAGCTTCTGATATTCATATTGAACCAACTCATGATAATGTCCGCGTTCGTTTTCGTGTTGATGGCGAATTGAATACATCTCTAACGTTACCAATCAAAGTTCATCCTGCTGTGGTGGCTCGTATTAAGATACTTTCTAATATGCGTTTGGACGAAAAACGCAAGCCTCAAGACGGACGATTTTCTACAAAGATAGAAGGACGAAAGGTTGATTTCCGCGTCTCTACTTTCCCAACATACTACGGAGAGAAAGTGGTGATGCGTATTTTGGATCAAACCAAAGGCTTGAAGGCTTTAGATGAAATGGGTCTATCAGAAGTTAATTTGAATTTAATCCGCAAAGCACTTAAGCGTCCCTATGGTCTTATTCTTATTTCTGGACCAACTGGTTCTGGTAAATCCACCACCCTTTACTCTATGTTGAAGGAGCTTGATAGGGAACATATGAATGTTTTGTCTTTGGAAGATCCGGTGGAATATAGTATTGATGGAGTTTCTCAATCACAAATTCATCCGGAAATAGATTACACCTTTGCTACTGGACTTCGTACTACTTTGCGTCAAGATCCAGACATTATTATGGTGGGAGAAATTAGAGATAAGGAAACTGCTCAATTGGCTATTCAGGCAGCGTTAACTGGTCACCTCGTTTTCTCTACCATTCACACCAATAATGCTATCGGTGTTATTCCTCGTCTTATAGACATGGGTGTTGATCCATTTTTGATTGCACCGACTTTGGCTTTGGCTATGGCTCAGCGTTTGGTGCGTACTCTTTGTCCTAATACGGGTAAACCTATACCAGTAGAAGACTCTATAAAGATGATGATAGACAAACAATTTGCAGACTTGCCAGAAGAGTTTAAAAAAGCCATTCCTTTTGGTAAAGAAGTTTACGAAATAGAAAAGACTCCTGAATGTTCAAATGGTACCTCTGGTAGAACAGCTGTTGTGGAAGTGATAGAAATGGATAAAACTCTTGAGGCTGTTATTTTGAAGAACCCTACCGATGTTGAAATTTACAAAGTGGCTAGGGCCAAGGGTATGCTTTCTATGAAAGAAGATGCCATGATTAAGGCCTTCCAAAAATTAATTCCGTTTGAAGAGATTAATACGCTATAATATTAGTATGAATCAACAAGAAAAAATTCTAAATGATCTTGTAGACGCTGTTGTTAAAGAAAATGCTTCCGATCTTCATTTATCAGAAAATCGCCCACCAGTTATCCGCGTTTCTAATTTTTTAATTCCTCTGGTAAAAATGCCTCTCTTGGCTAGGCAAGACATGGAAGGTTTGTTATCACTTTTTTTGACTCCTGCTAATAAGGCAGAATTTACTAACAAAAAAGAAGTGAATTTTGCTTATAAACATTCAAACGGCAGAAGGTTCAGATGTAATGCTTATATGTCTTTGGGTCGTTTAAGTATCGCCATGCGTCTTGTGCCTCAAGAAATTAAAACCTTTAAAGATCTTAATTTGCCTCCAGTGCTTGAAGTTTTTGCTAGAAAACAGCAAGGCTTTTTCTTGGTAGTGGGTCCTGCTGGAGTGGGGAAGTCTACAACCCTGGCTACTATGGTAGAGACTATCAATCGCGAAAGGCTAGAGCATGTTGTGACTATTGAAGATCCTATTGAATATGTTTTTGATTCAAAAAAGTCTATTGTGGATCAAAGAGAAGTAAAGATAGACACACCAGATTTCGGTACAGCTTTAACAGGTATTTTCAGACAAGATGCCGATGTGGTGATGATAGGTGAGATGCGTGACCCAGAAACAATTTCCACCGCTGTGACCGCTGCGGAGACGGGGCATCTTATTTTGTCTACTCTACATACTAATACTGCTAGTCAGACAGTGGACCGTATTATTGACACCTTCCCATCAGACCAGCAGGGCCAAATTCGTTTACAGCTGTCTTCTAGCCTCCTCGGTATTTTTTCTCAGAGACTTATACCTCGTATTTCTGGGGGATTGATTCCTGCTTATGAACTTTTGATAAACAATACAGCTGTTTCTAATCTTATTCGTGAAAAGCGTACTCATGAAATAAGTTCTGTCATAGAGACAAGTTCAGAGCTCGGCATGATTGATCTTAATAGAAATTTGGCCGAGCTTGTTAGAAAAGGGGAGATAACAGTAGAGAACGCGCATCAGTTTTCTACTAACTCCAAGGCCTTGGAGCGGATGATATAATTATATAAACAATGCTCTTCAATTATAAAGCTTTAGAAAATTCAGGTAAGGAACAAGATGGTTCAATTGAAGCGGTTTCTATTGATGTGGCTGTAGGTTCTCTACAAGAAAGAGGTTTAATTATTGTAGATATTGAACCAGCCGAAAAAGAATCATGGCTTGCTAGTATAAAGTTTGGTTCTGGGGTTTCTAATAGAGATGTCGTTATGCTATCTAGGCAAATGGCTACATTGTTTGAAGCGCAAGTGTCTGCTTTGAAGATATTTACCATGCTTTCTACTGAGATGGAGAATAAATATCTCAAAAAAAGTATGGAGGAAATCGTTACCGATTTGCAGGCTGGTAGTAGTATTTCCAAATCACTTTCTAAACACCCTACTGTTTTCTCTGATTTTTATGTCAACATGGTTCGTTCTGGAGAAGAGACTGGTAAGTTGAACGAGACTTTTAATTATTTGGCCGATCATTTGGACCGTAGTTATGAAGTGGTCTCCAAAGCCAAGAATGCTTTGATTTATCCAGCCTTTGTTATCACTGTTTTCGTTTCTGTTATGGTGTTGATGTTTACCGTGATTATCCCGAAGATTAGTTTAATTATTTTAGAGTCTGGACAAGAAGTGCCAGTCTATACTCAAGTGGTTTTTGGTATTAGTAATTTCTTTATAGATTATGGTTTTATTATCCTCGCACTTTTGGTAGTAGCAGTATTTTTCTTTATAAGATATGTGAGAACTCCAGAAGGGAAGTCAGCCTTGTCTCGTTTTAAATTAGAGATACCTTATGTTGGAGATTTATACAAAAAACTTTATCTTTCTATTATTGCCGACAACATGAACACTATGGTTTTATCTGGTATTCCTATGGTTAAGGCTATAGAAGTAACCTCTACGGTGGTAGAGAATGATATTTATAAAAAGATTTTAGAAGACAGTCTTGCAGCTGTTAAAGGGGGAAGTTCACTTTCTCAATCTTTATCTCAATATGAGGAAATTCCAGGTATGTTAGTGCAGATGATTAGAGTGGGTGAGGAATCTGGACAGGTAGGCTCTATTTTGAAAACTATGGCTAGATTTTACCAAAGAGAAGTGACCAATGCAGTGGACACTCTAGTCAGTCTTATAGAGCCTATTATGATAGTGGCTTTGGGTCTTGGTGTGGGAATTCTTTTGGCCTCTGTACTTATCCCCATATACGATATCGCGAATTCTGCTGGCGTTTAGAGTATAATGTAGTTATTCACTATAAAGGTGGAATTATTAAATTTATACAACCTTAAAGATGACAAGATACAATAAAGGTTTTACCCTCATCGAACTTCTGGTCGTGATTGCTATCATCGGCATTCTTTCTTCGGTGGTGTTAGCCTCTCTCAATACAGCTCGTAATAAGGGCAATGATGCCAAGGTTAAGGCTCAGCTTGCAGGTTCACGAGCCGCTGCAGAGATATTCTATGACACCAACGCAAGCTATAATGGCTCAGCTGGTAACATCTCTGGTTCATGTACTACTGCCAATTCTATGTTTACTGATACTACTTCTGGTATGTCACAGTATGCTACACAGGCCAATTACCCTGGCGGAGCAACTCTAACTTGCTATTCTTCAGCTAGTGCGTGGGCTATGTCAGCACTACTTCCCGGAGTTGGAGGTACAAACTCTTGGTGTGTAGATAGTCTTGGTAACTCAAAGGCTAGAGCTACCGCTATTACTTCTACAGCTTGTTAGTTTTGTAGAAATTAAAGATACAATAAATCCCGCTTAATAAGCGGGATTTATTGTATAATGGGGTCTATGTTAGATGTCTTTCTTTTTGTTTTTGGAGCTATTATCGGTAGTTTTTTGAATGTCACTGCTCTGCGTTGGAATTCTGGCTTGGGCTTGGGAGGTAGGTCTTTTTGCCCGACTTGTAATAAAAATCTTTCTTGGTGGGAACTTTTGCCTATATTAAGTTTTATTGGTCTTCGTGGCAGATGTCATAAGTGTAAGAGTAAAATATCTTGGCGTTATCCTATAGTAGAGTTTGTGACGGGCTTAGTCTTTCTAACTGTTTTTAAGGTTTTATTTTCAGGAGATTTTAATTTATTGTTCTTGATAATTTATACCCTGTTTATTTTTGTGGGCTCTATTTTTATCGTAATAACTGTTTATGATCTTAGACACAAGATTATTCCCAACAACCTTGTGTATGTAAGTATTGTTTTATCATTAATAATACGAGTAATTCTGGGTGGGGGAGTTTTGGATTATCTGGCCGGACCAATATTATTTATATTCTTCGGATTAATATGGTTATTGAGTAAAGGTAGAGCCATGGGGTTTGGTGATGCAAAGCTTGCTCTTGCTATAGGTTTTCTTTTGGGTGGGGCTATGGGATTTTCTGCTATAGTGCTGGCTTTTTGGCTGGGAGCTTTATTAGGGCTTATCTTGATTGGTTTTTCTCGTTTAATTCCTTTGTTAAGTGGGGGTAAAAATATTACAATGAAGACAGAGATTCCTTTTGCCCCATTTATGGTGATAGGAGCCTGGTTAAGTTTGGTTTTCCAACTTGATATTTTAAATGTCTTACTCTTTTAAAAATTTTATAAATACTAGAACCAGAGGCTTTACTCTCGCTGAGATGATGGTTTCTGTATCAATAATCGTTGTTATTCTCACTGTGGTTTTATCCAATCAGTCTACTTATACAGACGGAGCTTCTGTTAATAGGCTAGCAGATGAGATTGGTTTAAGTATTTCTGAAGCTCAAGCTTATGGTATTGGGGTAAGACAGCTCTCTCCTGGTTCTGATGATTTTAGTGCTTCATATGGAATAGCTTTCAGTCTTATTCAGCCAGAGTTTGCTACTAGTTATATTTTCTTTGCTGATACCGATGCTGATCTCGTCTATGGTGGAAGTTGGGATTGCCCTGATACTGGTTCTTGTGGAGAGTATCAAAATAAAACCGACATCACAGGTGGCAATAGCATTACTTCTATTTGTGAGATAAGAGATAATGATACAGAGATGTGCAGTGTTAGTAGGGTAGATGTGAGTTTTGTTCGCCCAGATACAACTGCCAATATAATGTTTTTTAATAATGGTGGTAGTTTGTTTTCACCTCAACCAAGTAATATTAAAGGAGCCAAGATTGTCGTGACCTCACCAAAGGGTACTGAGAAAAACATTATTATCTATAAAACAGGTCAGGTATCAATACAATAATGTTTATTAAAATTAATACAAAAAAAGGTTTTACTTTGATAGAGCTAATGACCTCTTTGTCTTTATTTATTATTGTTATGACCATTAGTATGACTTCTATCTTTGGAGTCTTTAACGCCAATAGGAAATCTAGAACTCTGAAAACAGTGATGAGTAACTTGAATTTGGCTGTAGAGAGTATGTCTAGAGAAATGCGTTTTGGTGAGAACTATCATTGTGGAAGTGATGGAGATATTCTAACTCCCCAAAACTGCCCCGCTGGTGATACCTCAATGAGCTTTTTATCAAGCGAAGGTACACAGATTACTTATCGTCTAAGTAATCAATCTTTGGAGAAAAAAATAGATAGCGGAGATTATATTCAAGTAACTGCTCCAGAGATAGTGATTGATGATTTAGTATTTTATACCTTAGGAGCAGGTTTGGACAATCTACTTCAACCTAAGGTTATTATTAAGATAAAGAGCCATGCGGGCACTGGTAATGCTAGAACAGACTTTACTTTGCAAACTCTGGTTTCCCAGAGAGCTTTAGATATTTAAATATATGTTTACTAAAATTAATACACAAAAAGGTTTTACAATAATAGAAAGTCTGGTGGCTATTACGATTTTAGTTTTTGCTATCACTGGTGCTGCTTCGGCTATACAATCTGGTATCTCTTCGTATATTTTCTCCAAGGATCAAACCATCGCTTTTTATTTGGCTCAAGGCGGTTTTGAACAGATTAGAAATATTCGTGATGAGAATAGCCTTACAGGAGAAGACTGGCTTACTGGGCTTGCTTCTGTTAGTGGTGACCCATGTTATTTTGGGCAATCTTGCATAGTTGATCCTATAAATAGTAATCAAGCGACTAGATGTGATGGTCCGGGAGAGTGTCCAGTTTTGAGACAGGAGAGCGGTACTGGTTTCTTTGGTTATGATGGTTCTTGGGATCCATCTATCTTTACTAGAGAAATAAGTTTAGCGTCTATTAATGATCATGAGGTAGCTATTACAGTAACCGTAAGTTGGTCCAAAGGTATTGTTTCTAGGGAGTTTAAAGCTCGTGAAAATATTTTAAACTGGCAATAAATATATGAATAAATATTTTAAAATTAAAAATAAAGAAAACGGCTTCACTCTCTTTATCTCTATTGTAATCATGGGGACAGTATTACTCATCGCTACTGGGGTTATAAGTCTAGCGGTTAAACAAGCCTTTATTTCTTCGGCTGGTAAGGAGTCTCAAAATGCTTTCTATGCTGCTGATACAGGGGTAGAGTGTGCCTTGTTTTGGGATATTCATAATCCTAGTGGAGTAAGTGCCTTTAGTACTTCTACTACATCTAGCATTTATTGTAATAATGATGTTAATAATAGTTCAAACCAGTGGACTGTTGGTGGTGGCTATACTAGTACGATAAATTACATAAGCTTTAATCCAGATCCTTATTGTGCCGTAGTGACAGTAACTAAAAGTGTAGGTGGGGGGACTACTATTGAATCAAAGGGTTATAATACTTGCGATTCCTCTAATCCTCGTCGAGCCGAGAGAGCAGTGCGTGCTGTATACTAATAACCCATGGTATCTGTATCCAAAGAAACTAGAGAACGAATAAAGAAATTACGAGAAACTATTTCACATCATAGTCATCTTTATTACACTCTGGATAAACCAGAAATATCTGATTCTGCCTACGATGCTTTAATAAGAGAACTAGAAGAATTAGAGAAAAAATATCCAGAACTCATAACTAAAGACTCACCAACTCAAAAAGTAGGCGACACTATCTTGAAAGAGTTTGAAAAGGTTGTCCACGATGTCCCGCAATGGTCTTTTGATGATGCCTTTGATGAAGAAGACATCAGGGCTTTTGATCAGAGGGTAAAAAGAAACTTGGTTAAAGAATTTGGCGACGATGTTACTTATACCTATACAGTAGAGCTCAAGATAGACGGCTTGAAGGTGGTACTTTCATATGAGAATGGTGTCCTTATTACCGCTGCTACCAGGGGGGATGGTAAGGTGGGGGAGAATGTTACTTTGAATGTAAAAACTATTTCTACCATACCTACTAAGCTCAAAGAACCTATTTCAATAACAGCCGAGGGAGAGATTTTTATGACTAAAAGTGTTTTTAATGATTTAAATAAAATTAGAAAAGCTAATGGGGAAGAATTATTTGCTAACCCTAGAAATGTGGCAGCGGGGTCACTAAGGCAATTAGATTCAGCTATCACCAGGTCTCGTAAATTGACTAGTTTTACCTACGATATTTCTTTACTGGAAGGTGATTTGCCAGAGAGTCAGTCTAGGGAGTTGGAGAGGCTTCAAGAGCTTGGGTTCAATGTTAATAAACATTGGAAACATTTAAATAATATTGAAGAAGTTATTGAATATTGGAAAAAGTGGGAGAAGTTTAAAGACAAAGAAGATTATCTTATAGACGGCATTGTGGTAAAGGTAGACGAACGAAGATTTCAGCAAGCCCTAGGATATACAGCCAAGTCTCCTAGATTCGGTATCGCTTTTAAGTTCCAAGCGGAGCAAGTTTCAACTGTAGTAGAGGATATTACTTTGCAGATTGGTCGCACAGGAGTGCTTACCCCAGTAGCAATATTACGACCGGTTTTGGTAGCTGGTTCTACTGTCTCTCGGGCCACTTTGCATAATGAAGATGAGATAAAGAGAAAAGATATCAGAGTGGGGGATACGGTGGTGATACAAAAAGCCGGAGATGTTATCCCGGAGGTAGTGAGGGTTTTGACAGAAATGAGAACCGGCAAAGAAAAAGAATTTAGGTTCCCAACTCATTTTCCACTTTGTGGTGGAGATGGTTCAGTGGAGCGTATACCTGGGCAGTCCGCTTATAGATGTGTGGCTAAAAATTCTTTTGCTCAACAGAGACGCAAGCTAGAACATTTTGTTTCTAAAAAAGTTTTTGATATTGATGGTTTGGGTAAGAAGGTGGTAGCCCAACTAATGGAAGCTGAGATAATTTCCAATCTAGACGATGTCTTTAGGATCAAAAGAGGAGATTTAGAAACTTTAGAAAGATTTGCTGATAAATCTATAGAAAACTTGCTAGAGGCCATAGAGAAAGCCAAAGATGTTACCTTGGCTAGGTTTATTGCCTCACTTTCTATTCCGCAAGTGGGGGAGGAGACAGCGATTGATTTGGCCAATCATTTTAAAACGGCAGAAGATTTTTCTAAGGCAACTTTTGCTGAAATAGATGAGCTGGAAGGCGTGGGACCTATAATCGCCAAGTCTATAGTAGATTGGTTTAAAGATGGTGATAATAAAAAAGTTTTCAAAAATCTTTTAAAACAAGTTCATATTAAGCCAGTTGAGAATGTCAAACACTCGGTGTTTGACAGGTTGGGGGGCAAGAGTTTTGTTTTGACTGGAACCTTAGAAACCATGTCTCGCGAGGAAGCGAAAGATAGGATTAGATCACTAGGTGGTGAGATGCGAGAGTCTGTTTCCAAAAATACCGACTTCGTGGTGGCAGGAGAAAAAGCTGGAGAGAAGTTGGATAAGGCAATTGAATTGGGTGTAAAGGTTTTGAATGAAGAAGAGTTTATAAAGCTTGTAGACTTTAAATAAATACTGTTGTATATTAAATAGTGGAAGGGATTGGGTCGCGTTCCAATCTCACGTTAGCGTAGCTGGAGGCCGCCGTATGTCTGAGTTCGTACCGCAGACCATGACTAGGAGGGGGTTTATCTCTATCCCGCCGAACCGTCGGCGGAACGGAGGTATCTTCATGGATGGAGAGCCTGTCACGATTCTCCACGAGGATCCGAAAGACCAGAGCCGGCTCATGGTGAAGGTCGGGGGGTTGAAGGACCCCACGAGCTTTTCCAAACGACTCATTCGCGAGTCGTAACCCATCCTGGCAACGGTTGAACGAAGTTCCCAGCCTTCGTTCAACCGTTGCACCCAGTTTTTATCACAAACAGCACAACTCCCGCACAGAGTCCTCGCACTCAGTGGCGGGTGTTTTTTATGTTAGAATAGCCTATGAATCCCGTTAGTGATTACGAAGTTATATATTTATACCAGTATAATAAAGTAAACATAGCGGCAGATTTCATATCAGAATAATAAATTATTTATGGAAATTACTTTAATTTCTACATTAAAATTAAAGTAATTTACTATCATTAACGGGATGGATAGAGAAAAAGTTTTAAAACTAGCCAATCTAGCCAGAATAGAGATAAGTGATGCCGAGGCTGAAAACCTATCACACGAATTTGAATCTATTCTTGGTTATGTCAGTGAAGTAAAATCAGCTGGAGTTGAGGCTGGTGAATCTTTGCAAACAAATTTTGCTTTAAAAAATGTCATGAGAGAAGATAATAATCCCCATGAATCAGGTTTATATACCGAAAAGATTTTGGCACAGGCACCAGAACGAGAAGGTGATTATTTAAAAGTGAAGAAAATTCTCTAATGATTGATATAAATACACTTTCTATAACCAAAGCACGAGAAGCTCTGAAGAAGGGTGAGTTTACTGCCCTTGAACTAACAGAGGCCACTCTGGAGGCTATTAAAGATAAAGATGGTGAAGTAAAAGCTTTCTTAGAAGTTTTTGATGATGCCATTACTCAAGCCAAAGAGGTGGATAAAAGAATTTCTAACCAAGAAGATTTACCGCTTCTTGGTATTGCTATTGCCCTGAAAGACAACATGCTTGTAGAGGGCAAGGAAGCTACTGCAGGGTCTAAAATCCTAAAAGGTTTTAAATCCCCAATAGACAGTAGTGTAGTTAAGAAACTCAAAGAAGCTGGGGCGATTATTATTGGCAGAACCAATATGGATGAATTTGCTATGGGCAGTTCCACAGAGAACTCTGCCTATGGTGTGACCAAAAATCCCCATGATTTAGAAAGGGTTTCTGGCGGTTCATCTGGCGGTTCGTCTGCAGTAGTGGGTGGGGGTATGGTCTTAGTTTCTTTAGGGTCTGATACAGGTGGCTCTATCAGACAGCCTGCATCATTTTGTGGAGTAGTGGGTCTTAAGCCTACATACGGTAGAGTTTCTCGTTCTGGACTTATTGCGCTGGCTTCTTCACTTGATCAAATTGGTCCATTTACTAAAACAGTTTCTGATGCCGAACTCGTTTATAATGTCATTAAGGGTCAAGATGAAATGGATAGTACCACTATAAATGAAGATACTTATCCAACTAATAAATCTTTTTCAAAGACAATCGGCATACCTAAAAGCTTTGTAGAAAGTGATGGGGTGTCAGAAGAAGTCAAAAATAATTTCCAAGAATCAGTTAAAAAGTTTGAATCAATGGGTTATAAGATTAAAGACATTGAACTGCCACATATCAAATATTCTTTGGCCGTTTACTATATTCTCATGCCAGCAGAAGCTTCTTCTAATCTCGCTCGGTTTGACGGAGTTAAGTATGGCTTACATGAGGATGGTAAAAATATGATAGAGGATTACTTCAAGACCAGGGGTAAAGGTTTTGGTAAAGAAACTCGCAGAAGGGTCATTCTTGGTACTTATGTTTTGTCATCTGGTTATTACGATGAATATTATGGTAGTGCTTTGAAAATGAAAAATGTTATAACTCAGGAATTACAAAAAGCCTTTCAAGAAGTAGATTTAATTATGACCCCCACCACTCCAACCCCCGCTTTTAAAGTGGGAGAGAAGACTAACGATCCATTATCAATGTATCTAGCAGATATTTTTACCGTACCAGCAAACATTGTCGGTATGCCAGCTATCTCTATACCATCTGGATTTAGTGGTAAGTTACCACTAGGTATTGAGCTATTAGCAGATTTGGGTAGAGAAGATAATTTATTTAGGGCTGGTAAAGAATTTTTAGGAGAATAGAATATAGATATGGCAGAAGCTAAATCAGAACCAGTCGGGAGAAGATTTTTTGAAGAAATGGTTTTTCTATTGGCGGGAGTACTTTTAATAGTTTATATACTCTCTAGACTTAATAGTAATTTGGATGGTGGTTTTATTGGTGGGCTTTATCGTTGGTGGCTTTCTGTTAGAGAATATTTTCTCGCTCACATATGGCCAATATGGAAGATAGTGGCTGGGTTATTGAGTGCTGGGTTTGTAGTTTGGATTGTTTATAGTAATAGTAAACTTAGGGCTATAGAGAAAGAAGAAAAGGCCATTTATCATACAGATGCAAAGACTGCAGTTTCGGTTTCAGAAATAGTAGCAGAGAATAATAAAAATGAGAGATGGGAAAAGATTATAGAGAAAGCTAATTCTAATACTCCGGCAGATTGGAGGCTCGCTATATTGGATGCAGATATTATGTTAGATGAACTTTTGAGGTCCAAGGGTTATGTGGGGGATTCAATAGGTGACATGCTCAAGTCTGTAGATAAAAGTGATTTTCTAACTTTGGATAATGCGTGGGAAGCACACAAGGTTAGAAATCGTATTGCACATGATGGCGCAGAGTTTGATTTAAATGAACGAGAGACAAAGAGAGTGATATCTCTTTTTGAATCAGTTTTTAGAGAGTTTAAGATAGTTTAAGATTTGGTTTTTTTATCTTCGGTTAGTAAACTTCCATAACATTAGAGTCCGCGGTCGTGAATACTAACGGGAGGTGTTTTTTTGGGTATTTAGCACTTGTATAAGTGCTAAAAAAGTGTATAATATTTGAAATAGCGGGTTGGAGGAGTAGTACCTCGACAGGCTCATAACCTGTAGGCATCCGTGCAATTCGGATACCCGCAACAAGAATTCATAAAATAAACACGCAAATTAATTTGCGTGTTTATTTTGAATAATTTATCAGTTAGCTGGTGATTTTAGAATTATCTTTACAAAATAGGATATTTTTTGATACCCATTTTTCAATTTTATATGTGAGAAATCCCAGTGTGCCCAATTGAAGAGTTGGGCTTAAACCAACTTTTATGATGGGGATAATTGGCATAAAAGAATTATAAGCCCAACGATTAGTGTCTAAACCATACCATTCATTGAAGATGGCAATAATTATTCCGATTATAATAATTAACCAGCTTTTATTTTTTAATCTGTCTAAAAATAAAAAGGGTAATAAGATAAGAGTAATTAACAATGCATCAAAAAGTGACGCTCTTATTAAAATGTACTCGGTAATCTTTCCTCCCATATAGTTGCTGTATAAAAAAGAGTGTAGATTTTCCCAGATTACATTAAATACAAAAGCTAAGAAAAATATTGTTATTAACTTTTTCATCTAAAAATTATACCAATTTTACAATTTATAAACCTGTAAACTTTTGATGTTTCAAAGAAAAATCTTGAGAGCGACTAGAGATTTTCTTAATCTGCGCGCCCGATGGGTGCTGACCCCACGACCTCTCCCGTGACAGGGGAGTACTCTACCGTTGAGCTACGGGCGCAATAAGATACAAATTAACAGACTTTTGATACTTAATCAATTTGATATATACGAGTGTCGACGCCAGGATTTGCACCTGGGACCTGCACTTTATGAGTGTGCCGCTCTAACTACCTGAGCTACGCCGACATATGTAAAACACAAAAACACTATATTACAAAACGGGTTTTTCTCAAAGTCTGACTTTTTGGTATACTACCAAGCATGCCAAGATAGCTCAGTTGGTAGAGCACATCCATGGTGGGACGCAATCCCTGCCCACTATGACGGTAACGTCATAGTGAATCCCGAATAACGGTTAAAGACCAAAAGGTTCAGACCGTGGCGCCAAGCGCCCGAACGACTGACAAGGGTTCGCTTTTAGCGAAAAGATACAGTCTAGCCCTCTTATAGAAAGAAATAGAGGTGTAAGCGAAGGATGAGGTCTCGGGTTCGATCCCCGATCTTGGCTCCCGTCGGGAATCGAACAGGAGAGGGGTCGGGAGAACTCTAGGTCTCCCGTGGAGGAAGGCAGGGTAAAGCCCGTCGGAAAACCGTGGGTTTCCGAGAAGTGAGATCCCCGATCTTGGCTCCCTAAAACATTTGCCAGTGCAAATGTTCGGGCGACTAATTCAAAATGAAATTAGTTTAGCCCTAAAACATTTGCCAGTGCAAATGTTCGGGCGACCCTAAACAAATAAATTTGCCGGGTAGCCTTAAAACATCACTAGTGCAAACATTTGAGTAACCAATTCCACATGGAATTGGTTTAGCTCACATTAAGATATAATTGTATTATATAACTTGCCGAAGTAACTCAGCTGGTAGAGTAACCCCTTCGTAAGGGGTAAGTCGCCGGTTCGACTCCGGCCTTCGGCTCCAACATGATCTCAAAAGAAGAAATACAAAATAAAATTTCCAAGATAGAAGAAGAAATGTCTTCGGCAGATTTTTGGGCTCTCAAAGACAAGGCCCAAGCTACTATTAAAGAACTTCAAAATCTAAAGGATGAATTAGAGGGGGTGGGTAAATACGATAGGGGTGGGGCTATCATGACTATATTTTCTGGAGCAGGAGGGGATGATGCCGAAGATTTTTCTAGAATTCTTTTGGAAATGTATTTGAAGTTTTTTGATAAGAAGAAGTGGTCATATAAAACTCTTCATGAGAACACTAATGATCACGGTGGTTATAGAAATATTACTTTGGATATAGATGGTAATCCGCCAACTGGCGGAGTTTATGGCACTATCAAAAATGAATCTGGTGTACATCGTCTAGTTCGCATCTCTCCATTTAATGCCAAGTCACTTCGTCACACATCATTTTCTATGGTAGAGGTTATACCTAAATTTGAAAAACCAGATGAATTAAAAATTCCACCAGAAGATATTAAAGTAGAGCTTTCTAAATCTAGTGGACCAGGTGGTCAAAATGTTAATAAAAGAGAGACAGCAGTAAGACTGGTACATATTCCTACTAATTTATCTGTCCATGTAGAAAGTGAAAGATCTCAAGCGCAGAATAAAGAAAAGGCCATGACTATGCTTGAGGCTAAACTTTATAAACTTCTAGAAGAAGAAAGGATAGCCAAGGAAAAAGGTATGTATGTTTCAAAAACTACTCAAATAGAGTGGGGAAACCAAATACGCTCCTATGTCCTGCATCCTTATAAAATGGTTAAAGACCACAGGACCGATGTGGAGGTGAGAGATGTGGAAAAGGTTCTAGATGGAGATATAGAGGAATTTCTGGAGGCCGAAAGGGATTTATAGATATAATATAGCTTTACTTCATAAGCTTTCTCTGCTACAGTACCCCCATGTTAAAAATCAGGTTACAAAGAGTCGGACGGATACATGAACCAGCTTTTCGTGTAGTTTTAACTGACTCTAAAAATAGCTCTAAGAGCGGTCGCTTCACAGAAATCTTGGGCTCTTATGATCCTAGAAAATCTATAGATTCTATAGATGCCGATAGAGTTAAATATTGGCTTTCACAAGGTGCTATTCCTACAGACACAGTACACAACCTACTCGTAACTCATAAGATTATTCAAGGTAAGAAGATTAATGTTTCAGCTATTTCTAAAAAGGCTCCCGCAGAACCAGTAGTAGAGGCTAAACAAGAGGCTCCTGTACCAACTCCTGTTTCAACCGAAGAAGCTTCTGCCCCAGTAGAACAAGCTCCAGAACCTGTTGCGGAAGAAGTTATCCCAGAGATTGTTCCAGAAGTTGAAGTTAAGGTAGAAGATGCTCCGAGAACAGAATCTACTCCTGAGCCAGAGGCTAATCCAGTCAAAGAAGATGGTGCTTCTAACGAACCTGAAGAAGTAGTACAATAAATATAGCCAAAACTTCTGTTTTTGGTAAGCTACTCTAATAGTTCTATTAGTTCTATTTTAAATAAATTCATGATTGATGATGTCCAATTCTTAGAATATGTTGTAAAAGCCCTGGTTACTCATCCCGATGATGTGAAGATCAAAAGGACTGTAGACGAAATGGGAGTTTTAATGACTCTAGATGTAAACAGGGAAGATATGGGTAAGATTATTGGTCGTGCTGGTAACACTGCCAAAGCTATAAGAATTTTATTGAGAGTCGTAGGTATGAAAAATAATTCCCGCATTAACCTGAAGATAAACGAGCCTCTTGGAGCTGACTTATGGCGCCCACCTACTTCCTCTAACACTACTCAAAATTCCAAGACCCTAGATGAGGCAATGGACGATCTAGATCTTAATTAAGAATTTAAATATGCATTTTCATGTTATCACCTTGTTTCCCAAGGCCTTTGAGTCTTACCTTGGAGAATCTATTTTAAAAAGAGCCATAGAAGACAAGAAGATAAAAGTTTCTTTTTATAACCCCAGAGATTTTGTAAAAGATAAAAATAAAAGAATTGATAGGCCTCCTTATGCTGGTGGTCCAGGTATGGTTATTCAGGCCGAGCCTGTAATCAAAGCAATAGAAGCAGCATTGATTAGGAGTAAGGAGAAAGGAGTAGGAAGTAAGAAAATTTCTGCTTCTACTAAAATAATATTCTTATCGCCAAGTGGTAAACAGTTTACAAATGCTTATGCTACCACTTGTGCTAAAAAATATAAAAACATCATTATTATTTCAGGTCGGTATGAAGGTATAGATGCTAGAGTGAGAAAGGTTTTTAAAACTGAAGCCGTTTCTATCGGCCCCTTTGTTCTAACTGGTGGAGAGTTGCCAGCCATGATTATGATAGATGTGATATCTAGACAAGTATCTGGAGTGTTGGGCAATTTTGATTCTTTAGAAGAAAAAAGAGCTTATTCTGGTGAAGTTTACACAAGACCAGAGAAATTTATTCATAAAGGCAAATCATATAAGGTTCCCAAGGTTTTACTTTCTGGACATCAAGCCAAAGTAGAGGAGTGGAAGAATAAAAAAGCTAAACCAATTCTCAATTAAATTAGTCGTTCAAGCATCCACAAGGTATGTTTTAGAGGATTTTAGGGGAAATATGGGAAAATAGCGGAAAATAGCTTTAAATAAACCCTGCCAAGCCCACCCCTTGGTAAGCTGGGAATAACTACCAAGGGGTGGGCTTGGCGTCTGGGCTTGGTGTATCACAGTAAGATGTTGACAGGATGAAGAGATTGGAGTAACATACGGACCAACTTCGCCTCGATTGAGTTATGGCAGAAACGAAGTAGTTTAGGCTAAACTAATTCCCAATGGAATTAGTCGCCCGAACATTTGCACTGGCAAATGTTTTAGAGGGCAGAATTCTTTCGTTTCTTTTAATTTAATATTTAATCTTCTAAGAAACCCGCAACTAGCGTGCGTGTTTCAAATTTGTTGTTATATGGATAAAACTACTCATTCATCTCAGGCAAAAAATACTCAAGAAGTCATGCCCAAGAGATATTTCGGTCGCTTCCGTAAGCCGTTAACAGATGTTCCTAATCTTGTTAGCCCACAAATAGAGTCTTTTAATTGGTTGATTGAAAAGGGTCTTAAAGAGGTTTTCCAAGAATTTTCTTCTATTAAAGATTTTTCTGAAAAGAAGTTTGAATTAGATTTCGTGGATTTTGAGCTCTCTCAACCTAAATTTGACGAATATGTAGCCAAAGAAAAGAAGCTTTCATTTGAGGCTCCTTTAAAGGTGCGTGTAAAACTTAAAAACTTAATTATGAACACCGAGAAGGAGCAGGAAATCTTCATGGCGGATTTTCCACTCATGACTTCTCACGGTACTTTTATTGTTTCAGGTATTGAAAGAGTTATTGTGCCACAGCTGGCTCGTTCTACAGGAGTTTCGTTTACTTCTCAAGATATTAAAGGTAAGAAGACTTTTGGTGCCAAGATTATTCCTAATAGAGGGGCATGGATTGAATTTGAGACTGATCTTGATAACACTATCTATGTTCGTATTGATCGCAAGCGAAAGTTTTCTGCTACTACTCTTTTGAGAGCTTTCGGTGTTTCTAGTAACGATAAAATACTTTCACTATTCTCTGGTAAGCCAGAAGTAAAGCCATTTATTGAGAAGACCCTAGCCAAGGATCACACTACTAATACAGAAGAGGCTTGTATAGAAATTCACAAAAGATTAAGAGATGGAGATTTGGCTGCAGCAGATAATGCCAAGGAATTTGTTAATTCAATCTTTGAAACCGATAGATACGATTTATCAAGAGTGGGTAGATTTAGATTTAACAATCGCTTTGGTATTAAAGACAGTGGCAAGGAGGCTGATCGTCGCACACTTTCTCTTGATGATCTTATTCTTATTATTTCTCACATCGCTCATCTTAATGTCACCCCAGGTGTTAAGGAGGATGACATTGACCATTTAGGTTCTCGTAGAGTGAGATTTGTTGGTGAATTATTCCAGCAAAAGATTCGTGTTGGTATGGCACAAATCAAGAGAAACATTCAGAACAGAATGTCTACCATTGATACAGATGTCACCTTGCCAGTACAGTTTATTTCTCCTAAACCTCTCCAGGCTAGAATTAAGGAATTCTTCACCACTTACCAGCTTTCACAGTTCATGCAACAGATTAATGCCCTTGAAGAACTTGAGCACTTGCGAACCGTCTCTGCTCTAGGTCCAGGCGGACTTAGTCGTACTCGTGCTGGTTATGAAGTGCGTGATGTGCACCCGTCTCACTATGGTAGACTTTGTCCAATTCAGACTCCAGAAGGTCCAAACATTGGTCTTATTTTGCGTTTATCAGCTTACTCCAGAATCAATGATTTTGGCATGATAGAGACTCCTTATGCTGTGGTAAAGGATGGTAAAATTACTGGTGAAATAAAATATCTAAATGCTCTTGAAGAAGAGAGCTTCAACATTGCTCACGCTGCGACTCCTGTAGAAGATGACAAAATTACCTTAGAGACAGTTGAAGTTAGATCAGGTGGTGCTCCAATGGTGGTGCCCAAGAATCAGGTTCATTTTATAGATGTCGCCACAAACCAAGCTTTCTCAATCGCTACTTCTATGATTCCATTCTTGAATCACGATGATGCTAACCGTGCACTCATGGGTTCAAACATGCAGAAGCAGGGTACTCCATGTATTTTGCCAGAAGTTCCGTTGGTAGCTACCGGCGTTGAAGAAGTGGCTATTCGTGACACAGGAAGAGTCATCTTCTCACCCGTAGACGGTACAGTTTCCAAGGTGGATGCTCGCAAGGTTGTAGTTAAGGATTCTAAGGGTAAAGAATATGCTTTCCCATTGGTGAACTTCTCTATGACTAACAACTTTACCGCTTTCCACCAGAGACCATCAGTGGAACTTGGTCAGAAAGTAAAGAAGGGAGCAGTACTTGTTGACACATCGTCATCAGATAGAGGACAAATGGCTGTTGGGCAAAATGTTTTAGTGGCTTTCATGTCTTGGTCTGGTGCAAACTATGAAGACGCGATTATTATCTCAGAAAGACTTGTAGAAAAGAGTAAATTTACCTCTATTCACATTGAAGAGTTCACTATTAATGTTCGTGATACCAAACTTGGTCCAGAAATGACTACTTGCGATATTCCTAATGTTGGTGAATCCAAACTAAAGAATTTAGCCGAAGACGGTATTATCCGTGTTGGTGCCGAAGTTCGTTCCGGAGATATTTTGGTTGGTAAGATTACTCCCAAAGGTGAATCACAACTTACTCCAGAAGAAAGACTACTAAGGTCTCTCTTTGGTGAGAAGGCTCGTGATGTTAAAGATACATCCAAGAGAATGGAGGGTGGTAAACGCGGTAGAGTTATTTCTGTTCAGGTTTTCAGTAGAGAGAAGGGGGACAAACTTGATTCAGGTATCTTGAAACAAATCCATGTTCAAGTAGCTCAATTGAGAAATGTAAGCGTTGGTGACAAACTTGCTGGTCGTCACGGTAACAAGGGAGTTATCTCCAAAATCTTACCAGCAGAAGATATGCCATTTATGGCTGATGGTACTCCTATAGATGTTATTCTTACTCCACTTGGTGTGCCATCTCGTATGAACTTGGGTCAGATTCTTGAAATGCATCTTGGACTAGCGGCTCATACTTTGAATTATCAAGCTATAGTGCCTCCATTTGCAGGCGCTACTGAAGATGAAATTAAAGACGAGTTGGTTAAGGCTGGTTTCCAAGCTTCTGGTAAGGCTAAATTGTTTGACGGTCGTACCGGTGAAGCCTTTGATCAGGAGATTGCTATTGGTTACATGTATATTCTTAAACTTCACCACATGGTAGAAGACAAGATTCACATGCGTTCTATTGGCCCATACTCTCTTATTACTCAGCAACCTTTGGGTGGTAAAGCTCAAAATGGTGGCCAGAGATTTGGAGAAATGGAAGTTTGGGCGCTTCTTGGTCACGGAGCAGGTTATACACTTCGTGAAATGTTAACCATAAAGTCCGATGATATTTTGGGTAGATCAGCTGCCTTTGATGCCATCGTTAAGGGAGAAGTTATTCCTCAGCCAAATCTCCCAGCTTCATTCAATGTCTTACTAAACAATCTCAGAGGTCTCTCACTAGATGTGGAGACAGTGAAGAATCCAGATAACCTTGAAACCAATGAATAATTATAAAAACAAAACAAACGAAGCTAATAACTTTGACAGCATAAGTATCAAACTTGCTTCTCCAGAGCGTATCAAGGAGTGGTCTTATGGTGAGGTTACCAAACCAGAAACCATTAACTACCGTACTCAAAGAAGTGAGAGAAACGGTCTTTTTGACGAAAAGATTTTCGGTCCAGACAAAGACTACGAATGTTATTGTGGTAAATACCGAGGTATTCGTTTCAAGGGTATTGTTTGTGAAAAATGTGGAGTAGAGATTACTCGCTCTATAGTGCGTAGAGAGCGTATGGGCCACATTGAGTTAGCTAGCCCTGTAGCTCATATCTGGTTTTTGAAGAATGTCCCATCTCGTATTTCTCTAGTTATGGGTATTCCAGCTGTAGATTTGGAAAAGGTTGTTTATTTTGCTGGTTATATCGTGACTTCTGTTTCAGAGACCGAGAAGGCTAAGGTTCTAAAAGATTTAGATTCAGAATTTAAAGCCAAAATAAAATCTCTTCAGGATGAAAAGAGTAAAACAGCTCTTAAAGAGCTCGCCATGTCTACCAAAAGAGACATTGAGTCACTTGTGCCAGGCAAGGTTTTAGACGAAGTTGAGTACCATCGTTCAAGTGTTAAATACCCAACTATTTTTGAAGCTAATATTGGTGCGGAAGCTATCTATGAAATTCTAAAAAAGATAGATCTCAGTAAACTTCTAGCCGAACTAGAAGCTAATCTTGAAAAGGCACCAGCAACAGAAATTCCAAGACTTAATAAGCGTATCAGCAATGTTCGTTGGATGATCAATTCCAAGATTAGACCAGAGTGGATGTTCATGATTCGTATTCCAGTTATTCCTCCAGCTATTAGACCAATGGTGCCTTTGGATGGTGGTCGTTATGCTACTTCAGATGTTAACGATTTATACAGACGCGTCATTAACAGAAACAATCGTCTCAAGAAGCTCAAAGAAATTAATGCTCCAGATGTTATTCTTAGAAACGAAAAAAGAATTCTTCAAGAAGCAGTAGATGCTCTTATAGACAACTCAGTTAGACATTCAAGTATTGCAGGTAATCAGTCCCAAAGACGCCCACTTAAATCTCTGGCCGATAACCTAAAGGGTAAAAGAGGATTGTTTAGACAAAACCTCTTGGGTAAACGAGTAGATTATTCTGGTAGATCTGTGATTGTGGTTGGACCCGAATTGAAATTGCATCAGTGTGGTCTTCCTAAACACATGGCTCTTGAATTGTTTAAACCGTTTGTGATTTCGGAACTTCTTAAGAAAGAGTTGGCTTATAACATTCCAGGCGCTCGTCGTCTTATAGAAGATGCTATTCCAGAAGTTTGGGCTATCTTGGAAGATGTTATTCGTGATAGATTCGTTCTTCTAAACCGTGCTCCAACTCTTCACCGCTTAGGTATTCAGGCTTTTAAGCCCCTTCTTATTGAAGGTAATGCTATCCAGCTTCATCCATTAGTATGTAGCGCCTTTAACGCGGACTTTGACGGTGACCAGATGGCTGTTCACGTGCCTCTATCAGATGAAGCTCAAGCAGAAGCTCGTCTTATTATGGCTGCTAATAAAAACATCTTACGCCCTGGTACAGGTGAACCAGTTGTGTCTCCTAAGCAAGACGTAGTTCTTGGAATTTACTGGATGACTAGAATTCTTCCAGGTGAAAAGGGAGAGGGAAGTTATTATGAAAATCCAAACAGAGCTATTATGGCTTCTGAATTTGGTGCTGTTGATTTGCGTTCCAAGATTATGGTTTTACCTACTGACAGTCCTAAGTATGCCGAATTTGGAGGAAAGGTGTTTGAGACTACTGTTGGAAGATTACTCTTTAACGGTGTGTTACCAAAAGACTATCCGTTTATAAACCAAGAAGTAGATGGTAAGAAGGTTTCCGAATTAATTGATGTTCTTCTAGAAAGATACGGAGTGGATCAAGTACCAGCTATCATTGATAGAATTAAGACCTTTGGTTTTGAGTATGCTACTCGCTCTGGTATTACTTGGGCTCTTGGAGATGTAAAGATTCCTGAAGGCAAGAAAGTTATTATTGACGCTGGCTATAAGGCTGTAGCTGAAATATTGTCTCAATACAATGAAGGTCTTCTTTCTGAGAAAGAAAGAATCGTAAAGTCAGTTGAGAAATGGCAGTCTGTAAAATCAGAAGTTGAGAAACTTATTCCAGCTACTCTATCTCCCAAAGATTCTGTTTACGATATTAACTATTCCAAAGCCAGAGGTTCTATTGCTAACTTGAACCAAATGGTTGGTATGAAGGGTATTATTCAAAACATTTCTGGAGAGGCTTTGGAGTTCCCAATTACTTCTTGCTACAAAGAGGGTCTTACTCCTCTTGAATACTTCATTACTACTCATGGTAGCCGTAAGGGTCTTACTGACACAGCTCTAAACACTGCAAAGTCCGGTTATCTTACCCGTAGGTTGTTTGATGTTGCTCAGGATGAAATAGTTATTGAAGATGATTGTGGTACTTCAGAAGGTACTGTTATCTACAAGAAAACAGCTTCTGGTATTGAGATACCTCTATCCAAGAACATTAAAGGTAGATTCCTCGCTAGCGATTTGGCAGACTCTACTGGCAAAGTTCTATTCAAGAAAGGTCATCTTGTTACCAAAAATGATGTAGAGGTAATAGATAATGCTGGTATAGAATCAGTTTATATCCGTTCTCCTTTGACCTGTAAGTCACTTCAAGGTCTTTGTGTTAAATGTTACGGAGTGGACCTTGGAAACAACAAGGTGATAGAGCTCGGTGAGGCTGTCGGTACAGTGGCAGCTCAAGCTATCGGTGAGCCGGGTACTCAGCTTACTATGAACACTAAACACTTGGCTGGAGCTGCTTCAGTTGGTGGTGACGTGACTCAAGGTTTGCCTCGTGTGGAAGAAATCTTTGAGAAACGAAAACCTAAAACCCCAGCCATTCTTAGTCATTTGGATGGTATGGTGACAGAGATTAAAGTTTTGGGTCACGACAAACTAGTTATTATTGCTCCAGAAGCAGGTGAGGTAAAGGGTAAGAAGTTGGACAACGAATACACTATCCCTGGTTCTAGATCTCTTTTGGTAAAAGAAGGTCAGACTGTAAAGAGAGGTGATTTCCTAACAGATGGTTCTGCTGATTTAGACGAGCTATTCAAATATGCTGGTCGTGAAAAGACAGAAAACTATATCATTCATGAAGTTTCTAAACCTTATGAATTACAAGGTGCCGCTGTATCCAGAAAACACATTGAACTCATTGTTCGCCAGATGTTCTCAAGACACAAAGTAAAAGACGCCGGTGATTCAAATCTAACACGCGGAGAAGTGGTTGAATTAGCGCAGGTAAACTTGATCAACAGAGACCTCAAGGCCAAGGGTCTACAGGAAGTTAAGAGTGATGCTGTTATCATGGGTATCTCTGATGTCTCACTCTCTCGTTCCAGCTTCCTTTCTGCCGCATCATTCCAACACACTCCTCGTGTTCTTATCCAAGCCTCTATTAGAGGAGAAGCAGATAATCTTGTCGGCTTGAAAGAGAATGTTATCATTGGTCGTCTAATTCCAGCCGGCACAGGTTTCAAAGGTGGCCATAAAGAAAAACTTATATGGGAGGCGACACAGAAACCATCAAAGACAGATTAGATATAGCAGAGGTTATCTCTGGATATATCAAAATAGAAAAAGCTGGTACGAGTTATAAAGCTTGCTGTCCATTTCACCACGAAAAGACACCTTCATTCTTTATCTCTCCCGCCCGCCAGAGCTACTATTGCTTTGGATGTGGGGCCAAAGGGGACATATTCACTTTTGTGGAAGAGTTAGAAGGTCTAGATTTCCGCGGCGCCCTCAAGTTCTTGGCCGATAAAGCCGGTATAGAGCTTGAGTACAAACAAGGTGAAAATAAAACAGAGAAGGATCAAGTTTATAACACCCTTGAGTCAGCTACGCTGTTCTTTGAAAATTCATTAGCCAGTAATCCAGAAGCTCTCAAATACTTAAAGAGCCGCGGTTTAAGTGATGAGAGTATTAAAATCTGGCGTCTGGGCTACGCCAAAGCTTCATGGAGAGAATTATATACTCACCTCAAGGCTATTGGGCACAAAGAGGAATTTATCCTAAAGGCCGGTCTTATTAAAAGAAAAGATGATAAGACTGAGCCTTATGATGTTTTCCGAGATAGAATTATTTTTCCACTATTTGATGTTGGTGGGAAAGTGATTGGTTTCTCTGGTAGGGCCTTGGCCAAGGAAACAGAACCAAAGTATCTAAACAGTCCTGATACAATTCTCTTTACCAAAAGCCAAGTTCTTTACGGTCTCAATAAGGCCAAAGATGAAATCCGTCGCAAGAATTACGCCGTTTTGGTGGAGGGTCAGATGGATTTATTGCTCTCTCACCAAGTGGGGATTTCTAACACTGTCGCTTCTTCTGGTACAGCTTTCACCGCCTTACATCTAGAAAGGTTGAAAAGATTCTCACCGAGAATTATTCTCGCCTTTGATGGTGATTCAGCGGGGGAAAAGGCTTCAGAGAAGTCTACAATTCTCGGTATATCTTTGGGTCTTGAAGTCAAAATTGCTCCATTACCCAAAGATAGTGATCCTGCAGAAGTGGCTGGCAAATCTCCAGATGATTGGAAGAATATATTGAGAAATTCTTTGCCAGCCATTGAGTATTTTTTGGGACGCATAGTAGAAACAGAAAAAGATAGTAGGAAAATTGGTAAGCTAATAGAACAAAAGATATTACCCATGATTAGTATTTTGGGGAGCGCTATAGAGCAGTCGCACTTTATATCGCTCGTTGCCAAACGAACAGGTATCAAAGAAGAAGCTTTATGGGAAGACTTGAAGAAAGTCACCAAGCCAAATGTTTTGCAAAATACTAATCTCTCGGTGAGAGAACCTGATTCAGAAAGTGTTGTTCCAATAAGTAAATCTCCTCGTACTCACAAAGAAAAGATAGAAGAGAGATTAAATGAAATAAAACTCTTTATCTCCGAGTTGGGGGAGTCTGGCAAAGAGGCCAAGGATTTGAAAGTAGAAGAGTCTGAGTTATTAGATAATCTCACAAATGAAAACTTGCGAGAAGAGTTGAACAAACTCATGGCCGAGCTTTCAAAACAAGAGAAAGCCAAAGATGACAAAGAAGTGAATAGAATTACAGCAGAGATTCAATCTCTACATAGTAAGATTTATTCACTAGAAGAAAAGAAGAAAAGATTGTAGAGTTAATATTACTTTGATATATCGTATCAAATGAAGAAAACAAAATCACAAAAGAATACGAAACCCAAAAAAACTGTTAAAAAACAGTCCATCAAAACTAAAAAAGTTATTTCTAATAAAAAAGTTAAAAAGAGTGCTCCAGCCACTAAATCTCTCGGTAAAAAATCTATAGTTAAGAAAGTTGCTAAACCTAAATCCAAACCAAAGCTTAGCGTTAAGAAAAAGGTAGATGAAGTTATCAAGATAGATAAACTTACTTCCCGAGGCAAGGAAAGAGGTTTCGTCACTTATGATGAAATTTTAAAAGAGTTTCCAACCATAGAGACCAACATCTTACTCTTGGACGAGTTATACGAGAAATTTAGCACCCTCGGTATAGATATTCTAGAGGGTGGAGGTCTTTTGGAAATGGCTGAAGAGGTAGTAGATAAGAAGTATGCTTATTCTAGAAATGATTCTTCTTATGACTCTATTCAAATGTACTTGCGTGAAATAGGGCAGTATCCGCTTATTGCTGGTTCTATGGAGAAAGAACTGGCCAAGCGTATTGAGGCAGGGGATATGGATGCAAAGAATCTCTTGATGAAAGCAAACCTTCGTTTGGTGGTTTCTATTGCCAAAAAGTACGCCAACAGAAGTCCAGATCTGACTCTCTTGGATCTTATTCAAGAAGGTAACCTTGGTTTACACAAAGCGGTAGAGAAGTTTGATTGGACCAAAGGTTTCAAGTTTTCTACTTATGCTACTTGGTGGATACGCCAAGCTATTACTCGTGCTCTAGCTGACCAGTCTCGTACTATCCGTGTGCCAGTGCACATGGTGGAAACTATCGCCAAATATAAACAAGTAGTTCGTAGACTTACTCAAGACCTCGGTCGCGAACCTCTCCAAGAAGAAATTGCGATGGAGATGAACTTGGATGTAGATAAGATTTATCAGATTGAAAAGATTGACCAGTCTACAGTTTCTCTAGAGTCTCCAGTAGGGGACGAGGGAGATGAAGGTAAGAGTAAATTGGGAGACTTCTTGGCTGATGATAAAATTCTTTCTCCAGATCAAGATTCTTCTCGTCGTATTATTGCCGACCAAGTACGAGAGATATTAAATGACCTACCTCCAAAGGAAAGGAAGATTCTTGAAATGCGTCATGGGTTACTAGACGGTTATACTCACACTTTAGAAGAAGTGGGCAAGGTGTTTGGTGTCACTCGTGAGCGTATTAGGCAGATTGAAGCCAAAGCCCACGAAAAAATCCGCCAACATGACAAGATAAATAGATTAAGAGGCTACTAAAACACGCTCGTCCCGTTAGAAGTCGAAGACTTTCTAATGGGGATAAGATAAATAGATTAAGAGGCTACTAGGTTGGGAGTAAGAAGTAAGAAGTAAGAAAATTTACACAAAACCCCAGAGCTAACCCCTCGGGGGTTTTGTATTCCCACAAGTCTGACTTGCGGAAGGTGTAATTTAGACAAAGAAAAAGGCCGGTCGCTTGCGCGTCCGGCCCTGTGGTCTGCCCATCTCAAGTGATTATTTTGTTGTCACCCGTAGCGCTCAGACCAGAGATGCTCTCATCTCACCACTTTAGCAGGTGACGCTGTCCCTCTTTGATTCCCTGGGCGGGGGTTAGTACATCGTGCGAAGCTTCCTCTTGTAGCGAAGCTTCATACGGAGGTTGTGTTGCTCCGGGGTTTCCCCCAGAGCGATGCGCCCCAGACGAGCCAGAATGACTACCTTGACGTATAGGTAGTCACCGAAGATCCCATCCTGGAAGACCTGGTTCAGGTGGGTCGCCGTGATTTTCTCGATGGCCTTTTCGGCCTCCTCGATGTTCTTGACGGTCTTGGTGGGGATGACGTACCCCAGCATCCCGGGTTCGTCATCTCCCCAGTCAATGATACAACGGCTCATCTCCGCTGCATCAGCACCACGGGTGAAGGGGAGGTCCCCCTTCCTCGGCGTCTGGCCGAGGTAATCGATGTTTTGCCCGAACATGTCGATCGCGTACACGCCACTCATGGTGGCCTCCTTCTTTAAACATGTTCCCAGCGAGCTCATGCCCGCCGGGTATTTCCATCACGCATAGCGTGAGTACGCTTTTGATGGCCTGTTTCAAAGATCTACCATCTTTTTTAATCTTAGCATACTACTTGGCTTCTGTCAAGTGATATAAACTAAGTTATGGTTCTATCCCGACAAGCTTGTATAGCTTGCAAGGTCTTTCAAATTATCAATAGAATTAAGAACTTGAAAGATTGGGGGTTTAAACTATAGGTACCCCCAAACCTAAATTTTCTCAACGATATCTGCAACCGAAGCCACAAATATCGTTGTCCCGACCTTATTTTTCCAAGGCCGGAACTTGCCGGAGACCTTGTAGATTACAGGGTCTCCGCCGTGGTTCCTGGCGGTGGTGTTGGCGTAACCCACTGCCATGCTCAGGCTTGATGTGGCGAAGACCACATCGAGATTCTTCTGCCGTCCCACTTCTCGCAGGACGCCCGTCTCCCCTGGAGGGAGGAGACGGTCTCCGAGCTTCACCAGCTCGGACGACGTTCCGTGGTAGAATGTCATTCCATCCTCCTTCAGTGGTCAATAGCGTGATTGCTATGACCCAATGGAAAATTCTGTTATGAAGTGCAACTTTAATAGAATGAAGTTGTATGAAGAAATATCAGCATTTAGACTTCCGATCACGTGATCGGATTGAAGCTCTATGGAGAGCTGGGCACACCAAGAAAGAGAT
>Ga0210050_1000777_pt1 | contig 38419 bp, 31 predicted proteins | sample CryGey132114_all_FD_185463 | JGI IMG/M metagenome (GOLD analysis project Ga0210050, IMG submission 185463) | Groundwater microbial communities from aquifer - Crystal Geyser CG22_combo_CG10-13_8/21/14_all (SPAdes) (version 2) | ecosystem: Environmental > Aquatic > Deep subsurface > Groundwater ... | reverse complement strand
GTCGTCCCGATGCCGATGTTGTTTGTAGAGTAATCAACAACAAGTGAGTTTGTGTCCACCGTGAGTCCACCTGCAAAAGTAGATGTTGCTGTTGTGGAGGTGGCGGTGAAATATGGAGCCTCAACAAAGCTGTATGAGGACAGCTTGCCTGTGGTTGTTCCAGCACCAGAGAAGTTGAGTGTTGTACCTGTAAGAGCTCCTGTGAGGGTCAGACCTGCAAATGTTGGAGTTGCATCTGTGTGAACGTCTTGTGGTAGAGAGAGTGTAACTGTTCCATCTGCATCATCTGTAACTGTGATTTGGTTTGTTGTGCCTGTGATCCATGAGTTGATATCTGTGTTTGTAACTATTCCATTTGAGTTTAGTGAAAGAAGACGTGAAGCTGTTAGATTTCCGAATGTTGCATTACCAGTGATTGCTATGTTTGTTGTGGTTGCATTAGTTGATGTTGCGTTTATGAATGTTATGTTTGTTCCACTTACTAAGCCTGTACCAAATGTTACTGATTGGTTGTCTGTTGTGTTGATTGATAGAGTTCCTCCAGAGTTTAGTGTTGCAGTTGATGGAAATAGTAATGATAATGATGTAAGTGTTGAAGTCGATGTTCCTCCGACATACAGTGTGTCGAAGATTGAAAATCTTGTAGATGATGCTTGGTTGAGTGATGCAAGACCTGATGATGAAAGAGTACCTGTGATTGTCGTGTTACCTGCTCCTAGGGTGCCTGTTGTAGAGAGGTTTTCGTTGCCAAATGAGATAGCACCTCCCGAGTCTGTAATGGAGCCTGAAGTCAATGTCATCGTGCCTGATGTTATAGAGTCAAGGAATGCACTTGCGTAGCGGTTGAGAGTGGTACCGATGCTGTATGTGGAGTCTGTAGAGGGGACTATGTCTGAGGTAGTAGCAGTACCCGTTATCTCCACACCGCCATTGAGATAGGTATTATGAGCCACTATATCGTTGCCGATGAAATTCTTTGTACCATTTACTTCAATGTCCCATACCCTCTCTTGTGCCTGTAACTCTATCTTGACAATCCTTTCCCAGACCACTCTATCACCATATGCCACCGCAATCATGCCCCCTACGCGCAAATCCTTTACCTGAATCCATTCGCCACTCTTGACAAGATTTTCGCTTTGGTCTACCATATCCGTAAGAAACGCCTGTGGGTCAACCGGAGATTCTGCTCCTCGTGAGTTTGAATCGAAAGTAGCTCTGAGGGCGTTTTCTGTATATGTATACAGAACCTCCTCACGTGCGATACCACTCGCAACTCTCTTTTTCCTATGAACCTTAATGCCCACGAGGTGTGCTGGAGAGTGCTTACCCACCTGCGTGAAGTGCACAACTATAGATGGGAATGCCCTCTTGATTACAGCAGTAATCACATCATTATATCCAGTATACTCAGTGTCAATCATGAGCTCGTGCACGACTGTATTCATATTAAATATAGCCTCAACAATAGCTCCAGCAAAAAGCGCCGCCTTGAAAGTACGAGGCTTATTATATGCTCTCAACGTGTCGCGCATTGATTGCTTGATTTTTCGAGATACCACAAGAGTGTATGCCTGCTCCGAATTTGCAATCGCCACAATGGTATCAGCACTGAAATCTTCGATTTTAATGGACATATCTACCTCAAAACGATAAAGCTTTTGTGAGCCCTCTCGGTCTTGAGATGAATACTTGGTGCGTACAAAATATGGATGATTATCAGTAGTTCGTATTTTCTTGCCAGACTGTGTAGTAAGCTGATAAATGGGCTTAATACCCATATTCATGAGAGCATTAACCTCACTCCAGACAATCTTTCCTGTTTTTGTATTCATTGAAGCTATCTCATCGCCAGCTACAACGTCCTTGATCATGACTTCATCATAGATATATAGATCATCCTCCCATTCTCCTTTTTCTGGATCCGCGCTCTCTCCTTTCTTCTTTTTTCTTCTTCTGCGGAGTCGTGTATCTCCAGCAACACATTGACTCGCAACAGTGAGCGTAGAGGCAAAGTTTGCAGAACTTGCAGCTCTAAATGTGCCATTTACGTCGAGTTTGTATGTGGGTGCTGTGCTTCCAATACCTACATTACCTCCTCCGAGTACTGAGATACGATTGGTGTTATTTGTTCGAAAGTCAAAGCGATCATTGGTAGCTGTGCCTAAGAATCCATTGTCATTGCCTGGGCCGAGGTTGCCTTGTGTTCCCATTACCAGACGTATTTCTGAACCTGAGTCGTCTTTACCTCGGAATGCAAGCCATAGGTCTTGGTCTGTTGCATCTCCTATAGTGATATCTGATGAGTCGTATTGTGCTGTGGTGGCTACTCCTAGCCAGCCTGATACGCTTGCTGTACCTGCTACATCAAGTTTGTTTAGAGGTGTAGCTGTGCCGATACCTACCCTGTTTGTAGAGTAGTCATAGACAAGACCGGAAGTTTCAACTGCAAATCCTCCTGCGAATGTGCTGGTGGCTGTGGTGGAGGTTGCTTGGAAGTATGGCCCTACGAAGCTGTCATAACTTGTTATTGCTCCTGTTGCTGTAATACTTGAAAATGATGAATCACCTCCTACAGATAGTGTGCCTGTGGCTGTGAGGTTTGCTGCATATATGTTTCCGTTGAAATATCCATCACCTTCAACTGAGAGTTTTTTGAATGGTGAGGTGGTGCCGATGCCGACGTTGTTTGTAGAGTAATCAACTACAAAAGTATCGGTATCAACCTTGAATCCTCCTGCGAATGTGGATGTTGCAGATGAGTCTATGGCTATGAAATATGGTGATGATGCTGATGATGTAGATGTGATGCTTGTGACGGTGAGTACTCCATCAATCAAAGTATTTCCAGCAATTGAAAGTGTGGAGCCTGGGGTAGATGTTCCTATTCCCACTCTGTTGTTAATTGAGTCGATGTAGAGAGTGCTTGTGTCGAATGCAACGTCGCCTGCAAAAGTGCTCGTTGCTGTTCCAGAGATTGTGAGCTGACCTCCTGCAGACAGATTGCCTGTAGTGGATAGGTCTCCAGAAAATGTTCCTGTGGTTCCTCCTACTACTGCATTCGTGAGTGTTGTTCCTGTAATTGTTCCATTCGTGATTGTTGGATTACCAAAGTCTGCGTCGTTTAGATAATCAATTCGATTTGTTTGAGCTACTGTGTTGTAGATATTAGTGATACTTCTTGAGTCATCTCTGTAAAGCAATGAGAAGAGTCGGTTGGACTCTTGTTGTATGCGTGTCTCTAGGTAATCTTGAGTCACACCACCACTTACACCACTCTCCACTCTTGTGATTATTCGTTCTACAACTTTGGTTGGTTGAGCTTGCCACGCCTCGGCGGTGGCTTGCCCCGACGACGGGCGGGGTGAAATTACAACAGTCTTTGTGTTTGTGGTGGCGGTAGTTTCTGTTTGTGCATTTTCTGTGAGAGTGATTGGGTTTTGTCCGCCGACTGATATATTATTTTTTTGGATTTCTTGCTCCGCAAGCAATCTTTGCCTTGCTTTTTCTAGGTTTCTGTTGACGGCTATTCTTGTTTCTTCCTCGTAGCAGTCTTTAAACATACAAGATACAAATGTGTAGAATTTTGTGGATGCTTTTCCAAGGATTTGATCTGCATCGTAGATTGCGGCGGTTAGAGATGCTTGTGGCGTGCTAACTTTTTCATACGCAAATTTTGCTGTCCTAAAAATAGTATTTGGTATTTCTGCGACAGTGCTAAACGCAAGTGTGATATTTCTATCAAGAGAGTTTGTTAATTTTGAGAAATTCTTTTCAAAAGTTTTTGTGTTTTCATAAACTGAATTTGCAACAGTGCCAACAACACCAAACTCTTTGATGGAGTCTTCCAAATCCGCAACAAAGAAATCTCTAACCATATGCATTGATGTGATGGCGTCTCTTACTTCGTCAGACATTTTTTCTACTAGTTTTGGATTGGTGTAAAAAGCTGATGCTATTGTAACGAACGAAAGAGTGAGCACTAATGATGCCACAGAGTAGCCAATGCTTTTTATAATTCTTTTTGGAAGACGAACTTCCAGAGAAAGAGCTTTTTGATATGGAGATACAACAGACTTAACGTCAGCAATAATTTCTGCCGTATTCTTTTTTTGCAATTTTGGCAATACATCAAACCCACCTTCGTCCTCTAGATGATTTACTATGCTTTCCGCCTTTTCTTCTTCAACTGTTTGTGCTTTTGGTAGACCTGTAATATCAATCCCTTTACTTAGGGCAACATATTTTTGAAGATCATCTTCGTGGATAAATTTAGTTCTTCCAATCGTGGTAGAGGATATTCTTCCAGCTCTTGCTAGTTGACCAATGTAGTCCTGGGTATATCCCGTTTTCTTAGAAGCATCAGACGAAGAAATATACTTTTCGCCGTTCAAGACTAAATCGGTTTGCACCGTGTAGCCAATCAAATCTTTTTCATTTACAAACCTTGTATTTCCAAACATTCGAGACCTAATCTTACCCGCTCTTGCAAGCTGACCAATGTAATCAGAAACAAAGCCAGACAACAAAGCAGCTTGTTTCGTTGATATGTATTTTTGGCCTTTGTGTATGATTTCTTTTTTCACGTTATACATATTGTACGGAGCACCTCTTATTATTAGCCATATTTATGTGGATAAACCTCTCTCCGACGAGTTTTAAAAGAGATAAAATACAAACCTGTTGACAGTTTTTATTACGAGTTTTTGCGAGATACAAGAACCTCATTATTTTAGAATTTAGTTTTTTAAATTTTCCTTGCCGATATACCTATATTTTACAAGTGTTTCACTAGACCGTCTTTTTAATTTTTTCTAATTTATTGTATTTAATAAGTTTGATTAAATTGAATAATTACTTAAAACTTTTGTAAAAATTTTTTGTAAAAGTATCAAATTTTCTTTATTCAAAACAAAGTCTTTGTTAAGCCGTTATATTTGATCTCGTAGCTTCTCGTTTGTGAAACAAATTTATTTATCTTTTTTTAAAAAATATTTTTTGTCTTTTATATAATTTCTGTCAATTTTACCTTTGTTTTTAAATATTTAATAAAATAAGTATTCTTCCACTTTGTAAAAATGCAAAAACGAGATAATTCTTTAAAAAAAGACTATCTCGTCTTGTCCTTAAGACTAAAAACGTTTCACAGAGCCATTTATTAGAAATAAGAAATTAGTTTTCAGATATTTAAAAATATAGCCGAAAACCTTACTTTTCTATTATTTATATAAATATTTGACAGAAATAGAGTTTTATTTCTTTACAGTATATGGGGTTGACGGAAATTGAAAAAACGTAAATTTAGACAAATTGGGGTGTTTTTTAAAATCCGACATCCGATCCGCCAGTGGGCGGAGGAGGATTAAGCTCTAAATCCTAATATCTAAATACTAAACAAATTCCAAGCCCCTAAACAAAAACTCCTCGAGATTTTTGTCGGGCGAACCACACGGGATTATTTTAATATAAAATAATCCCGTGTGGTTTTAGCCAAATATTTAAACACGTTTTGAATTTTATTCATTGTTATTTGTTTCGGATTTCGATATTAGTGCTTCGTGCTTTTATTTTGGTAGTAGACCTCACAGGGTATAAGTGTTTGCTGCCCCACCCTAAGGGTCGGGTAAACATCCCTAGTTTGGCAATAATCCTCCTGGAGTGTATGTATTAGCTGCGTCCCACAACATGAAGCTTGTGAGACCATTATCGTACGTTGCCTGAATTTGCGCGCGCACCATGTCTGCTGTGTATGTAGCACCAAGATCAAAATCTTGAAGCCATGGTCGTATCTGTTCCCTTCTCACTTTATTGCGTATCCACTCTGGTGTGGTTGTGCTAGTCTTCAAGACATCAATTCTTGCAAGAGCTTTGCTCAGAGAATAATCAATCACCTCATAGGGATTTGCTGCGGGGTTTGCTAACCCGATAAAAGTCTTTGGATAATGAGATGGATATACCATAGGAGCTATGTAATCGAAATATGGTAATGCCCTCTCAAGCACTTGTCCTATGTTTAAGTCGTCATAATTTGTTGTAGTCATTCCAAAAAGATCTGCTGATAGAACTGCGCCAGTGTCTTTTAGGTTGTCGTGTAAATAAGCAAAATATAATTCAATTGTTTTTGCTTTCCCCCACTCTGGATCTGCTAAAATATTTTGTTCGCTGAATGGATAATATATGTCATTCATATTTCCATCAGATGGAAAGCGAATATAGTCATAATTCAACTCGTCAAATCCAGCATTATATGACTCCTTGCCCAGCGCTACAAGATAGTCCCAGTTCTCTTTTGCGCCAGCATCAATCCAGCTTATTCCTTTTCTATCTTTCCAAACAGCACCATCGCTTTTGCGCTTCACAGCCCACTCTGGATGAAGCTTGACCATATACAGATCTTGGAAAGAAGATATTCTACCTATCACATATACTCCTTTTTCATGGAACATTTCAATGAGCTCTCTTAGGTCTGGTATTCTGATTTCCTCCGAACCAATCTCATCTAGCTCCTTGTCCCACATATCAAAAGAAACACGGCCCGTATCATCTTTTATATCAATCACAACAGCATTTGCTTCTGTTGAATCAATGAGTTTAATTATTTTTTCTCTTATGCTTGGAGTCCCTGCAACCCAGCTAGTCATATAGACAGCCCGTAGGGATTCTGGAGTCTTTATATGTGTTGCAACAAATTTTGGCACAAGCTCTTCTTCTTGAATACTCTCTTCAACAGATGCGGTGTTTGTTTTGTTTGAAATTTTATAAGAACTTGCAAAAATCTGAGATATACCAAAATACAAAATTATTAGAATCACAAAAACAACAAAGAAGGTTGCTTGGAACCTCCTGTTGTGTATCAAACTCATTTGCTTGCCCGTATTTGTGTTTTGTTCTTTAGACATTTACCTAGCGGGGTATTATGATTTTTAATTACATATAGTATATCAAGTATATCACAGCTATAAAATATAAATATTAGAGCAAATTACATATTCATAATATATAATTTGATTTTTCTTATTTACTACATTTTTTGATATATATCTAAAAAATGTACGAGTCTATAGCATAAAATCAATAATTTTTATTATTAGAAAATAGACGAGTTTTCAACGAGATTAAATGAGCTCTTTGTTGAGGGATATTTGGACGAGTTTTCAACGAGATTTAATTTTTAAGTCAATTTATAATACACACACATACAATCAAACAAAAACACAAAATTATAGCTATCTTGAAATAATAATCTGTATATGCCTAATGATCTATATTTTAATGACTATCTCGTCTTAGTTGCCTCTTTTTTTATTATAACTTCAGTATTTAGATGTGTATCACCTTATATTTCTTAATATTTCTTATGATAATCAAAATATGTCCATATATGATATTTTTGTTAGAACCCATTTCTAACAGTTCTAACAATCTTCTGAATTTCGGGAGTTGAATTTCGGGAGTTTTCGGGGGTTTAACCCCCGAAAATTTGAAGTTAAATACGGAAAAATAGCCCTAGAGTTTCAAGAAATATTAATCATATTATTAAACATAAATTTTAGAGACTTTCTACAACCACAACCATTTCGCCCCTTATTTGGTCCGGATGCTTTTCAAAATAATCAATAACTTCTCTAATACTACCAGTTACAACATCTTCATGAATTTTACTTATTTCTCTCACCACAGAGATTTTTCTTTCCCAGTCAATAAACTTTTTCATCATCTCTAGTGTTTTCATAATTCTATTGGGAGATTCAAAGAAAACTGATGTTCTTTTTGCTTCTGATATGTCCTTTATAATAGTTTCTTTACCTTTTTTGGTAGGCAAAAATCCATAAAAGACAAAATGGTCTGCCGAGATACCGCTTAACGACAAAGCGGAAGTGAGAGAGCTTGGTCCTGGAATTGATTTTATATTTATTTCTGGAATTTCTCTTTTTATTTCTAAAATCCTTGCGATTAGTCTATATCCTGGATCTGAGATTGTTGGTGTGCCAGCGTCGCTTATAAGGGCTATATTGGTACCTTCCCTAAGCGCCTCAAGTACCATATCCTCCATGACTTTATGTTTGTGTTCATCATAACGCACAACGTCCTTTTCTATACCGTGGTGCTGTAAAAGCCTTTTGGCGACCCTGGTGTCCTCTGCAAGCACCAAATCAACCTCTTTTAAGGTTCTGATGGCTCTTAGGGTGATATCCTCTAAATTGCCTATTGGCGTTGATACTACGTATAAAGTTGACATGAAGCACAGTATACAGTATTTCGTATATAGAATACAGTATTTATTAGAAATTATATTTATGCGTTATAATACAAGAAATATGGAAACAAAATCTAAAAAAGCACACTTTATAGGTATTTGCGGTGTTGGCATGAGTGCTGTGGCAAAGCTACTAAAAGATAGTGGCTGGGAGATTACTGGATCAGATGATGGCTTCTATCCCCCAATCAGTGACTACCTCGTCGCTATAGGTATACCTTTTGCTGTTGGATACAAATCAGAAAATATTCCTGATGATGTAGACATGATTGTGATTGGAAAAAATGCAAAGCTTGTACCCGATACAAATGAGGAAGTTCGATATGCATTGGAGCTCGGTGTTGATGTAAAATCATTTCCACAGGTACTCCAGGAAATAACCGATGGCGCACATAATATTATTTGTGCAGGAAGTCATGGCAAGTCCACATGCTCTAGCTTGATGGCTTGGTGTCTTCACAATACCGGAAAAGACCCAAGCTTTTTTATAGGAGCAATTCCATTTAATTTTGAAACTACATCACACCTCGGAGGTGGTGAGGTGTTTGTGCTTGAAGGAGACGAGTATCCGTCGGCGAATGATGATGATACATCAAAGTTTATGTACTACAACGCTACTGATGTATTGATCACTTCCGTGGAACATGACCATGTGAATGTGTTTAAGACACAAGAAGATTTTTCCAGACCTTTCATAAACCTCATCTCTACCCTGCCAGAGGAGGGGCTGCTTGTAATAAACAACTCTGATGAGCAGGCAGAAAAAATAATTCCATATTCTAATGTCCGCACGGTTACATACTCAGTAGATGGAAAATCAGATTGGACAGCAGAAAATATTTCTTTTGGAGAAACTACTTCTTTTGATTTGATGTATAGGGGAAAACTAGTTGTTGGCCTCAGTACTAGTGCAATAGGCAAACACAATGTAGAAAATATTGTTGGAGTCAGCGCAATGCTTCTTGAGAAAAAACTATTAAACAAAGAAGAGCTTGTCTCGGGGATAGAAACATACTCTGGGATTGTAAGGCGCTTGGATAAAAAGACAAAGGCATCTAAAGTGCTTGTGTATGAAGGGTTTGGATCGTCTTATAAAAAAGCAGAGGCAGCAATTGCCGCAATGAAGCTACATTTCCCAGATAAAAAACTTGTGGTTGTATTTGAGCCACACACATTCTCGTGGCGCAACAGAGACTATATACACCACTATGACACTATATTTAATGGCGTTGATAGGGTCTATATATACAAACCGGCAGAACAAGGTAGCGGAACACACGCACAGCTGACTCAAGAAGAAATAGTTGGTAGGGTTAGGAGTGCTGGTATCGATGTTGATTATATTAAAGACGAAAAAGAAGGGTTGGAAATAATTGATAAAGAGGTAAAAGATGGAGATGTGGTACTTTTGCTTACGTCTGGAAACCTGGATGGAATGGTGCAATCAATTCCTAAACTTTTAGACGAAAAGTTTAGGAATTGATTGAATTTTAAATTTCGAATTTTTAATCAATTTCAAATGAATCCCGTTAGAGGCCGGGGTCACGATTAAAATAGAAATAATGTAATGGAAACAAGCCGAAACAAAATTTATAAAAAAATAATCAAGGGTGTTGCTATGATCGCGACTTGCCTCTAAACGGGATGAATGAATTAGAAAACAAAAAGAATTATGATCTAGAAGAAAGAACTGCAAAGTTCGGCGAAAATGTTATTATCTTTTGCAAAGGTTTAAAACAGGATCCAATCAATAAACCAATAATCAATCAATTAATTAGAAGTGCCACAAGTATAGGAGCCAACTATATGGAAGCCAATGGAGCAAGTTCAAAGAAGGATTTTAGGAATAAGATACATATTTGCAAAAAGGAAGCTCAAGAGACCAAGCATTGGCTCAGGATGTTAAATACGGCTATTTCAGATAATGGAGACGAGATTAAAGAACTTTGGAAAGAATGTCAGGAGCTCACCCTTATTTTTGGTAAGATTGTTTCAACATTAAAAAATTAAACATTGAATCGAAATTCAAAATTTTAAATTCAAAATTATACGGCCATGAGAATAAGAAGAAGAGAGTTCACACACGACTACAGCATATATCATTTTGGATACACTCTTTGGGGTGAAAGAGAAAAAAAAGACAAACTCGCTGATTTGTATGAATCTGGCTTTCTTCCCTACTCCGGGATAAAGGATGTAAAAGATACAATGTATATGGCGCGTAGTATCAGAGTACCTCTGGAGAATTTTATTCCATCAAGCGAAAACCGTAGGATTTTGAAAAAGTTTGAAAATAGGTTTGATAGAAAAATCACATCGTTTAATGACTTTGATACTGATAGTATTTCTTTTAGGCGTTTTTGCAATAAATATTTTAAAGACTGGCACGGAATCGACTTTGATGAAAAACTGCGTACAGTGCTTGGGGCTGGATTCATCACAGAAGTAGTGACATATACAGATGAGGATAAAATAATTGGTTATGTGCTATTAGACGGAGATAAAAAAATGTCACATTATTGGTTTTCTTTTTATGATACTGAATATATAAAACAATCTCTTGGTATGTGGATGATGATAAATGAAGTGCTAGAGGCAAAAAAAGCTAACAAATCATATATGTATCTTGGTACTGGATACGGAGAGAAGGCGCGCTATAAGATGAATTTTAAAAATATTGAGTATTGGGACGGAAGCGAATGGGTTGCGGATATTAAAAAGTTGAAAGGGCTTGTTGAAAGCGATTAATCGCTTATGTGTGTTTAGTTTTTTAAATTTAAACAAGTACGGCCTCGTTCTGCTCTGCAGAACGAGGCCGTCAAAATCTGAGCGAATTATTAATCGCAGTTTTCTATATATTATCTATTTCACAATCTGACAAAGAACCATTTTGACGTATCTACGCTCTCTCTTGTTGCGCTTACGCCTATCTTCGCCTTTCTTGATATCATGGAAAGACTGTAAGAAATGCTTAAGAGCCGTATGCCAATTGATATACTCATCGGTATCAACTGGAGCATTCGGAACAAAGAGTAGATCATTATCCATGATTCTCGAGGTATGGTGATACAAAAGAGCGTTCTTAATTTCTAATATATACCAAAATTTCCCCAAGGTCTAGAAAAAGAAGTTTTTCTAATATCCATTTGTGTAAAAAAACAAACACTATTGATGTTTGTTTTTATGTCTTATTTATAACATATTTTGTGCGCGTGCCAGGATTCTTCCATTACATGGACTGTATAGGTTATCGATATTTTGTTTCGTGCCTTACAAAATATCTGATTAACCTTCTGAAATCCAATTGATATTGGATTTCAGCCTGGGACCTTCCGAGTGAAAATGTACAGTGTACATTTGCAAGACCTTTTGAGATACCTTTGCAAGCTTGCGAAGCAAAGTATCCAAAAGGTATACAGCTTCTGTAAGAAGTCAGGCGAATGCTCCCCGCCCGACTGAGCGACCTCAGTCGTTCGGGCTGGTAAACTTCACCCGCACACTAAATATGTAAAACCATCCTATGTGCGCGTGCCAGGATTCGAACCTGGGACCCCCCGCGTATCAGGCGAATGCTCTAACCAGCTGAGCTACACGCGCACATAAGAAAGTTATATGATCAATAGAGTATATTGCCAATTTCAAAAAACATACCACTTAGTGTGCAGGCAGGTCTGAGCTACACGCGCACACAAAACACTATACGCAAATGAAACTATATCAAAAAGCAGACTTATCGGCAATGATACAAGCAAAATACAATAATTAAAAATATTACGATATTCGCCAGAGGTCGAGCAGATGTCGTAATATTTAAGATTAAAGCTTTGAGCTTAAGCTTTGAGATGGGTCAGACAGGTATCGTAATATTACGATATATCGTAATATTTTACATAAAGATAAAACTTGAAACTAATATATTACGATATATCGTAATAATTTATTATTAATAAGATTTTCTTCTCAATTAAAAATATTACGATATCCGCCAGAGGTCGAGCAGATGTCGTAATATTTAAGATTAAAGCTTTGAGCTTAAGCTTTAAGATAAGTCGTATAGGTATTGTAGTATTCTGCATTATATATGTACAATGGTTTTAAGCTCCATACTTTCCCAGTTCAAAAAGAAAAAAGGCCGGTCGCATGCGTGCGACCGGCCCAAAACGGACTCCACATCACCAACCAACAAAGATTGATTGGATTGTTCCGTGCGATAACGCCGGAATCAATATGTGAAAAACAAAAATGAATGTTACGACACCCATCAGCACCTTCCAACCGGTTTCACTCGGCTTTCTGGTTGCATGAGGTGTCATATCGATAGACTTGTGTTTGCTATACATCATTTTAAAAACGCCTTAATGGCGCATCTAGTTCCTGACGGCATTTCCAATATGTATTATAACAGAAATAGGCTTTTTGTCAATTAAATAGACAGGTGTGGCTCTGTTAAGCGGGTTTGGAAGGTCAGACCTTACGAACTTAGAGGGTGCAAGTTTTCGTTAATTTTTACTCGACTCTTTTACTCGACTCGTTTATATACAAATATATACAAAAAACCGCTGACTTAAAGCCGACAGTTTTCTTGTTTGTTTCATTTGTTCTGTCCAATTCTTTATTTTTGCCTGCATGACGCAGACATGTAAGTCTTTCCTCTAAAACCCCTAAGGGTTTCGGGCGATCACCCATCACTTGCGAGCAAGTGATGGGTGATTTAGCCTACTGTCCAGTTGTCTTAAGGATATACAACCATTATCCATTGTGTACTCGATCCTAAATCCGTTCGATCCGAACGGATCGGATATAGGATCGAGATACACAATATCGACTATAAATCGTCTCCGAAGAGATGATAGTTTCAATTTGAAATAATCCACGACCAGCTTCCGCTAGCCGTACCTTGTTACGACTTAGTCCCTGTCACCGAACTTACCTTAGGCCCATATGAAATGAGACTTCGGGTATTCCCGGCTCCCTTGACTTGACGGGCGGATTGCAATAATTGAGATAATTTTGCGTTCCCACGTAGCGTACAGATTTCCCGTACTACGCGAGTCCAACAGTGCGTTTATTCATTTGTTGTTTCAAAAAATGAATTTGTTCAATACCCTTTTTTGTTAGATGCTTTTCTTGTTTTATTAAGTATGCAATCTTACAAAAGATATCAAAACTTTTCCGTTTTGAAACAGTTTGCAGAGGGTGTGTGGAAAAGAATGGGATTATGATTGATTCAATATCCCTCCATGCACTTACTGTATATCGATAACATTGAGTATGATTTTTACGTTGTTCTTTTTGAAAATATACATTTCCACAATTAAATGTGTTACGTATTTTCCATAGCAATTCTTGATCTATCTCCTGTAGCTTCAGATGAAAGTGCATTTGTACACGCCATCCATTTTTATAAGAGTTAGACTTACCAAGATTTACATAAAAACAACCTTCACCATCTGTAATACCGACTATATACTCTGCCGACACTGTCGGTTTTGTCCTTCCCATGCGTTATATTTTAACATAATATAGATTGACGCACAGTACTACGACGCAGCTGACTTCTCACAGACGTATTATTTCTCTCAAATCTGTGAGATCTCCCCGGGTCACGATACTAACCATTCCCAACATCCATAAAAGGATTATATGTATACTTCCCATATGACTCACCGCATAGGTCGTATACTCCTTCTCTGTCTCCACAGAGCTGCGTTACCGCAGAAAGGCTGTTATTTGCTACTAAGACCCTCTACCCATTTCTTCACAGAAAATGGATTGTCTGTTCGCTACGCCGACTAAATAGAAATCAGTCGGGAGTGGATTTTAACCACTTGGTTTTTGTACCGCTGCCGGGCACTTTTACTGAATATGAGTACAAGGCTCGAGAACGTATTCACCGTGGTATGCTGACCCACGATTACTAGCGATTCCAACTTCAAGAGGTCGAGTTGCAGACCTCTATCCGAACTTGGGCGAGTTTTGAGGATTGGCTCAGGGTTACCCCGTCGCGACCTACTGTACTCGCCATTGTATCACGTGTGTAGCCCAGGACATCAAAGGGACATGCTGATTTGGCGTCATCCCCTCCTTCCTCCCCCGCTTTTATGCACTAGCACAAAAGAAATTCTAATCTCTAATATCGAAAAAACAAACAAATTATAAATAACAAATTCTAATGTCCAAAACATTTGTTTGGAATTTTATTCATTATTATTTAGATATTGTTTAGAATTTAGGATTTCGTATTTAGGATTTCTTTTGTTCATTACTAATGAACAAAAGCGGAGGCAGTCTCGCGTGACACTTGTAACACACGATGAGGGTTGCGTTCGTTTCCCCACTTAAGGGAACAGCTCAAGCCACGAACTGACGACAACCATGCATCACCTGCCTAGCCGTCCGAAGAAAAGCTATGTTTCCAAAGCTCGTCGTCTAGGTTTCAAGTCCTGGTGAGGTTCTTCGTTTACCATCGAATTAAACCACATGATCCACCGCTTGTGCGAGCCCCCGTCTATTCCTTTGAGTTTTAGCCTTGCGGCCGTACTGCCCAGGCGGTCCGCTTAATGCGTTAGCTTCGCCTCTTAGAGGGTCGATACTCCAAAAAGCTAGCGGACAACGTTTACGGCCAGGACTACAGGGGTCATAATTATATTATGCTTTATGTCACCATAAAGATTGGACTATATCATTATCTGAATGCTTTCCATCTTTTCTTTTTCTTTTCTAACTCTGCCACAATGATAGATTCAGGAAAAATACTAAGTGAAGCTACTTCAGATATCCAGCGTTGTTGAATTTGAGAATCTTTATATAATAGAAGGACTTTTCGTAACATATCCTTAGAGGATATGTGTGGAATAATAATTTTAAGAAATTTTTGTAATTCCTCAGACGACTGTATCCACAATCTCCAATATTGCTCATTTTTATCACCTCTTTTGCGATAAATTGGAGCTACTTTGGTATGTATGTGCCATACAGTATCCATATACTTTGCAAGTATTTTGACAGACTCTTTATCAAAACCATCCGTACAAAACACTCCCTTCCTTCCTCCTTCTCCTATTAACGAACCATCATCACACCACCATACAGCAAGTGACAACGGTGTCATATTATTGAGCCATGTCCTTTGTATTTTAAGTGTGTTTTTTGTATGAGTGAGTTCGTATAGTTCGGTCAATGCAGGTAAGGCCTTACTCAAAAACCGTAATTTATTATTTTTTGAATAACCATCAGGTTTTTGAAGATTGACGCTTTTATCTCCTGCTATTTCTCGTAACTGATCTGCTTTCCAGAAAAAATATTCTTTATCTTGTTCGCTATGCCTAAATTGCAAACGAACATTTTTATAATTTTTCTGTTTTTTGAGAGAACCATCTCCCAATAATGTACCGAGGATTACCTCCTTGGTACGATCCGACAAAGGCACTTGATAATATATTTTCATAACTTTTATGATTTTACATTAAGCACCTCCTATCTTTGCTCAAATTCATAGTCTCTACGGGGTATCCTGCCAAATATGGCCGATACTTCCCTCGGAATTCTCTCAAATCGAGCTGTAGTAACTCATTTTAATTTGAGAATTTCTCCGATACAGCTGAATGCACACCCAAATCTCACGATTTGGGGGGACACCTTCGGTACTATTATAATGCGGTACCGGGATCTATCTAATCCCTTTCGCTACCCTGGCTTTCGTGTTTCAGTGTCAGGAATGCGCCAGTATATTGCCTTCGCATTTGGTGTTCCTCATAATATCAACGGATTTCACCCCTACACTATGAGTTCCATATACCTCTCACACCCTCTAGTATTGCCGTTTCTCTTGCGGTTCTTGGGTTGAGCCCAAGGCTTTAACAAAAGACTAACAATACCACCTACACACCCTTTACGCCCAGTAATTCCGGATAACGCTTGGGGCACTCGTATTACCGCTCCTGCTGGCACGAGTTTAGGAGCCCCTTATTCATGAAGTAACATCAATAAACTTTCTCCTCCATAAAAGGTATTTACACGCCGAAGCGCTTCATCTACCACGCGACGTCGCTCCGTCAGACTTTCGTCCATTGCGGAAGATTCTCGACTGCGGCCACCCGTAGGTGTATGGACCGTATCTCAGTTCCATCGGTGGGGGTCAGGCTCTCACCTCCCCTAAGCGTCATAGCCTTGGTAGTCTATTACACTACCAACAAGCTGATGCTCCGCGGGCCGTTCCTATAGCGATAAATCTTTACCGATCAACACAAAATCAACGATTTTGTTAAAACTCTAAATCCGAATATCGAAATTCCTACCTACGGTAGGCAGGCGAAACAAATTAGAAATTTTAAATCCGAATGCTCAAAACATTTATTTTGAACTTTGTTCATTAAAATTTAGATATTGTTTCGTATTTAGGATTTCGTAATTAGTGCTTTCAACACAAAGTCACGAACTTTGTGTTGACCGGACTATCAAGTATTACCCACGATTTCTCGTAGCTATCCTTGACTATAGGGTACGTAACCCACGTGTTACTACCTCGTCTGCCACTCGGCTCTAGGCCTCGTTCGACTTGCATGCCTTATCCACGTCGCCAGCGTTCATCCTGAGCTAGGATCAAACTCTAAATTAAGACGGGAATTTCTTCTCGAAAGAAGAATTTTCCCTAAGAATTGGACAGAACAAAAGAAACAACTTTTATTCTGTAAAACGTATTATTTTTTTGCACAAACGTATTCTGTTTTCAAAGAAAAATACATTTTTGGCGATAGAGTTAATTCGCGCTCCAAGCGAATTGATAAAAAAACACCTCAATCCAAAGATGTAGGTTGTATTGTATATGATTAAAAGGCCGTGTCAAGCCGGTATTCCGAATTACGAATTACGAATTAAGAATTAAGAATATTAAAAACTTATTGTGGCGACAGCTCCCAAAACGGCTCAATGAAGCCATTGTCGCAAGTTGAACCTAGGTTGGAATTAAAGAAACTCAAATTCTTCAAAAACATTTTGATAAAGCCCTATTACACGCCTTGCTTCATGTTGACTAATCTTGAAAGACGAACCTTCATGAGCAATCCTGTTTCTTATTTTGTGAGCCTCCCAAGCTTTTTCGATGGTGTTGAAATCACTCTTTTCAACTGCTTTGAGTTTCTCTCCTAATGCCTCTTGGTGGTAACCAAGATGTGTCATCATCTCTTCTAGAATCAAGTCTGCTTCAATTATCGCAAGCCTCCAATCATTTTCATTATGAGAATCTAGGTGTTCCAAAATTTTCAACCATCTAGCATTTGTCGGTTCGGATTTTTTACTCATTGCCTCTTCTGTAAGAGTTTGCAAAATTTGATTTTCTTCTTTTCTTATCCTATTTATCCTGATTAATGAATAGACTATACCTATAATAAAAAATAGCGTTAATAAATAACCAACTATCATTAAAATATTCCATATTGGCTCAAGAAACTCAATATTTTTATCACCTGTAATTAGGTAATAAATTAATTGATATATGTATTCAAAATTAAAAAATGTGATTGAATTTTGCATGTTCAGTATTTAGTATATCGTATTTAGTATTTAGTATACAGTGATTATTAAACGACACTTAGTTGAAAATTCACAACTTATATTTATTATTATATTTTATCTACAGCAGATTTTTGTAACCCGTACAACAACATAGAGACCTTGGCCATTAATTCTCTAAGTTGTATATAATCCTGATCGGAAACATATCCTAAATCCTTAGAAAGAATTAACTGACTTTCTACTTCTTTTAAAGAGCCAATTGATATAAGGTAGAAATGTTCCTTATCTTTTTTTGTCTTTCTTGAAAAACCCTCTGCAATATTGGAAGTAATAGAAACACCAGCTCTGCGTAGCTGTGACACAAGGCCAAAAATTTCTTCTTTAGGGAAAGTTTTTGTGACTTTATAAATACACAACACCAGTCTATGCGAAGTCTTCCAAGCCTCTAAATCTGTAAAAGTCTTTATCTTATTATAAGAAGTCATACTATATGATTATAATATACTTTATACTGTATACCGCATACTAAATACCTTCTTATTTTTCAAAGTCTTTTCCAACTGTGAACAAAAGACTCTCGTGCATATGAGGCGCCATGAATTGTACGCCAAGAGGCATGTCATCAAAGCCTCCATCTTTGTTTTTGTTAGATGGCACAGTAAGCGCTGGTATGCCAGTATGGTTTGCTGGTACTGTAAAAATGTCTTCAAGATACATGGCAACTGGATCATTTACTTTTTCACCTAATTTAAAAGCCGAAGACGCTGTTGTTGGTGTCATTATTATATCAACAGATTTAAAGGCTTCTCTAAAATCTTGTGAAATTAATTCCCTTACCTTTAGTGCCTTCTTGTAATATTCATCACTATAGCCAGCAGAAAGAACATACGTGCCTATAATAATTCTGCGTCTCACCTCTTTGCCAAAACCAGCTCCTTTAGTCTTTTTAAAATCATCAATACCATTTTCACCATCAACGCTCAGTCCATATCTCACCCCATCAAAACGAGCAAGATTCGATGATGCTTCGGCTGGTAATATTACATAATATGTTGGAACAGCATATTTTATATTCTTTAAACTTATCTCTTCTACAGAATAACCCAAATCACGCATCTTATTTACAGATGCATTGAAATTATCATAAGACTCTATTTTCGCACCAACCCCGGCAAGCTCATCTAGATTAAAAATACCAATTCTAGGCTTCCCAGATATTTCCTTTTTTGGAAACATGGACTCATCCACTGACGTGCTGTCATATGAATCTTTGCCTTTAATTGAGTTGAAAAGTATTTCAGCATCTCCAACGGTTTTTGTCATTGGACCAATCACATCCAGAGACGAACCAAGCGCGATAAGCCCATGTCTAGAAACAGAACCATATGTTGGCTTTAGACCCACAAGTCCACAAAAAGATGCTGGCTGTCTTATAGATCCAGCGGTATCAGAACCAAGCGCACCTAATGCGCCACCCATAGCAATAGCGGCGGCAGAACCACCAGAAGACCCACCAGGAACCCTGGTCGTATCGAGTGGATTCTTTGTTGATCCATAAGCTGAATTTTCTGTAGAAGCGCCCATGGCAAACTCATCAAGATTTGTTCTACCAATAAAAACAGATCCTTTTGTTTTTAACTTACTTATTACTGTTGCGTCGTACACAGCTCTATAGCCTTCAAGTATTTTTGACGCAGCCGTCACTCTTCTGTCTTTGATTAAAATATTATCTTTTATTGCAATTGGTACACCGCAAAGTGCCTCTGTATTACCGTTAGATCTTAATTTGTCTGCTTCTTCCGCTTGCTCCAAACAATCATCGAAAATTTCAAGGTAGGCATTTATGTCTCCGTTCTTTTCTTCTGCAACATCAAGAACCATTTCTGTAAGATCTTTTGAACTAAGTTCTTTTTTTTCTAACAAGACTGATGCTTCTTTTATTGTTAGTTCTGGATATTTTTTCATTATAGTATCTTTTTTACCCTGACGTAGTTTCCATCCTTATCTGGAGCCTCTCTTATTAAATCTTTTGTATATAAAGATTTATTGTGCTCGTTATCGTCCTTTCTCATCACGTTGTACGATTGAGTATTTTTAAAATTATCACTTTCTACAGACGATGCTTCTTGTATGCTTTCTACAAACTCTAAAATATGCTCAACTTCTCCAGTGAGCTCTTTTTCTTCCTCTTCTGTCATATTAATCCTAGCAAGATTGGCTAGTTCATGAATTTTTTCTTTATCTATCATGTAGATAATACTATCACCTGAAGGAGTTTCTACAAAACTTGACCTCTGTACTTATACGTGATTATATAAAGGTTAGATTAACAATGGGGTACAAAATGAGACACTGGATTCTATGGTTCTTGGTTGGTTGTGTTCTTATGCTATTGGTAAATCCGCTTTACCGTTTTATGCACATGTCTGATGGTGGTAAAACAGCATTTATATTCCTGTTTTCCGTGCCTTTGTTCTTGATTGTATTTCCTACTTTTGTGTCAGATTGGGTAGAAACCTGGTGGCACAAAAAAAGGGCCGGGTCATAAGACCAGGCCCTTTCTTATTATATAAAATTACTTGCTCTTAAACCAAACAAGAAGCACTAAGAATAGTGTTCCTATTTGCAAAAGACCATTTGTTGTAAGACCTGTGTCACCAAAGGCATCTACAACAAGCAGAAGTGAACCTAGTGAATACAGAACAAGAAAAGATGGTTGGATTTGCTTTTGATTCTTCAAGGATGCAAAAAACTGCACAGACCAAGCAAGAATTATAAGTACCAAACCCCAAAGCATTGCTGACATATAATAGTTATTGTTTACTTGTAATATATATATTATAAGTTGTAAGTAGAATAAATGTTGTTGCGCATGTGGATAACGGAAGAAGTTTGTAAGGCCCGTAAAGTCGAAAGTCTTTAAAGTCTATGAAGAATGAAGCACGAAATTCGAATATCGAAATCCTAAACAAATTCCAAGCCCCTAAACAAAAACTCCTCGATATTTTTGTCGGGCGAACCACACGGGATTATTTTAATACAAAATAATCCCGTGTGGTTTTAGCCAAATATTTAAACACGTTTTGAATTTTGAACATTTGTTCGCCGGCTGGCGAATTAGATATTGTTTAGTATTTCGATATTAGGATTTAGTATTTTGTATCATTGGACATTCAAAATTAAATCCCTGGCCGACTGCGTCAGCGGGCTAGGCAAAATTCGAAATTAAAAATTTAAAATTCTAAACTCTTAGCTATTATCTCTATATTCAGCTGCACACCCTCCACCCTCTACATTCTACTCTCAACTAAGCATTTTTATAAACTCTTCTTCTGTGAGAATTTTTACACCAAGCCTATTTGCTTCATCTGCTTTAGACCCTGGGTTAGCACCAGCCACTACATAATCTGTTTTTGAGGAAACAGAACTTGATACAGAACCACTGGCTTTGCGGATTAGTTCTTTTGCCTCATCTCTTGTCATTGTTGATAATGTACCAGTAAGTACAAAAGTTTTTTGATAGATATTAGGGTTTAGTATATGGGGTATAGTGTTTTTAACCTTAATCTCTTTAAGAAGGTCAATAATAATTCTTATATTATTTTTTGACGCAAACCAATCAATAATTGACTTTGCCACAACATCCCCGATGCCATGTATTCTCTCCAGCTCGTCTTGTTTTGCGTTTATCAATGATTCAATATTTCTAAAATTATCCGCAAGAATGATGGCAGTCTCCTCGCCTACTTGGTCTATAGACAATGACGCTATTAATCTTGCAAGAGTCACCTTTCTGGCTTTGTTTATAGATTCAAGTAAATTATCAACAGATTTTTCTTTAAATCTTGGAAGAGACAGCAAATCTCCTCTTTGTAGTTTGAAAATATCCGCATATTCATTTATCAAATTATTCTCCATTAGAAGCTCTACAATCTGAGGACCCATGCCCTCAATATTGAAATTTGCTTTTGATACAAAATATGAAAATTTACGCTTTTGTAATTCGAAAGAATTTTTATCTATACACCTGTGCGCAGATTGTCCGGGAATCCTTTCTATACTTCCATCTCCTCCACAACCAGAAACTTTATCTGGAAAAATAAATTTCTTTTCTTTACCCGTACGAAGCTCTTTTAATACACTCACAATATCCGGTATTACGTCCCCTGCTTTTTGAAGTATAACAGTGTCTCCAATCCTTACATCAAGTCTTTCTATTTCATCTTCATTATGTAGGGTAGCCCTTGATACTGTTGATCCAGCAACCTCCACGGGCTCCAGTATTGCAACTGGCGTAATGACTCCCGTGCGTCCAACTTGGAGAACAATATCAATAACTTTTGTGGTTACTTGTTCTGCTTCAAATTTATAAGCAACACCAAAACGCGGAGACTTTGCTGTGTAACCCAAAGATTCTTGTAAGAAGATATCATTTATTTTAATCACCACACCATCCACACCATATTCTTGTTTTTCTTTTTGGGCTTGTAATTTTTTATAATAACTCTCTACCCCTGATATGCCGTTACATAATTTATTAAGAGAGTTGGTCTTGAATCCAAGATGTTCAAGTAGTTTTAATTCTTCAATTTGTGTCTTGGGTTTATTCACTGAAATATAGTCAATATCGTATATAAAACAATCTAGATTTCTTGATGATGCTATTTTAGGATCAAGCTGTCTAAGTGTACCGGCAGCTGCATTTCTTGGGTTTGCAAATAAGTCCTTGCCAGCATGTTTTCTTTCTTTATTTATTCTCTCAAACTCATCTACCGGAAGCCAACATTCTCCAACAGCCACAATGTTTATTTTTTCTTTTAATAGTAATGGTACGCTTTTTATCGTGCGGACATTGTGTGTCACATCTTCACCTGTTGTGCCATCTCCACGTGTAGCAGCTAATACAAGCCCGCCATCTTCATATGTAAGTATTATTTTCAAACCGTCTATTTTGGGCTCACATACATAGGAAACATTTTCACCAAAAGATTCCCCTGCTTTTTCGATAAATCTTTTTGTTTTTTTATCCCACTCTACAAGTTCTTTTTCGTTAAAAATATTATCAAAAGACCATTGAGAAACTTGGTGTTTTACTTTTTTAAAAGAGTCTATAACATCACCACCAATCCTTGAGGTTGGGCTATTTTTTACTCTGTATTCTGGAAACCTATTCTCCAATTCAAAAAGTTCCCTCATGAGAGCGTCATATGCTTCATCAGAAATCTCAGGAGCATCCTTCACGTGATAGAGATAGTTGTGTTTCTCTATCAACAAACGAAGTTTTTGTATTCTATCTTTTGCTTCACCTTTAGTCATACGTTATTCTAATCGCCCTCTCTACCCTCTTTGGATCACCGCTGGTGCAAGTATTATATCCTCTGGATTCTATTGTGGTATATGGCGAACTATCAGATTTTTTTACAGCAACAATAGCGCAGTATGAATTTGGAAAATCTAAGCGAAACGTAGTAAGAGCTCCGTTTGCAGTACGATTAGATATCGTCCATATGGTCCTTATATCGGCACTACCTGCGCAATTTTTTACAGGGGGGCTCATATCAACTGGCTCTGTTGATGTGGCAAAAATTTCTCCTTTTATATCCCAATAAAGAGCACACTCAAGACCAGAGTCAGCGGCATAAAATGCAAACTGGGAGTTTCTTACCAAAATTGAAAGCTCAAAACCTTTTAAAGTTGAATTTAAAATTGCCATACCAATAGAAAGCAATAAAGATGAAATAACCACAGCTATAAGTAAAGTAAAACCTTTCTGTTTTTTAGAAACAGAAAGGAAATTCGAAATTCGAAATTCGAAATTCGAAATTTTCTTTAATGTATTCTTAATTCTTAATTCATAATTCATAATTCAGAAACTATTGCCAATTAAACAAAGTCTCGTGTATTTTTATATTTTTTGAGGTACCACCTGATGTGATCCATGATAACGTTACATCTACATTTATTTCTCTATCAGCAATAACGGTATTAATAACAACCTCTCTTGTAAATATTGTCTCTGTCCAACCATTCTTGTGGCCATAAAAACCTTCCGGAGAAGTTTTTACAGCATCACATGTTCCGGTACCGCAAAGTTTTATCTCATTGTTTGGAACATCTATGGTACAAGGCTTACCTTTATCAATACACTGAGATAGGCCGTGTATCCAAGACTTTTCATCTAATATATTTGAATCTCTAATATATCTTATATACTCTACAGCCTCTTGTCCTAGATAAAATGCTGTCGTTTGGCTAACTGAATTCCTGGCTAAAGTAAGACCGTTCTGAGCCATTGTCATTGGGGCGGCTATTGCTAAAAGCAATATGCTTATTGCAACAAGAGATTCAACGATAGAAAATCCGCCTCGCCATCGACGAGTCGAGTCGAAAGCCGAAAGTCCTAGTTGCGACGAAGCCTGCCCGACTTCGTCATTCAGGCGGACTTCGGCAGGCAAGCGAAAGTCCTTAAAGGACGAACCGACTTTTCTTATATTCTTTTGATTTTTTTCTTTTAACATTTGACTTTAACTGCCTACCGGCAGGTGGACTTTGTAAACTTTATAGGCTTTCGACTTTATGGAATTTATGGACTTCTTTTAAAAATCAATCAATCTTTCTGTTATGGTCGTCTGTATATGAAAATCTGTTGCAATTTTGGTTCCAACACCTATAGTACCCTTAACCAATAAGGTAATTCTTGGTTGTTTAGTGTCCCCTGTAGCACTAGCACTTGATGAACCGAGAACATACAAATCAAAAGTTTCTATCTTTATGCTGGGAGATGTTATTGAGGTTCCACCCGCCAAAGTACCGTTGGTTGATTTTTTTATACTATTAGTCGCGGTGTCAAACCAGTATATATATTGATCGCTAGATGATATCTTGTTGCCGCTGAATGGCTCAAATGCTAATAGATGCCCGGGATCATTTAAAAGGCTTGAGGTGCCACAGTCATTTGTTGTTGTAATTGTACCAGGGGCTGCTGGGTTTGTGGCACAATGAAAATTTGAACCAACCCTCGCGTTACGAGAAATATCATCTATTACAAAGTTTATATTAGTCATTAATGTCTCTATGGCTTGTGCCTTTTTGTTTGAGTCAATTAGTGTCATAAGAGCCCCAAAAGCAACAGTAACAACAACAGAAAAAAGTGATAGTGCAACCATCATTTCAATGAGAGTAAAACCTTGATTAGTTTTTAGCTTATAGCTTTTAGCTTTTAGCATACGCCCCAAAAACGACGACTTGCTTTCATTGTTTATTATTCTTTTGTTGTTAGTGTTCGTATTCATAATTCATAATTCCCGCCAAAGGCGGGCAGGCATAATTCATAATTCTTTATTGTTCTACATAAATCTGACCACTTGAATCAACACGCACCACCCTCTGTCCTCCAGCATTAGACGTTAGAATTACTCTTGCAGATTTGTAACCCCCGCCAAGATTCGTAGAAATTATCGCGTCTTGTTTAGGCCTCTTGAACACAATATTTAATTCTTTTGTTGTTCCTGATGTACTACTACAGGTTTCCAACCCGGAATTATTTATTACACAAAATTTTTCCATTTTAAACTCACCAGCAATAGACAATGAATCCACTGTTTCTGTAGTGCTTGGTCCATATTTATAATTTCCACTAAAATCACCAAAAAATATAAATGTTGTTGGCGAGTCTTGTGAAAAATAAACACCATAACCAAGATCAAAATTACCTGCACCAAACTCTCTTACGCTAACACCATAAGTCTGTGCCTCACGCACCTTTAACGCCACTTCGTAAGCAAGGTTTGTAAGTTTGATTGAAGAATTAAAGTCTGACTGATTTGTAAACACAATACTGGTTATCATTCCAAAAATACCAATTGTTACAAGGAGCTCCACAAGAGAGAATCCTTTCTGTTTTTTAGAAACAGAAAGGAAATCCGAAATCCGAAATCCGAAATCCCTGCCTGCGCCGAGGCTTCGGCAGGCAGGCGAAATTTTCTTTAATGTATTCTTAATTCGTAATTCGTAATTCATAATTCTGAATTTAAAACAAACTTATGTTGAAAAAAAATACAAGCCATGTGCCAATTAACAAAAACGGTGCAAATGGTATTTCCGTCTTCATCCCCAGAGAATTATTTCTACGTATAACTTTTTCATAAAACATAATTCCAAGCCCAACCAAAGCCCCAAGCCAAAATCCTAAAACAATTGCAGATACACCATTAATTGGCCCGAGAATCAATCCTATTGCAAAAGCAAGTTTGGCATCCCCTAGACCCATCCACGTTCCTTTAGAAAAAAACCAAAACGCACCAAAGAATAGAAACAGTCCTATCGCAGTATAAACACTATATATATCAAAATAGTTTATAGAAGACGTATTCCCTATTACAAAAATTTTTAGGAAGGATAAAAATATTAGTGGATAAACAAATTGGTTTAGAATGATTTTGTGATGATAATCATATACAAAAATAAAAACCATTAGAGCAAAAAGGATAAATAGGATTATCGATTCTATAGTAATGCCATAGATTGAATATATACCAGCAAATAAAACACCTGTTAGTATCTCTACTATTGGATATTGTATAGATATCCTGCTTTCGCATGAACGACACTTGCCTTCAAGTAGTATGAAGCTTATACCGGGAATTAGGTCATACCATTTGATTTCTGTATTACACACCATGCAAGAGGACCTTGTCATCATTGATTTTCCTGTATTAAACCTAAAAGACAAGGCGTTTAAGAAACTACCTACTATTGTTCCAAATAAGAATGAAAATAATATAAACAAATACTCCATAATATACATACAGTATACTATATATATTTATGAAAAACCCTATGGATTTACACAAAAAACCCACTTTTCTTAAAAGATTTGCGGGTTTTTTGCCTTTGATTAAGAACTATATTGCTTTATCGTACATTGGTTCATCTCCATCAAAGTCTGCTCCACTACCAGTACAAGCAGTACCAGCAACAGCATCAGAGTCGCTATTGAACGCTGGGTTGTTTATATCCTCAAGAGCTATTCCTAGGTGATAGCCATCACATACAGCGCCTGTACCGAGCGCAGCATAACTGAATGGTCCGCCGGTTTGCGGATCTGTTGGCACAACAGAGATATATCCTGGTGCAATCAGATCATCTAAAGCGGTAGGATATGTTCCACCATTTGCATCAGAATATAGTTGTAATGCTTTTTCTATACTATCAAGCTCGGCAATTCTTTTTGCATCACGCGCTTTTAGTCGAGCGGTATTTAGCGATGCAAGCACAACAGAGGAAAGAATTCCGATGATTGCGATTACAACTAGAAGCTCGATAAGTGTGAAACCTTTATTTCTTTTCATAATATATATAATTTATTAATTTTTAAATCGACCTAGTAAAATATTCATTGGTTTGAATATAATTATTATATCAAATATATAAACAAAAACACCCCAACCCATGTAGGAGTGTTTGTGTTTAAAAACCTAATAAAAGGATTACGGACAATTTGGTGCACCATCTGCTAATGCAGTATACTGCGCTGTAGTAATACCTTTTGCTGTACCACTATCATCCACACACCAGTGTGTTGATGTGCCTTCTGCTGTCTTCAACTGACCAGCCGCTGACCAGTCTGTAGATGTGTCAATACATTTTGCCGCACCACCAGCACTTTGAGCAGCAGCAATTGCTTTCACAACTGTACCATCGGTACATACAGCAGCATAACTACCTGAGTTATCATCATATACAAGCTCAGCTTGTGGACGAATGTTCGCAAGATTAGATTTAACTGCCGCATTTGCACCCTTACCTCTTGCAGTATTCAAAGAAGCAAGCACAACAGAGGAAAGAATCCCAATGATTGCGATTACAACTAGAAGTTCAATAAGTGTGAAACCTTTATTTCTTTTCATAATAAAATTAAATTAATTAACAAAAATTTTTGCAAATTTCTATTTGAAACGACGTGTCCACCTATGGTGGATTCGACCATGCCGTTTTAAACGCATATTTTAAGCGTATTCCTATTATATACCCACTCTTATATAAAAATTTTATAAAATTGTGGATAAATCCGAACACTAACATTAGTTTCATCCTGCTTTTACAACAAAGATTATGTTGTTTAATAGACAAAAATCAAAAAGTTTTTGTGTTTTATAAATACCAGCAAAGCTAATGTTAGTGTGCGGATAAATCACTACGCCCCACCAGAAATATTATAAATAGGTATAAGAACTGAAGCAAGCAAGAAACCTACACCAAGACCAAGCATCACCATCATAAGTGGTTCTATAAGACTCACTAGAGTATCAACTGCATTAGTCACCTCTCTTCTGTAGAAGTTTGATAGTGTCTTTAAAATATTACCAAGTTCCCCAGTCTCTTCACCCACCCTCATCATTTGAATCATAATCTTAGGAATCTGTGGAAATTCACTTAAAGAGTCTGAAACACTTTTTCCTCCTTTTATATTTTCTGCAGATTTCATAAGCAACCTTCTATATACTTCATTATCCACAACCTCTGCCGTCACCTCTATAGCACGAAGCATTGGAATACCAGAAAGAAGCATTGTGTTCATATTGTCAGCAAGTCTCGATAAATAAAGTTTTTGATATAAATTACCTATATAGGGTATACGTAATTTTAAATCTGCAAAAAACTCCTTACCAGAAGGTTGTCTTGACCATCTAAACACCAAAAAACCTGCGATAAACAAAGCTATCAGGACAAAAAGTCCATAATCTGTTAGAAGCTTGCTCATTCCTATAACAATTTTTGTATATATTGGCACCTCTTGTCCTGATTCTTCTAGAATAGAAGTAATACGTGGAATAACCATTGTAAGCATGAGTACCATGACCGCTATGAAAGTGAATATAACAAATACAGGATAAACAAGTGCATTTTTTGCTTTTGATGTAAGCTCATAGTTTCTATCCAAGTAATCTGCAAGGAATGAAAAAGTTTCGTCTAGTTTTCCAGTCTCTTCTCCGGCTTTCACCATGTTTATATAAAAAGAAGAAAATACGTCTGTATGCTTTGCTAAAGATTTTGATATCGAACTACCAGACTGAAGCTCTGTTGTGATTTGCCCTAATTTTTCTCTCAAAAGAGGGTTAGGGGTTTCAGACGCAAGCATTGTAAACACACGAAGGGCAGAAACCTGTGCCTGGAAAAGGGTTGAAATTTGCCTTGAAAGAATTACAACATCTTTATTTGATACTTTTTGAAAAATTGTGATTTTTCTGTCAAAAAATCCTGTTTTATTTGCTGGTTGTATTCCAAGTATAGTAAAACCTCTTTTTTGAAGAGATGACACGGCAATATCAATATTTAAGGCCTCTATTGTACCTTCTTTATTTGAATTATTTTGGTCTACTGCTTTGTATTTGAATAACATATTAAATGAATTATGAATTATGAATTATGAATCGTGAATACAGAAAGCAAAACGACGTATGTGACGTGAATATGTCTTGCGTATAACATCTATAATTTTTATACATATAAAATTAACTCACTGTTATTTTCTAAATAAGTCTGTCTAACACTTGTGGCTTCAGTGAATACATTCTGGCTGTCTCTATTGTGATCTCTCCTTTTTGCACCAAATCCGCAAGACATCTATTCAAATCAATCATTCCTTGTTCCATACTTGTTTGGATTACAGAATCTATTTCATGCGTCCTTCCCTCTCTTATTAGATTTGCAACAGCGTTATTATTTATTAAAAGCTCATATGCAGGCACTACACCTCCAGACACCCTTGGCAACAATCTTTGAGAAAAAATTCCAGACAAAGTATTTGATAACTGTGCCCTTATTTGTGGTTGCTGATCAGCAGAAAACGAGTCTAAAATTCTATCTATTGTTTGAGGTGCATTGTTTGTGTGTAGGGTCGCAAAAACCAAATGTCCAGTCTCAGCTGCCGTAACAGCTGTTGCTATTGTTTCGGGCTCTCTCATCTCGCCAACCATAATCACATCAACGTCTTGCCTAAAAGTGCCACGAAGTGCTGTATGAAAATCTGGAGAATCTAAACCTATCTCCCTCTGATCTATTATTGATTGTTTTTGTTCATAAATATACTCTATCGGATCTTCTATTGTGATTATATGCTCAGCTCTCTCTTGATTTATTAACTCGATCATCGCTGAAAGGGTCGTGGTTTTGCCTTGACCGACAGGGCCAACCAATAAAAAGAACCCTTGCTGTCTTCTCGTAAAATCTGCCAACGATGGTGGCAAATTCAACTCTTCCAGTGTGCTTATTTTTTTAGGGATAAGTCTCATTGCAACCCCCGCAGAACCAGAAGCAAAAAAAGCATTACACCTGAAACGAGCTTTTTCTTTATAACTATATGAAAAGTCTAATTCTTTTTTTGCAAAAAACTCATCTCTTTTTTCTTTCGTTGGAAATAATACTTCAACAAGACCAAGAGTATCTTCTGGAGTTAAGATGGGCTTTTTTACAAGAGGAACAAGCGTGCCTAATACCCTTATACTTGGATGTCTTCCCACAGAAATATGAAGGTCTGAACCACCTTCATTTATTACAATTTCTATAAGTTCTTCTAACTCTTTTTTATATTCTGACATTATCCTAATTTTTTATCTACTATTTGTTTTACTTCAGCCAAAACTTCAGAAGGTATGGAAGTTGCTTTCACAATATATCCATCTACATCATATTCTTGTGCTTTTTTTATATCTTCTGGTTGTCCTTGATTGGTAAGTACAATTATAACCAGACCATCGTCCAATTTTTGTTTTTTGACTTCTGCAAGCAACTCAAGTCCACCCATTATTGGCATTACCATATCTAACAATAAAACATTAAATTTCTTAGCACCTGCTTTTAGTTTATCTAAAGCTTCTTGGCCACTCATTGCGGTATCTATATCAAAACCAAACTCTCTAAATTTGACAGTATATATATCAAGTAAAAACTTATCATCATCTACAATAAGAATTTTGTATTTTTCTCCGGTCATATTATTTATATTATATCAGAATAAATTTTACTTTGTTGTGTAAAGATATTAAAGCTTATTTATCTCTTCAAAAGGAACCTTGTGGTCAAAAGCCTTCAAAAGAGCATCTTCTTTTAGGGTAAGCATACCCTTTTCTCTTGCTTTATTAAAAATATCCACTTCGTTTGGTTTTTTGAGAATAATTTCCTCAATATCTCTATCAATACTCAAAACTTCAAAGACTGGCGTTCTGCCCCTTGTACCGTTTGGACAATCTGGAGTTCCTTCGCTTGCAAGTACATATTCTGGTATTAAGATATCTTTCCTATACTTTTCTGGTAAGTCCTGAAAAGAATTATCCAGTATAGCTTTTATACTCCCTTCTATTGGCATCTTTCTACCAGAGTTGGGACATATTGTCTTTACAAGTCTTTGTGCCATAGCGATAATCAACGTTGGAGCAATCAAATAAGGATCAACTCCCATGTCGATCAGACGCGGTATAACACCAATTGAAGAGTTTGTGTGAATGGTCGACAACACAAGGTGCCCGGTAAGGGCGGCTTGTATTGCAAGACCGGCTGTTTCTTTGTCTCTGATCTCACCCACCATGATTATGTCTGGGTCCTGTCTAAGTGTGGTACGCAGACCATTAGCAAATGTATAACCAATTTCTGGATGAATCTGAGACTGACTAATACCGGAAACGTTATATTCGACCGGATCCTCTAGAGAAAGTACGTTTTTTGTATCTCTATCTACTTCGTTTAGCATAGAATAAAGTGTTGTAGTCTTACCAGAACCAGTTGGACCAGATATAAGCACAAGACCAAATGGTCTCTTTATAGCATCTTTTATCAATTTCAAATTATCTGGCCTTATACCCATTTCATCCAATTTTGGAACACCTCTCTCAGAATCAAGTAATCGCATTACGACTTTTTCTCCATAATATGTCGGGAAAGTAGACACACGAAAATCAATCTTTCTATTGTCTATATGAGCAGAAAAACGACCGTCTTGAGGTTTTCTTTTTTCATCAAGTTTTAATTTTGCTAAAATTTTTATCCTTGCAACGACAGCATCCAAAACCTTTGATGGAAGTATCAAAGAAGTATTCATTGTTCCATCTACCCTAAAACGAACTCGCACCTTGCCATCCAATGGCTCTATGTGTATATCTGAAGCCCTACCCTCTGCAGCATAGCGTAATACAGTAGCAACAATTTTAGTTACAGGAGCGTCTTCTATTATTCTCGTACCTTCAATTTTTTTTGATTTAACTTTACTCAACTCTTCTGATAATTGTTCTTCTTCAGAAGAAAGCTCTGTCTCAAGTTCAGACAAGGCCTCACCAACTTCACCCGTAATGCCAGAGTACGAATTTAAAATCTTCTCAAAATCTCCTTCTGATATAAGAAAAATCTTGTATGGTATATTATTTTTTGATGCAATAAATTGGACGGCGTCTTTTGCTTCTAGATTATCTGGGTCTACAAAACCAACCTCCAATACACCATCTGTAATACCTATTGGAGCAATTTTGTAATATTTTACAGACTTCTCTGGAATATACTTTAAAACGTCAAAAGACATGGAGGCATTTTCTATTTCCTTTGTTGGTATATTATAAAACTCACCTTTTGCAGAAAGTATATCGCTAGAAGAAATACCGCGCATTGCAAGTACTTCTTCAATACTTTTAGAACCGTCTTCAGTCAGTCTTTCTATAGACGGAATATCCGCCTCATTAATAAGACCTTTTTTTGTCAGTATTTCTAGTACATCCATAAAACAACTTTTTGAAACTTATTTGCCATTAGGTCTATGTGTCTGGGGTGTCTAGATCTATGTCGTCTACCCCGTCTGTATTTGTTTCAGAATTACCTCCTGTCGACAAATCCTGTCCTATTGGTGCAAAAGGATTAGTCCTACCAACCGGCTCCTTGTCCAATTTCACACTGAAATCTTTAAGAGATTTAAAAGAATCGGATGCGAATAGTTCGCCATCTAATTTTAATGCCCTTAATTCAAGCAATAATGAAATTATTTCTTGCTCGGTATCTCCTGTAATTTGTCCACTATCCTTAGCTGAAACCAATGAACCGTCTTCTTGTGCAAAAATTAAATTACTCACTCCAAAACCAGTAATTATTAGAGTTAGTATTATAAGTAATGTTTTTGTAATTGTGTTTTTTTTCATAAGCTATAATGTTGGATTTAACCAATATGTTGTTATTACAATTTCATATTCATATAAATCTTTTTCAGACGCAGTGAAAGAAACAGATTCTATATCAACAATCCTAAGGTTCTTCTCAAGGTCTTTCAAAAAACTTATAAAACTGTTATATGGTGCGACAACAGAAAAACTTAGTTGCATTTTTTGTTTATCATCTTGTTGTATTTCAAAAATACTCTCTGTGTCGTCTCCTTGAGTTGTGTTTTCTTGCACAGCAACAGATGCATCTTTTACTGTCATACCATACTGCAAAGCGATGGCGTCTATTTCTATAATCAGTCTTACATTATCCACGTGATCAGGAAGCATTTTTTTAAGTCTTTCCACATCGGAAGCAGAAAAATTGTTGTAAGTTGTCAACAAACTCTCCCTTAGAGCGATTAGCTCTTTTGATTTATCAAGGACCTGATTATAACTTGCTGACGTCTCTTTTAATTCCTTACTGCGTAGATAAGTAGGATTCGTAAAAAACACAAAAAGTCCTACGGACAAAAGAATTAAAAATATTGGTGTGATTAATTTGCTCATAATATTTTAAAAACTATTAGAATACGCTAGAAAGTCTTTAGAAATCGTAAATCCAACTTTAAACGTTACGTTCCCAGAATCATCCAAAATAAAATCAGAAAAGACAGGCCCTTGTATGTGTTCGTTATCCCCAAAAGTTTCTGATTGTAGAGCAATAGACCTATAACTTTCTGCTGTACCATCCATCACCACACTTAATGTACCATCTACTCCTCTAGAAAAATCAAAGTTATTAAACTTCACTGTTTTGAGGGTCATTGTACTTAATAAATCAAAAAACGGAGAGACTGTGACATGTTCTTCCAAAAGCTTACTTGCGACATCAAGCCTTAGATCTGTTCTTGATAGTGTTGATATTGTACGCGGTTCAAAAGATTCTTTTACTCGATCAAGGGATGCCTGCAATCTTGTAAGTTCTGATTGTGATATTCTCTCATACATAAAAGCCGCCCCAGCACCAACAAGCGATATTACAAAAATAATTCCTGCAATAAGCATGAAAATATTGATCTGTTTTGGTGCAGACCCCGATGATGTATTTATTAATGTCTTCTTTGGTATAAATGAAGACGGTTGAAAATCTCCTGGCATATAAATTTTTGGGAATGTCCACAACACTCCACTTATATATAAAGTATACTATATTTCAAAGCAACTGAGTTATCAAAAAGTATAAAAAGTGTTGATAGCCAAACAGCTTATAGGATTTAGGGGTTAGGGTTTAGATTAAGAACTTTCGACTTTATAGACTTTATAGACTTTATCATCCTAATTCCTCAAGTTTTCTAAGTGCTGTGCCTATCGCAACAGCAAACTCTGGGCCCGCTTCACTTAATACCGCCTCTAAAAACGCTGGAGTTTCAACTTTTTTAAAAGGATCCGCTATCTTGACCTCAACATTAAATCTCTCAGATGCAAAATCCCCCAATCCTTTTAACAAAGACCCGCCACCAGCAAAGACAATCTTCGTTATCGGTCTTTGGTGTTTTCTTTCATATGCCAACATAACCCTTTTGGAATCAGAAATAATATACTCCAAAACAGCAAAAGACGCATTTGATAATTCTCCATTTTCTAATTTAACATTGATACCAACGTCTCTTTTTATTTGTTCCGCCTCTTTCGTGCCAATACCCATAGAGCTTGAAATCGCTAATGTTATATCTTGTGAACCTTTGTTTATTGAATGAGAATTTTTTACAACACCGGCCTCGACAACATATAACTTAGTTGTACTAACACCAAAATCTATGAGAAGTATAGGTGTTATGCCTCTGTCTAGAGAAGATCTTATCGTACTAAAAATCTCTATTTCAAAAAAAGAGGCCTGGAGACCCGCCTGTCGCACTATCTCTTGATATTTTCCTATCGTATCTTTGTGTATTGCAACAATTAAAACTTCCAATTTTTTACTATCTTCCCCATCTGGCCCAACATTTGGAATAACGTTCCAGTCAAGCATTACATCTTGAATAGCAACAGGAATATACTTTCTGGCTTCAAGCGGAACAACTGATGCAAGTTGTTTTTCATCCATTTTAGGTAACTCCATTACAGTAATAAGACTTGCGGATAGCGGTATTGCTACACCACAATTTACGGTTGTAACCTTTGCTTCTTTTAAAACATCTTTAAGACCCTCAGAAATTATTTCTGGAGGCAGATTTGTAGCTTGACCGGCTTCCATTTTTGCATATGGGCCAAGCGCAAGCTCACCATATGTTTCTAGTACCGCTCTACCACCTTTTTTTCTAAGTTGAACAACTTTGATAGATGATGATGATACATCAACACCAAGAACACTCTGCCCACCCGAGGCTTTGTTAAAAATACCAGAAATGACGTCCTTAAAGTTAGGCATAATATATAATATACAGTATATATCATATAATTTAATGTATAAAGGAAAATAATGTTTACTATACTAAAAACATTTTTATTGGACACACTATTTCCTAGAAACAGTTTTGAGAAAAAAATTAGTGAAATAGATTTGGATACTTTTATAAAAGAATCTGGCAGATTTTCAATAAAAGAATGGCGTGGTATAACTTATTTTTTTGATTATTCAAATATATTTGTAAGAAATTCTATCCATTCTTTAAAATATAAAAGAAACAAAAAAATAGCATTGTTGTACGGAGAAATTATATTTGATTATCTGATGGGAGAATTATATGAAGAAACACACACAACTAAAAACGACAAGACGATTATCACGATTATTCCTTCGTCAAAAAAAAGGCTGCAAAACCGAGGATGGAATCAATGCGAATTAATATTATCTGAAATAAAAAAATTAGACACGAATAATTATTTTGAATACAGCACACGCAACTTAATAAAAACCAAAAACACAGAGAGTCAGACCAGAATGCGTAATAAAAAAGAAAGAGAAAAAAATGTTTATGGAAGTTTTTCGATAATAAAGCCTGAGGTTTTTTTCAAAAAAACCGTTATTTTAATCGATGATGTAACAACTACCGGAAGCACAATCAAAGAAGCTGGAAAGATTATAAAAAACACAGGTGCAAAAGAAGTTAGGTTGATAACTTTTGCACACTAGCCCCTTAATAATAGAAATATAATATATAGAACATAAAAAACTATAAACAATATTCCGTGCCACCTTTCTAGCTTGTATTTTTTTCCTATAAATACAAAAGAAAGCAACAACATTGTGATAAATATCAAAAACAATATGTCTATATTAATCAGCTTCTGTATTTCTATTGGAGCTATTACAAAAGTTATTCCGAGCACACCAAAAATATTAAAAATATTTGAACCAATTACATTGCCAATAGCAAGGTCAGATTCTTTTCGCGTTGCAGCTTTTACTGAAGTAATCAGCTCTGGAAGAGACGTTCCAAGAGCAACTGCAGTAGAGGCGATTAGAAAATCACTCACGCCAAAAGAAAGGGCTATACTAGAAACACTTTCAACCGTCCATTTACTACCTAAATAAAGCCCTATAACACCAAAAATTATCACCCATATTTCTTTCCAGATATTATGTCTTTGTTTGAAACCCTCTGTTGGAATCTTGCTTGTTTTCTTCGGACTCATAAAATAAAAAAGAAATACTACAAAAAACAAAAGGAGGATAAGTCCGTCTATTCTTGTAAGAAACGAATCACTTGAGCCACCCAAAATAAAGTTATTTGAAATAAGTAATAAAACAATCGCTGCTAAAAGACTAAAAAGTATTTCTCTCAACGCTGTAGTCTTTTTAATGTTTAGAGGTTTAATTATTGCAATAACACCGAGTATTAATAAAATATTGGCAATATTGCTACCGATAACGTTACCAAATACTGTACCAACTTGACCATCAAGTGCCGCAACAATACTCACAACAAGATCAGGAACAGAGGTGCCAAAAGCAACAACAGTGAAACCAATAATCAGACTTGATACGCCGAATTTTTTTGCTATTGCAGACGAGCCTGAAACTAAATAATCCGCTCCTTTCAACAAAACAACTATTCCAAGAATTAAAAGTATATAGTCCATAATTTAGATAAGGTGTATTTTAAAGTGTTGATTTAAATTATAACCATTAAGTTGTTTATTAACTAATAATTTTCCACAAAAAATTAATTAATTGAATTGCGGAATACGGCTAGAGCTGATAATATCTAATATGTGAAAAAAATAAACAGAGAAAGTAGAGTTTTGTTTTCTTTTGGTGATCAAAAAAGATTTCTTGAAACAGTAAAGGAAAAATCCAATATGAAATGGGAAACAATTGCCAACGTGATAAATATACATGACAGGACATTAAGGGATTGGAGGAATGAAAAATATACAATGCCGTTGTCGGCGGTGAAAAAATTGTCACAAACATTCAGTATTTCTGTTCCAAAAAAAATTATTGTTAAAAATTGGGGTTCGCACCTGAGTGAAGCCGGGAAAAAGGGTGGCATCATAAGATATAAAAAATATGGTCATGTTACCCTAAATGAAAAAGAGCGAAAAAAGGCTTGGGAAAAGTGGTGGAATGAAAAAGGACGGTTTTCAAAAAATACCGTTATAGGAAAAGCGCTTCCGGTGACAAAGCCAGATTATTCTGAGAGCTTAGCTGAATTCATTGGTGTAGTTCTCGGGGATGGTTCTATATCTAAAAATCAAATTGTAATATACCTACACAAAGATGATGATAGAGAGTACGGGAAATTCGTATCTTCTCTTACAAAAGAATTATTTAAAATTCCTGTAGGTATTTATCAGCACAAAACATCTAATAATACTAATTATATTATTTCTCGAATAGGTCTTGTGAATTATTTTACAGAACATTTGGGAATGAGTATCGGGAATAAAGTAAAACAACAGGTAGATATTCCAGTCTGGATAAAATGCAATCCAAAATATGCCCGTGCATGTGTGCGTGGACTTATAGATACTGACGGATGCTTCTTCATTCATCAATACAATGTTGGTGGTAAAAAATATTCATATAATAAGATACTTTACACAAGCAGATCTAAACCGTTACTAAACTCTGTATTCGAAATTTTAAAAAGTAATAAAATCAAGGGACGCTTTTCCAAAAAGGACAACGTGTGGCTTGACAGTAAAGAAAGCGTTGAAAAATATTTAAGACTTTTTGGAACAAATAATCCTAAACATTTGAATAAATTCCAAAATTAAGGCATTATTACACAACCTAAGAAGCAACTTAGACAATTCTTTGGTTAAAAACAATACACATATGGAGAGGTGCGAGAGCGGTTTAATCGGCTTTCCTGCTAAGAAAGTGTACCCTTACCGGTACCGAGGGTTCGAATCCCTCCCTCTCCGCCAATTTTCACTTTTTGTGAAATCGTAAGAAACAGCCTCGGCGCAAAGCGCCTCGGCATGGTATTTTTCCGCAATTTTGAAGGCATTTTTGAAATCCAAA
>Ga0210050_1000776_pt1 | contig 38435 bp, 34 predicted proteins | sample CryGey132114_all_FD_185463 | JGI IMG/M metagenome (GOLD analysis project Ga0210050, IMG submission 185463) | Groundwater microbial communities from aquifer - Crystal Geyser CG22_combo_CG10-13_8/21/14_all (SPAdes) (version 2) | ecosystem: Environmental > Aquatic > Deep subsurface > Groundwater ... | reverse complement strand
CAGAGATGGTGATGAAGCGGTCAGTGCCGTCCTCAACCACAGTACTGGTGTTAAGGTCCACTGAAGCAAGAACGGTGGAACCGTCCAAGACATAGACCTTAGTGGCAATCTTGTTGTAGAACTGCTGATCAGTGTTACCAGTAGCTGTTGCATCAAGGTCAAGTTTAACTCTCTCAATTCTCATGTCGGAGGTCTTGGCCTCAATCTCAATACCAGCTACCGCTTTCATACTATCCCCCTCTCGAAGCTTAACGCCTGTCGGAGTGGAATTGACTTCAACGGTAATGGTTCCTTCAACACCAGGGGTAGTAATACCGCCAGAAACAACACATGACTGGCCAGTAGTGGAGCTAAATGCTGCACCTGCTGTACAACCTGAAACTGTTGAGGTTGTAGTACCAGGAGGAATAGTAACGGTTGTTGAACCAGCTACAACGGTGTACCTCGCCTGCGAGATAGGACCGAAGTAACCGACTGCTGGAGCAACACCATTGGCTGCTTGCCAGGATGCTACAGCCGAACGAGTGATGGAACCGAAGTATCCGGTTGAACCACCACTGAAGGTGAAGTGACCGGTGCCTGTCAGATAATTCTGCAAGCATGTGACATCAGCGCCAGAAGCACCGAGAGTCAAACTGCGAGTGAAAGTACAAGCAGTTGGATTGGCTACAGTGCCACCCTGAAGAGAGGCGAGCTGTGCCATAAGCGCATTGATCTGTACCTGAAGTTCAGCAATGGTCTCGGCACCTGCGGTAGAAGCACCGCCAAGAACCAAAGTCATGCCGACTGTCAGACCAGCAATCTTTGCAATTTTATTTTTTATCATTTGTAATTTTATTTCTAATGCGTAAGCACTTCCCAATAATTTCTAATATTTGTTCGGGTTGCGTCACGGGTATTAATTTTCTAACATTTGCCGAGAACGGTTAAGCCTTTCTCGGCAAAGCTCTATAAATTATAGACTATATTTTAGCAATAGCCAAATAAGCTGTGGATAAAACTATCCTACACTTTTTCGAATTTTAAGCAAGGATATATATTTCTAATAAATCATTGAGCGGCAAGCCCCCACACCTATTTCCCATGAGAAATAGGTGTGGGGGCAAGGCTATATCGGCTCCAGCGCTTATCCCCATCCTTCTTAAGGACACCAGAGCGCACCATGGCTGATAATTCACGCTGGATTGTCTTCTCACTGCATCCATTGATCAGAGGAGTAATGTCCTTTATCATCACTTCCCGTTTGCGTTTCAAAAGGCCAATAATGATACTTTGTCTGTTTGTCTTTTTAACCAAAACAGCCCCAAATTCTTTCAAAGGTTTCTGTCGCACAACATTAGGTTTCGCCAGTGAAATACTGGGTAAATTCCCCTCGTTTTTTTCTCTTGACGCAAGAGATTGTGCCCATTGGTCAACAACATTTTGCCTTGGATGCTCAATTTTAAGCACATCTGAAATGTTAGTGGACTGACCGAGAACACTGGCATATTTTCCAAATTCTGACTGCATCAGATCATGGTTAGTTGAAGATATTAGTCCAGCATTTTTCGCCACAGAAAGTAGGCTAGTCATTTTAGTCACAAGCATTTTTATCTCTAAGATCAGCACTTCTCTTTCCTTGAAAAACTCATCATTAAGAGACATTGTAAGAGAGGTAAATTCTGAAGCCAATGTCCTTAATTTCCATTTAAGGGGCTCTTGATCATTGAAAAAGCTCGTAATTAAATAGATTGCAGAGGCAATTTTTTCTGGCTTAGTGGTTATATCAGACATATGTTTATCCTTGTGTTATATTTGTGTCCTTTATTATTTGTCCTTAACATTGTATCACGATTTGTCCTTTATTGCAAGTATGACCATTATGAGATTAAAGGACAGAATTTGCAACTCCCACTTCGCATAAACATGCCTGCCGGCAGGCAGGGCTACGCGGGACAGGCCCATAAGAAACATAGTCTAGCGTGTTATTATTAGGGAAAATAATTTTATAAAGATGGCAAAAAATCGGAAAAAAAGAAGACGGAACGGAAGTGAAGATAGCCTGTCAATTTTCAACTTCATATCTGAAGAAACGGCCCATGGCATTTTGGGTGTTTTTTCTGTGGTACTCTCTATCTTCTTTATCCTTTCCGCTTTCGAACTGGCGGGCTCGGCAGGTGAAATGGTTTTTGATTGGCTATCTTACTTATTCGGCTTCGGCTACTACCTATTACCAATAGTATTTCTCTTGCTTGCCATATCGTTTCTTCGGGAACAAGAACGAAGTTTCGCCACACCTCAAATTTTTGGATCATTGGTTTTGTTTATTTCATCTCTGGGTCTCTTAAATCTCTTTTCAGATACGGGAGGCGTTATAGGAAGCCTCATTTCAAAACCTTTAGACTCATTCTTCTACACATATTTCAGCGCGGTAATACTTTTGGCGCTTGTGGCCGTCTCAATTTTAGTAACTTTCAATGTCGCTATAAAATTTGATGTTGTGTCATTAATCAAGCAAATTTTCTCAAAGAAAGAGCCCTTGCCCATGGATGCTCTAGAAAACAGAGCCATTGATAAAGCGGTTAGAGCAATGGAAGAATCAAATAAAACAAATAATGAAGATGCTCCGCCACGGCAAAACCTGGAAGCACAAACAAAAGGCAAGAAATCGGAAAATGGAAACGAGGGATTTTCTCCCATGATCATGCGCCGAAGCGGTAAACACTGGACCCCTCCTCCTCTTTCACTTCTGGAAGGCGACCGAGGCAAACCCGGTGTGGGAGATATCAAGGCCAACGCGAACCTAATCAAACGCACGCTTATGAACTTCGGCATCGTGGTTGAAATGGATGAAATCTCAATAGGACCATCTGTCACACGCTATGCTCTGAAACCAGCCGAGGGCGTTAAGCTTTCCAAAATCCTCGGCCTGCAAAATAATCTGGAACTGGCGCTCGCGGCCCATCCGGTCCGTATTGAAGCCCCGATACCAGGCAAGTCGCTTGTTGGTATTGAGGTGCCTAACACGCTCAAATCGACCGTCGGGCTGGGCTCTCTTGTTGCCGACGAAGAGTACACCAGAAGCACATTGCCGCTCTTGTTTGCTATTGGACGAGATATTGCCGGCAGATCGCATTTTGCCAACTTGGCAAGAATGCCCCACCTCCTCATAGCCGGAGCCACGGGTTCAGGAAAGTCGGTAACCATTCATACCATCGTCACATCGCTCTTGTTTAGAAACCCACCCGAAAATCTCAAATTTATAATGATAGACCCGAAACGCGTAGAGCTGACCATGTATAACAATATCCCCCATCTCCTGACGCCGGTAATAACTGATCCGAAAAAAGCCATTCTAGCTCTCAAATGGGCTGCCAAAGAAATGGAGCGCCGTTACGACATTCTCGAGAAAGCGAGCGCGCGCGATATTGCGTCGTATCACCAAAGCGTTATGTCTAAATCTAGTCGTACAGGCGAAGAGACAGACAAAGACACCGATAAATCCATGCCCTTCATCGTTGTCATCATAGACGAGATGGCAGACTTGATGCAGTCCTATCCCAGAGAGCTTGAAGCGGCCGTGGTACGACTGGCACAAATGAGCCGCGCCGTCGGCATCCACCTTATTCTCTCCACTCAAAGACCGTCGGTTAATATCATCACCGGTCTTATCAAAGCTAACATCCCGGCACGCATAGCCTTACAGGTTTCTTCACAAATAGACTCGCGCACTATTCTGGACACTGCCGGCGCCGAAAAACTTCTTGGCGCCGGCGACCTGCTCTTCCTCTCCGGAGAAATGAGCAAGCCTCTGCGCATGCAGTCTGCGTATATCTCGGAGAAAGAAGTGAAGGGCGTGACGAAATATCTTGGAGACACCTACGCCGACGAGCTCCAAAGCGAGATCAATTTTTCCGGCGAAAATACTTCCAATGCCATTTTCTCGGCGACACTGGAAGAAGACGACTCATACGGAGATAACGATGATGAACTTTATGAAGAAGCACGAGAGACTGTCATTCACGCAGGCAAGGCTTCAACTTCGTTTCTCCAGCGCAAATTGCGCATCGGCTATGCCCGAGCCGCACGATTAGTAGATATGCTCGAGGAACGCGGAGTGATAGGCGCGGGCTCAGGCGCTAAAGCGCGAGAAGTGATTGACAGAAACACAGAAACAATGGAGACGGAAGATGCCGAAAAAACATAGGAAGAAGTAATGTATGAGTCCCGTTAGAGATTACTCATGTGGTATCATCATAATATGTTAGTTAATTTCAGAAGCGCTAGCGCTTCCTATCTCTAATGGGATGAAAATAGACATCAAGCCAAAATACGGATTCTTGATAATTTTATTTATTCTCCTTGTCGCTTATTCTTTATTTCAGGCACGAGCGCTTATCATCGGCCCGAAAATTTCCATCGAAAGTCCAGCGGACGGAAAAACCGTAGACGACCCTTTGGTTGTAATAAGCGGACAATCAAAAAATATTGCATGGCTTAGTTTAAATGATCATCAGATCTTTACCGACGAAGAAGGAGAGTGGAGCGAGAAATTGTTAGTCTCTCCCGGTATCAGTATAATGACTGTGAAAGCCCGAGACCGCTTCGGACGTGAGACAGAGAAAAATGTGCAAATTGTCTTGGAGTGATCAATTATGTCGTTAACATTTACACCCAAAATACTTCGTTATGCGAATTTATATTTTTTTATTCAAAATTTATCTGAATGGCATTTTTCTAACCGCAAGGATCACAATGAAGCATGGCGTAATGAATTACTTTTTTCCACAGAAGCCGAGTCTTGTATACAAGAATTTAAAAAAATACACCAACAATATTCATTCGGTGATAAATATCTAGGACGACCTTTTTTTCTTTATAAAGATCCGTGGCCAACGGTTGAACTTCTAGTCGGCAAAGATGATGGTGCTAAGATAAAAAATATTTTTGCAACTCTCGAACCATATTTCGATACTATCTATATTAAGGATGAGGTCATGTTAAAAACATGGAGAGCGATTATCGCGAAACCAGAATTTGTAACAAACGCTTCTTACATCAACAACACACTTGCTAATTTCTATGGATGTGCGCCGTATAATGAAAACTGCACAATATACTTGTTATTATCCACAGAAAAAAAGAATGGGGGAACAGCGGGAACTATCAGTAATAACGCCATAACTCTTGAATTGAGCCGTACATCTATAAAATTAGAAAAACATATGTTCAATGTATTGTGGCACGAATTGATACATTTATATTTCAAAAATTGCTTATTCTTTCCTCTCTTAGAAAAATGCACAGATAGTGACTGGGAAATTATGGGTAAGATTGACGAACTCGTTGCATCATCACTTCTTCCAAACGGGTTATTAAAACATAATACATTATCTTCCGTGGAAGAATCCGGAACGCCCGGATATTTCAATGCTCGTATTAATTCGGAGAATAAAATTATAAATATTAAAAAACTAATCTATCCATATTTGCGGCGAGAAAAGATGGTGGATATAAATCTTGTGCAGGAGCTTTATAAAATGGAACTTGGAGACAAATAAAAAGAGGGTGGCAATTTCTTGCCACCCTCGGCACATCACGCCGATATTACGAGTCGGCGTGTCCGTTGTCCCAATCGCCCCACTGTTGCCAGCTTGCGGGAGATAGAGCACACTGGAATCCTTGCGAATCATTGCTGGTTCTGCTCATACGAGCCAACGCACCAGCGATTGCTCTGCTACCAATATGAGAATGCGGATCGCGCAGATTGCATTCCGGTTCTTTAACCTCTCCCTCGGTCGCTTCTCCACATGCACTTTCACTCACCACTTTAATCACCTCCTTTCTCTTGTTGTTTATACTCATTCAGCTTGTCCCTAAGATATCCGAAGGTTGCTTTCCGCGTCTCGCAGAAGTAATATTTTCCGCTAACACCACCAACTCGGTTAGCCGTACAACCATTGTGACAGGCTCGTTGCCATTCACAGGACGCACAATCTGGATGAAGCGTCTTTACATCTTCTGCATACTTCAGTCGTGCTGGACCATTGAGAATTTCCAATAATGGTTGTGACGATAGATCGCCAAATTGAAGCTCCTCACGATTCAAGAGTCTATCACACGGATGCACCTTTCCGTCGTGCGCCAAACTGAAGTATCTGCTGCACTCCCCATTAAAAGTGCAGCTGGAAGCTTTCTTCCCGAGGACACCTGCCACGAAGCTCTCGACCTCCCGAATTTGAAGGTCCCCGTCATCTTGGTCAAGCCACATGTCGATGTAGGTTTTCAGGAAACTAGTGAGCTCTTCATTGGTGATCGACTGACCAAGCATAGCTTGGTTGACAGCATTGACATCCAAGAAATCATTCACTCCCCACCGCTTCACGCCGAGAATGTTAGTGAAGAAATTGAAGTCTTCGCGAGCACGAGTAGTGTTGTCATGCGTTAATGTTTGAATTATTCCCGGTTCTATCCAATGTTTTCGAAGAACTTCGATTCCACGCATAACGTAGTCGAAAGAACCTTCGCCTCCATGATTCAATCTGAAGTGATCGTGACTCTCTTTGTCACCGTCCACACTGACGCCAACTTTGAAATTGTGGGTCTTGAAAAATTCTGCCCACCTATCATCTACTAGTGTGGCATTGGTCTGGATTATGTTCTTGATGGCCTGCCCTTCTTTGAGATACTGCTTCTGTAATTCCAAAACTCTCTCGAAGAACTGGAGTCCTGCGAGAAGCGGTTCGCCCCCGTGCCAAATGAAGAATAGATGACCCGAGAAAAGTTCCATGTACTCGACAAGAAACTTCTCAAGCAGTTCATCGCTCATCACAGTACGAGTTATTTGATCTCTGGTATTGTAAAAACAATACCGACACCTAAGGTTGCAGAAGTCGCTCACCACTTTGATGATTGGAATCATCACCCCAAGTGGTGATGTGAGAGGAATTAATCTTGCCATTGTTCGGTTCTCCTTATTGAGGGTTTTGAGGTATTTTCCAGAATAGAACAGTCTGAATAGAATTATATCACAAATTATAGATTAGCCAACCTTGACAAGAGTGTGCTGAATCGTGGAATTATTTAGTCCCGTATACTTTATATTTATATTCTTTCAATTTTTTGATACACTTATTCCCAAATGACCAGAATCAAAAATACAGAAACGAACCCGCCTGCCAATAGACAAGGAAATATCGAGACCACCCTCGATGCTATCCGAACGAAGTTTGGAGAAGATTCTATCATGAAACTCGGCGACAAACCCAAGGTCGATGTTGACGCGATTTCAACCGGCTCAATCGGCTTAGATGCCGCTCTTGGTGTCGGTGGCCTGCCACGAGGCAGGATTATTGAAATTTTTGGGCCGGAATCTTCGGGTAAAACAACACTGTCTTTACACGTTATAGCCGAAGCCCAGAAGTTAGGCGGTATTTGCGCTTTTATCGATGCTGAACATGCCATGGATCCAGAGTACTCCAAGCGTCTTGGGGTCAAAATCGACGAGCTTTTAATTTCACAACCGGACACCGGAGAACAAGCCCTTGAGATCGTGGATTCCTTGGTGCGCTCGGGTAAACTCGACGTCATAGTCATAGACTCTGTCGCGGCTCTGACGCCAAAAGACGAGATTGAAGGCGACATGGGAGCCTACCATGTCGGCAAACAGGCGCGCCTGATGAGCCAGGCCCTCCGCAAGCTCACTGCCATCGTGGCAAAGTCCAGGACTATCGTCATCTTTATCAATCAAATCCGCATGCAGATAGGCATCATGTTCGGGAATCCCGAGACTACCCCGGGCGGCAAGGCGCTCAAATTTTATACTTCTGTACGCTTAGACATCCGACGCATTGCCCAAATTAAGAAAGGAGACGAAGTAATGGGCGGACGCACAAGAGTGAAGGTGGTCAAAAATAAAGTAGCCGCACCTTTCCGACAAACAGAATTTGATCTGATGTATAACGAAGGCATTTCGCGGGAAGGCGAAATAATAGCTCTCGGAGAAAAATTCGGCATTATGAAAAAGTCCGGCAACTCGTATGAATATACTGCGGACGGAGGCGAATCAATGAAGCTTGGTCGCGGTTACGATGCCACTCGACAATTTTTGCGCGAAAATAAAAAGATTTCAGAGCAAATTCTTAAAGATATTCGACAAAAACTAAAGGATGTGTAGAATGCTGTTTAATGCTGGAATATAGCGAAATTAAGGAGAATAAATATATTGTTTTTGAAAACGAGCCTTATGAGGTGATCTATTCGCATGTCTTTCGGAAACAGCAAAGAAAACCAGTTAATGCCACCAAATTAAGAAGCCTCCTCACAGGAAGAATTGTGGAACACTCTTTTCATGTTTCCGATAAAGTTCAAGAAGCCGATATCGATAAAAAAGAAGTTAAATATCTTTATACCAACCGGGGTGAATACTGGTTTTCAGAAGCGAACGATCCCTCAAAAAGATTCGAGTTGCCAGAGAAAATAATCGGTCCGGCCGCTAAATTTCTTAAGCCCAATATATTGGTCAACGCCATGCTTTTCAAAGGCCCTTCGAATACCTCAGGGCCAGGGGAAATCATCGGCTTGAAACTACCTATAAAAATGGATTTAAAAGTGACCGAAGCGCATCCAGCAACCAAAGGCAACACGGCTCAAGGAGCCACTAAAACGGTAAAACTTGAAACGGGAGTTGAGATACAGGTGCCAATGTTTATAAAAGAAGGAGACATGATAAGAGTAAACACTGAAACAGGTCAGTATGCGGACAGAGTTTAAGGTTTACTCTTAATGACAAATGTCTAATGACTAATGTCAAATCAATGATTAAAAACTTAAATGTCTAAATTTAATCAGGACTAACTGAAATCTTATTTACTGATTTCCTTATAATGGCAGAAAAAATGAGATGAAGTTCTTGTGCCTCCCTAAAAAGTCTCGTCGTTTCTTCTTTCTCTTCTGGAAATTCTTCAGCTAAAAGTCTTATCCAATACTTAGTTTCGTTTGCCTCTTTTTTAGATATAGATATTTTGTTAATAAAATCTTTTTTAGAATTTGAAGAGTCTGCCTCACAATAATTAGCACCTATGCTAGTACCAGACCTAATTAATTGGCTAATTAGTGGTTTAGTGACGTGATTCTGCCTTATCTTTCGGCAAAATCTTAATAAATCCTGACTAAATTTAAAAGTCCTATCAGTTAAGTCGTAATATTTTGAGTCTTTCTTGTCTATTGTATTCATTTAGATTTTAGACTTGATTAGTCATTAGTCATTAGTCATTAGTCATTAGGATTTTTCTCCTCAAATCGAATATAAGGCCGACCAAAAATCCGGTGACACTCCAATACAGGACAACAAACCATAGTTCGTGATACATGACCAAACCCTCACCGACAATTTTGTAAATAAATATCAGAGGGAAAAATATTGGTACGGCAAGATAGTCCGCAAAACAGCCAGCGCCCGCAGGTACCGGGCAAGCAATTTTCAAAATGAGAGTAAGGCCGATGAATATAGGTCCAAAGAGCGCCCCTTGAACAAAATACGGTATATGCATGGGCACATTATAACAAGCTTAAATGCCAAATGACTAATGTCTAATCAATGACTAAGCCCGAATGACTAATTTAGACATTTAATCATTTGGATTTGATTTGTCATTTGACATTAGTCATTAAGACTTTACCTGCTTACGTATGGCAAGAGACCAAGGAAACGAGCGCGCTTAACAGCAACGGCAAGTTCCCGTTCAAATTTAGCGGGAATATTGGAACGCTTGCGAGACTGGATGCGAGCATGAGGCGTCAAAAACTTTTTAAGAGTCTCGACATCTTTATAGTCGATACGCTTGATATTGTTTTCTTTGAAATAATTTTGTTTTCTCATATTATTTTTTGTTTGCCCTTCGACTATGCTCAGGGCATTTTAGCTAAAGCTAAAATGGAATATCGTCAACATTAACAGTCTCCTCGGGATAATCAATGGTGGGGGCGGTCTCCCTTGGTTTATCGGCGGACATGTCATCTTTATCGGCTGACGAGGACGGAGCAGAGGAACCGTCTTTCTTAGGACCAAATTGAACTTTGTCCGCTATAATCTCTGTCCGATAATTTTTTTTGCCGTCCGTACCTTCCCAACTTCGGGTTTGAATACGCCCCTCAACATAGATGCCAGAACCTTTTTTCATGTATTGATTAATAGTCTCCGCAGTGCGTCCAAAAGCAACGACATTATGGAACTCCACGCTCTCTTGGCGTTGTCCGCTCTTATCTTTCCATGTATGGTTGGTGGCTACTGAAAAATTAACTACCGTTGAACCACTAGGCAAAGACTTTAGCTCTGGATCCCTGGTGATATTGCCATAGATGATAGCTTTGTTTATATACATTATTTTGCTCTTTTTATTTTACCACTTCTTTCTCTTCTGTGCTAGGTTCTGATTCATCCTCTTTTTCTTTCAATACCGCCCGTGCTTGAGCAAAAGTAAATGTAGTCTCGCGTTGAGTCTTAACAAGAAGAAACCGCAGAACTTCCGTTATCTTTTCTACGCCAGCTTTAATGGCAACGACTTTAGCTTTATCGACCTCGAATTTTATCCAACCCAAATAAGCATCCGAGAGCACATAGCGGCTAGCACCTATCGTTTTAGACATCGTATAGGCAAGATTTTCTTTAAAAGGCGCTTCGGCGTCTATTTCCGTGCCGCCCTCCTTGGCGATCACCTTTCTGATAGCATCCACAACATCCGAGATTTTATCTTCCGAAATACTGGGCAGGATAAGATAGCCTATTTCATAGACGGTTTTCTCCCCTGTAAGAGATTCTGAATTTACCATAAGTTGAACTAGCCTATCATAGAAAGCGCATTATTGACAAGAGCGACCCTGACCTTTTCCTCATCTTCCCCTCGAATCTCCGCAATTCTCTTTACCACCTCGCTGACATAAGATGGTTCATTGCGCTTGCCTCTATGTGGCACGGGAGCCACATAGGGAGCGTCCGTTTCTGACATAATCATGTTTAAGGGCGATGTCCTGATTGTATAATCATAATCACGAGTAAAAGTTATGACACCAGTAAAGGAAATGCTGAATCCCATGTTAAAAAATCTTTGGGCAATATCTGGACTGCCGGCAAAAAAATGAACATTACCTCGAAACTTCGAGCCAGCCTCTTTCTTGATAGGCTCGAGAATTTCCAGCAATTCTTCATAGGCATCACGAGCATGAATCATGATAGGCTTATCGTAATCCAACGCAAAGTTTACTTGATTTAAAAATAATTTCTTCTGCCGGTTATAATCAATATCCTTGTCAGTATGGAAAAAATCCATGCCACATTCCCCTATCGCCACCACTTTCGGATGTTTAACTAATTCATCAAATTTTTCCCTTTCAAAAGTTTGATGCGGATCATCAACAGGATGAACTCCGATGCATGCATATATTTCTTCATGATTTTGTGCTAAATCTACAGCCATTTTGGAAGATTTGAAATCAGTTCCGACCACAATAGTATATGTTTCGGTATCTTTCAATCTTTTTAACACTTCTTCAAAATTATCCCATTTGTCGGGAAAATTTAGATGGGAATGTATATCAAAATAACGAGGCATAGCTTCTAGGTTCTAAGGACTAGCTTTTAGCTTCAATCCTAGGAAATAACGGTGTGGAAAGTTTGTTGGCCATGATAGCTTTTAGAATTTTGTCCGCAGTCGCGGGCATAAAGATTTGTAGTGAATAGCCGATACGAGAGAGTCTTTTTACAAGATCAGTGATCATTTCTTTGTCTTTAGACTCCCATGGCTTTTTCTCCTGAATTAAAGCATCTAGCTTCCCAATCTCTGCCCAAATATGATTCATTGCCTTTTGAATCTCAAACCTATCCAGAAGTGCCTCAACCCCTTTGTCCAAAGCCGAGCTTTGGACAGTTACGGGTTGGGAAAGATGGGTTTCGGCAAGCTTCATCACACGCGAGACCAAATTCCCTAAACCGTTCGCCAGGTTGGCATTGTAGGCAGTCTTTAACTTTTCTCTGGAGATATCGGTATCCTCGAACTGATTAAATTCTCGTGCGACAAAATAACGCAGGGCTTCCGTTCCATACTTAGAAACCAGCTCGTCCGGGCTAATGACATTACCCAAACTCTTCGACATCTTCTGCCCCTCATAATTTATAAAACCGTGTATGACTATCTGTCTTGTGTTGGAGAGTCTAGCTGACATGAGCATAGCCTGCCACATGGCCGCCTGCTGGCGCAATTGATCCTTGCCGGCAAATTGCGTCGGTGTGCCGTTTACCCAGAATTTTTGGTAATTTTCCGTATTTTCTGGCCAACCAAGCGTTGAAATATAATTGACAAGAGCGTCAAACCAGACAAACATAACATGAAGGGAGTCATTGGGAACTACCACTCCCCACGGCATTTTTTCTTTCAAGCGAGATATGGAGAAATCTTCCAGCCCCCTGTCTATCAGCGCTTTTATCTCATTTAACCTATGGTCAGGAGTGACAAAATCAGGATTATTTTCGTAGAAATCAAGAAGCTTTTCGCTATATTGGGAAAATTTAAAGAAATAGTTTTCTTCTTCTCTTATTTCAAGCTCAAGATTTGTATGGATAAGACAGCGCCCGTTTTCAATTTCTGAATCAGTTTTTTCCAGTTCACACCCAACGCAATAGTTGACCTTATAATTCTTTTTGTAGATGTCTCCTGACGCTTTACAGCGAATCCACAATTCTTGAGCTGCTCTCTTGTGTTTCTCATCTGTCGTCCGGACAAATTTAATATCTTCACTGATGCCCAGAAGCGGGATGAGGTCCTTAAAGGCCATAGCACATTCATCAACATATTTTTGAGGATCCAAACCTTTTTCAACCGCTTTCTGCCAGATTTTCTGGCCATGTTCGTCTGTGCCCGTATTAAAAAATACACTAAACCCTGCAAGTCGCTTATAGCGGGCAATGATATCGGCGTGGATAATCTCCATAGCATGGCCGACATGAGGCTCTGCATTGACATAAGGTAGCGTCGTTGTGATATAGAAACTTTTATTTCTAGACATAATAAGACTAAGAGGAAGGCTGGGTCTCTGATATTTGGGCCGCTTTGCGCTCATCAAAATCAGAGACAAATTCTATAATCACTGCCGCTACCGGCACCGCGATAAGAACACCTAAAAAGCCGGCGAGAATTCCTCCGACAACCAAGGATATGATTGAGATTATGGGCGGTATGCCGACTATTTTATTAATCACCAAAGGGTTAATGATGTGGTTATCAAGCTGTTGGATGACTATATAAATTATAGCCACAATAAAAGCAGTGCTCATGCCGCCAAAGGTAAAGGCCACAAACAAGGCGGGTATAGCCGCTAACGTCGCGCCGAAAAATGGAATAAGTTCGAATACTCCGGCCAAAACCGCCAGGAGCAGAGCATTAGGTATGCCCACAACAAGAAGCGAGACATAGACAAGAAGCATCACCAGAGATGATGAAAGCAATTGCCCTTGCACCCACAAACCGATTTTAGCCTGTGAGCGACGCCACAGCCTAATCGCATAATCTTCATGTTTAACGGGCGTAATCATTTTTAAAAATTTACTGACGCCGTCTTCTTGGGCTACCAAGTAAAAAGAAAGTACCAGAATAAGAACGAAATTCATGATGCCACCAAAAATTGTGGCAGCGGTTGAAAAGACTCCCTGTGAAAGAGAACCGGCCAAAGAATTCAGCTGTGAACTTAATTCTCTGATCAAAACAGGGGCGTCAAAACCAGCAAAAAGATCTTGGTTTTGGAACATTTCTGAAAGAATGCCGCCGTTCGTAACCGAATCAAAATATATATTTAGTGTCCTGATGAAATTTGATATTTCGCCGACGAGAGGTAGAAGTAGAAAATAAAAAAGACCGACAAGAAAAATCGCCGATATAATATAAACCAAAAATGCCATTGGTAGACGAGGAAAGTTGCTTTTCTTGGCCCAGGTAATAACCGGCTCTATAGCTGAAGCAATAACAACCGAGACAATAATGACCAAAATAAATTCGCTTAAAAGATACAGAGCGTAAGCTATAACGACCACAATTGCGGCACGCACCCAGCTCACTATGGTAATATCCAATTTCTGCTTATTCTCTTCCATGGAGATATAATAACACTACTTTAATGAAAGCGCCTTTTTGAGCTCCGCTTGATCAGCGACACTACCGACGATTGCCAAATTAAGTTTTTCATTTCTGAAAATATCTTTGGCCACTTTCATGATATCTTTTGATGTCACCGCCCTGATCTCTTTCTCGAGTTCCTTGGGTTTTTTTAGTCTACCGGTGGTAATTTCTTGGTCGGCATAAAATTCGGCCATTGAGTCCGTGGTTTCAAGACCTAAATACATATTGCCGATATTATGTTCTTTAGCTTTTTGGAGTTCCTCCTCGGAGACGGGAATTTTGGCGAGCTTTTCGCATTCTTCAAGAAGAACTTTCACCACCTCTTTAGTGCGCAGAATGTTGACGCCCGTGGCTATGGTAAAAATACCGTGATCCGTGAATTCGTCATGATCGGCGCGAACATAATAACAAGCCCCCATCTCGTCACGCAGTTTGGTGAACAGGCGCGATGACATGCCATTGCCTAAAATTTCTGACAGCACCGATAGAGCGGGAATTCTCTTGTCCCCTGCACGATAGGCGTGGAAGGCCATGACCATATGCGTTTGGTCAGTTTCTTTTTGACGAACAAAGAGGCCGGGTGTGGTTTGTTTTTCTTTAACTTTCAGTTTGGAAAGTTTTTTATTTTGGGGAATATCTTTAAAATTTTTTGCAACTTCTTTAAGAACGGCCTTTTCAATGACATCCCCGGAAACGATGATAATGGTCTTCGACGCTACATAATGCTTGCTTCTATAGGTTACAAAATCTTGGCGTTGGAAACTTTTTATATTTTCCATGGGACCAAGAATGCTTCTGCCGGCCGGCTCATCGCCATAAAGAAGTTCCGACAACACCTCCCAAACTTTCTTCTGCGGCAAATCTTCATACATGTTTATCTCTTCTAATATTACCCCTCTCTCTTTTTCCAGATCTTCGTCCGGCAATGTCGGATTGAGATAAACATCGGAAACTATTTCAAAAAGTTTAGCAAAGTGCTTCTTGGCCGCCTTGGCATAATAGCCGGTAAGTTCGTTAGAAGTGAAAGCGTTATTTCGTGCACCCAGACCATCGAGTTCCTTAGCTATATCGGAAACTTTCGATCTTTTTATCGTGCCCTTGAAACACATATGTTCCAGGAAATGAGAGAGGCCGTTTTCTTCCTTGCTCTCATAGTTTGAACCAGTCTCAACGACGACTAGAACCATTACCGCGGGACTATTTTTGACCGGTACCGTAATAATCCTCAAACCATTCGGAAGAGTAGTTTTCTTAAAATTCATGATACAAACAGAATACCTTAAATTATATCTTTTACCAAATCTTCAATTTTAACCCTTTCCTGCTCGCCCGTATCGCGATCACGCACCGTCACAGTATCATTTTCGAGAGTAACAAAATCTATGGTAATGCAGTAGGGCGTACCGATCTCATCTTGCCTTCTGTAACGCTTGCCTATGTTGCCATTATCATCAAATTGAATATTAGAAATTTCTTTTTTTAACATTGCATATACTTCTCGTGCCCTTGAAACTAATTCCGGTTTATTTTTAAGAAGCGGAAAGACCGCCACGCGTACTGGGGCAATATTTTTATTTAATTTTAGATAAATTCTTGGTTCCCCACTCAACTCATCCTCAGTGTATGCCTCTAGCAACACAAAGAGGACCGCCCGATCAACTCCCCCAGAACATTCTATATCCCACGGGATAAATCTTTCTTTTTTGTCTTCGTCAAAATAAGATAGATCAACCTTTGAATATTCTGAGTGCCTTTTTAGATCCCAGTCAGCTCTATGGTGAATACCTAGCGCTTCTTTCCAACCTAGTGGAGTATTGAATTCTATATCCCATGCATCTTTTGCATAGTGGGCCCTCTCATCGGAAGCGTGCTGTCTAAACCTCAAACTTTCTTTTTTAAAACCGAGCCCTAGATACCAATCCCAAGCAAATTGTTTCCAATATTCAAACCATTTTTCCCCCTCTTCTTCCTTAGGTTCAATATAAAATTGCAATTCCATTTGCTCGAATTCTCTCTGCCGGAAGAGAAAATCTCTCGGGGTAATTTCATTTCTAAAAGCTTTGCCAATCTGACCAATACCAAAAGGGATTTTTGGATGCATCGAATTTAAAACATTTTTAAAATTTACATGCACGCCTTGGGTAATTTCTCCTCGCAAATTTACATTGGCTCTAGATTCTTCTGAAGAACCTAGCTTTGTTTCAACAAGAAGATTAAATTTTACAGGATCTGTCCATTCGACCTTTTCTTTTTTATGCCCTGCTTCATGGTCAACAATGGCTTCAGGTTGGTCTGCCCTGACTCGTTCATGACAAATTTTGCACTCAACCAGCGGGTCAGTAAAAAGCTCTGTATGGCCTGACGCTTCCCAGACTCTGGTGGGCATGAGAATAGCAGCGCTCATGCCATATACATCTTCTCTTTCAGCTATAAACTTATTCCAAAAATATTGTTTGATATTGTGCCTAAGCTCTATTCCCAACGGACCATAATCATAGATTCCGGAAAGTCCACCATATATCTCCGAACCGGGAAACACAAACCCCCGCCTTTTGCAAAGCGAGACTATCTTCTCCATTATTCCTAATTCTTTATTCATTATTCCTTATTTATTTCACCACTATATCATCCCCCTGAATAAACGACGGATCATTGACAAGACGAGTGGTCAGGGGCGGATTATTTACCGTAACGATCTGACTGGTCCCACGATCTTGCCCGGAGAAAACAATACTCGTGACCAAGCTAGGCGCTGTGCCAATTTGGCCAAGGGTCGGAGTCAGAGCGACCTGAAAAGCGAGCTCCCGCACCTCGGAAGAAAATCCTGTATCAGAAGAGAGTGTGCCCATATTCCATGTGACGGTATTCGTTGAATCGTCATAAGAAATATTTTCCGTAGTAAAACTTGAAGCTCCTATCCATGAGACACCCTGTCCCAGACGGGCGGTCACTTTGGCATTTACCAAATCATTTTGAGTATTGCCCACGCTAAAGACAGCCGAGTATGTAGTTTCTTCCCCTACCTTGGGCGGAATAGGGCCGCGATTGGCAAAAGGCCCCAGTGTTCGAAGCGCTCTTGCTGAAAAATTGACTTGCGACGATATTCTGACAATACGAGTTTCATTTATCGTCACCATATTCTGGCCGGCAACACCGACAGGAACACCTGTCATAAATATATTGAGTCTGATGTCGCGGCTATCAGCAGTCAAAGATGAAGAAGGTAAAGAAGCAAATCTCAAAAACACCTGCCCCCCTTCGCCCGGCGCAAATTCCCGCAGACCGGCACGGTTCACCAGACTCCAGACCACTTTTGAACTTTGAGAATCATACTGGCCATTATCATCAGGAGCAATAGAATCTTTGTCTAAAGCTGTCCCAGACAAACTAACTTCCAGACGAGAATTGAACAGCTTGGATGATAGATTGTTTCTGAAACCGATGGCCATATTTATCACACGGGCATCCGGAGCCACATAAGTATGAGCATCTTCTCCATTGAACAAAACATCCAATCCAATAGAAGGACGATCTATGGCTATAGTATCCAAAAGGGAGATGATGACAATCTTTAGATTATTGTTCGCATCGGGAGAATCAGAAACACCGACATAAAAACGAAACGTTCTTTCTTCTTCATCTTCTCCAACTAGCCGCCCGGTAATGGTGATTGTTTTTTTCACACCCGGAGAAAGATCCCCCAACGCCCAGACATTATCATCGGCAACCGGCCCTTGAGACGAGTTCATGACACTGTACCCATGAGGATACTCTGCTTTTAGGACGGCATTTCTAAGCACCTCTGTAGAATTTAAAGTAACAGAAATATCAGTAGTGAAAGACTCACCAGAAACAACGGACGGAGGATTCTCTACCGTAAGCACAATCGGCGAATTGCCTATGACAACCTCAAAGATTTTGTCTTTGTAAAAAGTGGCGTTCGAACCTTTAACTTTATATTCTATCGAAAGTTTTATCTCTTTAACTTCTCCGGCGGAACCCAGGATAACCATGCGTATATTGCGAACGGTCTCTGTGCCGGCTTTAATCACTCCTAGGTCTTCTTTGGTGTAGCTCAAAGGTTTGGTGGTATTTTCCGGATTACGGCTACCTTGCGGATACTGTATGGATAGACTGGCCAGTTCAAGATCGGCATTATTCGCATTTGAAACGGTGACCCCGAGCTCAAGAACTTCTCCGGCTGATATGGTTGTCGGGCCGAGTACCTCAATATTGACGTTTTTAGAAGAAACAAAATTAGCGCCCCCAAAGAAAATGAAGACAGCGAATCCGATTGTAGCTATAAAAAAAATAAGAGCGAAAATAAAAATTTTTTTCATAAAAGGACTAAGTTTAGTGGGAATTCGCTCTTGTTTAAGCATCTCATCAAGCTCCGGAGTCTGCCATTTTCCTGAAACATCAGACATTTCGTGCTCTTTCACTGGACTACGCTCGTCTGCGGGATTCTGGTAACGTGTTCGCGAATAAAGCTTTTCATTCAGACCTTCGATCTTGCTTTTTTCTTCCTCATTCATCCCATTAGAAGCAGGTCGCGGCGAGCGAGCTCTGCTTAATATTATTTTGATAAATTTTTCGATTTATTTTCATATTTCACTAAATGGCTTCTATTGAACCCGTGACCGCGGCTTCTAACGGGATTCATTTTTTTATTATAACATTTTTACAAATAACTGGCTTGAATGCCTTCATTTATTGCTTTTATCAAAGGTTTTTTCTCCAAAAACATATCCGATTCTTTCAAATAACCAAGATGAAAAATGATTTTCGATACTATGTTGACTTCAAACATGTCATCATGATGTTCGCCCGAAAGAATCGCTTCCTCAACAGCGTCAAAAAGCTCGGGATTGGGCGCTTCTCCTTGAACGAGCCTTAGGACCAAAACAAGCGGTCGGGCGATAGCGGAAGAAGCGGAAATATTTTTAATAACAACAGCGGAAGTTATTCGCCAATATTCTTTGCCGCGAACCAAAGAAATATTTGAGAGTGAAAACGGTTCAAGACTGCCTCTCAATTTTGAGCTCTCTTTCCGAACGCCCATGGCGGTAACTTTAAGTAACCCGAAATCACGCGTCAAGATACTGTAAACCCTGTCCGCTTCCCGGATAGACCTTTCGCCCAGTATGACTCCTTTGGTGGTATAGATATGATAGGACATGGGAATTAATTTTCAATTTGCAATTCTCAATTTTCAATCAATTTTACATTTGTAGAATTTTCAATTTGCAATTTGTTCCTGATGAATAGCTCTTTCTCGTTCGCTGGCATTTTGTAGTATCTAATATCATCGGGCTTTAATCCCATATCTTTTCTCCAATCCTGAATCGCGCGAATAGCGTCGCGAACTTTTCCTTCTTCTTCAAGCTCGGGAGTGATCTCGGTATCAAGCTCCACTTCCACTCCAAGCTCTTTGTCAAAAGTGATGAGCTTCACATTCAGCTCGTCCCGAATGAGATCTAAAAACTCTTTGGCCAAGTCATTATTTTTTATTTTTAATTCGTTCAATGGCTGACGAACCTTTATATTAGCTTTTGACCGCGCCTCAAGGGCAACAGAAACAAGGCGTCGTGTTTCCTCCATTTTTGAGAGAATATCTTTATCTTTATTTTTCTTGAATATGTTGAAAATTCCTTTTTCTGCCTTGGGCCATGTTTCCAAATGGACACTTAAAGAATCTTTGGGACCTTTGACTTTCTGATATATTTCCTCGGCGATGAACGGCATCACCGGAGCAAGTAATTTAGAAAGGCACTTGAACACATAACGGGTGGTAGCAAGCGCCTGTTGCTTGTCTTCTATATTGTCATTCTTAAACCTGTCTCGCGAACGCCTTATATACCAGGTAGACAAATCAGAAATGAAATCTCTTAATGGACGAGTCGCGCGCACCATATCATATGCCTCCATCGCTTTCGTAATTTCTATCACCAAATTGTTGAGTCGGAAAATAATCCAACGATCCAGGACATGACCGCTCTTTAAGGTACTGTCAACCGAAGCACTGCCCGCATATAATTCATAAAAATTAAAAGAATTTACCAAAATATTGATCAGTCTATTATGTACCTCCTTGACTTCTTCATCCTTGAAAAGCATGTCTTCAGACTGCATCACTACGCTCGACATTAAGTAATAGCGGAAAGCATCGGCACCCATATTGTCTAAAAGGACGAGAGGGTCGGTATAATTGTTCTTTGACTTACTCATCTTGGAGCCGTCTTTAGCCATGATATTGCCGGTAGAAACTACATTTTTAAAGGCTAGATTATTGAAAAGGATAACAGCCATGCTGTGCATGTAATAAAACCATGTACGAGTCTGGGCTATATATTCCGCGACAAAATCTCCGGGAAAACGAGATTCGAAAGATTCCTTGTTCAGAAAAGGATAATGGTATTCGGCAAAAGGCATCGAGGCTGATTCAACCCATCCGTCGATCACTTCCGGAATCCTTTTAAGTGACTTGCCGTCTTCAGAAATCAGTTCTATTTCATCTATATAAGGACGGTGCAAGTCCAATTCAAAATTATCATTGTGAGGCAGAATGGGAGCGTCAAGAGTAAAAAACTCCCCGTTTTTTATATATATATGAAGCTCTTCGGAGGAAGCTCCATCCAAACGCTTACTAGCGGCCACCAGAAGCCATGTGCAGATCTTATGAGTAATAATAAGAATGTTTTTGCCCCGATAGGTCTTTTCCAAATCTTCCAGAGCTTCTCCCAATCGGTGTTTGGCCGAGAGAAAATTTTCTCCGTTCGGAACATTTTCAACAAACATATCGTGCGCATTAAAATAATCCCTGAGTTCATCCTCGCTTCGGCCATCAAATTCACCCGCATCAAATTCCCTTAATCGTTCGTCAAATTTTATTGAACCGGAGTCCAATTTGAAGACTTCCGCCGTGAGTTCTGCAGTCTCGCGAACGCGAGCAATCGGCGAGGCGACGATAATATCTATTTTCTCCGGCAAAAGTTTTTTGGCGGCGGATCGCGCCTGCTCTTTGCCGTGAGAAGTGAGATGATGACTCATGCTCTGATTGACGCTTACCACTCTTTTAATGTTGTTTTCCGCTTCGCCATGTCGCATGACAAAATATTTATTGCCACTTTTCTTAATGTGTTTTTTGAGCTCGTCAAGAGAACCCATGAGATATACTTTTCCATTTTCATCCTTCCAAATAGGCAAGGGAGACGCCCAGTAACGATTGCGCGAGATGGTCCAGTCCGGCGCATTTTCCACGATATTGAGAAAACGGCCGTGCTTAAGATGTTCTGGAATCCAGTTAATCTTTTCATTCAATTCGATCATCCGGTTCTTTACTTTCTGAATATTGATAAACCAAGAAGAAATGGCGTTATATAAAAGTGCCGTGTCACAACGATGACAATGAGGATACGGATGAGTGTAGACCTGCTTTTCAAATAGAAGGTGCCTTTTTTCCAGATCTTCTTTAATATATTTCTCTGCTTTTTTAAAATACTGCCCTCTGATGAACTCCGGAGCCTTTTTGTTGAAATGACCGGCTCGATCCAAAAGTTCTACCATTGGCAAATCGTGTTTGATACCTAGACTGTAATCGTCTTCGCCGTAAAGCGGAGCCAGATGAACGATCCCCGCCCCTTCTTCTGTCGTGACAAAATCACCTTCCACCACAAACCATCCTTTCTTGCCGCTTTCTTCTTCGGCAGAAATTTCATAGACAGGATCATATTGAAAACCTATAAGCTCTCTGCCTTTCAATTCGCGGATTATTTTGTACTCTCCCGAAAAGATCGAGAGTCTTTCCTTGGCGACTATCAAAGTTTCTTCTCCTTTCTTTGCCTCGACATAATCTATATCAGCTCCAACAGCCAAAGCGACATTGCCGGGCAATGTCCACGGCGTTGTAGTCCAAGCAAGCAAATAAAAATTTTCTCTGCCTTTTACTTTGAATTTCACATAAACTGATTCCTCGGTAACATTTTTGTAACTGTTATCCATGGCAATCTCGGCCTTCGCAATCGGAGTCTCGCAACGGGGACAGTACAAAAGCACTTTGCGACCTTCATATAAAAGGCCTTTTTGATCAATTGTTTTGAGCGCGTTCCAAACACTTTCAATGTAGGAATTGTCCATGGTTTTATAGGCGTTGTCATACTCAACCCAGCGACCAATTCGATCCACATAATGTTTCCAGTCGCGTGCATAGCGCAATACCGAAGCACGGCATGCTTCATTAAACACCTTAACCCCGACCTTACTTTCAATTTCTGTTTTGTCTTTGATTCCGAGCTCTTTTTCAATCATGTTCTCAATCGGCAGGCCGTGGCAATCCCACCCCCAGCGTCGGCGGACATGATAGCCATTCATAGTTTTATATCTGGGTATGACATCTTTGATAATCGAAGAAAGCAGACTGCCGGCATGAGGCAGACCGGTAGCAAAGGGAGGTCCGTCATAAAATACGAACTCGCCTTTGGGAGAATCCTTTTCAAGGCTTTTTTGAAAAACATTATTTTCTTTCCAGAATTGGAGAATTACCTCTTCTTTCTGGGCTCGTTCGGATTTTTCAGCCATATTTAAGCTATTTTACCCCCACACCTACTTTAATACCAATTTAATTATAGACATCGTAGCATTAAAGTCGGTGTAGTGGTTTAACACTAATTACATCTTTTCGGGCGAAGGAATGCCGAGTATGGAGAGACCGTTTTTCATCACAATATTAAACGCTTTCACAATAGCCAAACGATATGGAGATTCCAGCGAGTCGTCTATGACTTGCTCGTGCGCGTAAAAGTTATTGAAACTGCCGGCGAGCTCTGTAAGATAGGTCGTAATATAGTGTGGAGCATATTCTTGACCCGCTCTTTCTATTACTTCCGGAAACCTGTATAAAATTTTTTCAATTTCATGCGTATCTCTTAAGGTCTGACCTTGAGAATTGATATCCAAGGTCCGACCTTGGATATTGGCTTTCTCTAAAAGAGAGTTGGCGCGGGCGTAAGCATATTGAAGATAAACGCCCGAATCTCCTTCCGTGGACACGGATTTTTCAACATCGAAGACGATGTCATTACCTATCGATTGGCGCAGAATCATGTATTTAATGGCGCCTATGGCAACCATTTCATCGCCTTTAACTTTTTCTTTCACTGACTCTATAAGTTCCTCAGCCGTTATAACTTTACCCGCGCGTGAAGACATTTTACCAGAAGGCAGACGAAGCATGCCATGAGAAAGGTGCTTTAATTTCCCCTCAAGCTCCGGATAAAGACTCTCTGAAGCCTTCTCAACCACATTGAAAAATGCGTCTTGCTCATTTCCCGTTATGGTAATTGATTTATCATAAGGAAAAATATTTTTCTTTATTAAAGCCAGAGCAATTTCTTTGGCTTCGTATGTAGGCAATTTTTCTCGGTTTAAAAAAACTCTGGTATGTAAGCCGAATTTCTCGCCCTTAAAGACGATCGCCCCCTCACTTTCTTCAAAAGTTTTGCCAAGATTTTCCATGACAATCTGTTTGCCAAGAGCTCCGGCCTCACTTTCAAAAAAACAATAGTCGAATGTTGCACCGATGGTGCGATAAAGCTTATAGAACGATTCCATGCTCGCCTTCTTGCCCATATCATAAATTTTGTTTATTTCCTCGTCGGAATGTTCGTAAATTTTTTTGTTAATATCCTGTATTTCCTTTTTGACTTCATCATCTTCTTCGTAAGCTTTTGCGCCAACAGCGTAGGCATACTTCAGATCATGGTCATGCTTTATCGCCCAGACCGCCTTGGCCACATGAAGGCCCACATCTCCGTGGTAACTGGCTGTTTTTACTAAAGCTCCGTTAGCGCTGACAATTCTCGCTATCGCCTCGCCTATAGCATTGTTCATCAAGTGCCCTATGTGAAACTCTTTAAAAGGGTTCGGTTGGGTGTGTTCTATAAAAATCTTTTTTCTTTTTAATTTTTGATTTTTACCGAATTCATCCCCTTTATCTATAATTTCGCCTAGACTTTTTTTGAAAAATTCTTTTGATAAATAGAAATTGATGAATCCCGGACCAGCCAACATTATTTTCTTAACTCCCTCCGGTCTATTTTCATTCAAATAGCTTAGTATCTCTTCTCCGTGCCCGTACTTTATGGCAGCGTTAGTGGAGTAATCACCCATCTTTAAATCCGCCGGATGCTCAACAACAAATCCGCTTGTCTCTAAACCAAGCGTATCCAAAGCTTTTTGTATTAACTCCCTGATTTCTTCAACAATCACGCTCTTAATATTGTATCAATCTTTCGAGCAATTAATTTCATGTCCTTCTCTTTTTTACCTCGAGTTGTCTCCGCCGCTGTGCCCATACGAATACCAGATGGATCCATCGGACTTCTGGTTTCCCCGGGAATAGTATTTTTATTGACGATAATGCCGGCTTTTTCCAACTTGTCACTAGCCTCTTTGCCGGAAAGCCCCTTATCTCCATCTACCTTGGCACTCCATGTGTCAACCAAAACAAGATGCGTATCGGTGCCTCCGGAGACGATTCTCCAACCCAGTTCTTTCAATTCGTTGGCCAATGTTTGGGCATTTTTGACCACTTGTTTGGCATATGTTTTAAAAATGGGCTTTGATGCTTCTTTCAAGGCGATAGCAACTGCCGCGATCTGATTCAAATGCGGACCCCCCTGAAGACCTGGAAAGACCGCCTTATCTATTTTTTTATATAATTCCCGATCATCTATTTTTGAAAATATTAGGGCGCTTCTCGGTCCGCGCAATGTTTTGTGAGTGGTGGTAGTAACCACATCAGCATGTGGAAATGGCGACGAGATAGCTTTCCCGGCTACCAGTCCCGCGGTGTGCGACATATCAACCATTAAATAAGCCCCGCAACTATCAGCTATCTTTCTAAATTCTTTGTAATCGACAATTCTCGGATAAGCCGTGAATCCTGCCACGATGATATTGGGCTTCTCGTCATTCGCTAGTTTATAGAGCGCCCCATAATCGATTCTTTCCGTTTTTGGATCAACGCCATATTGAATCGCTTTCCAAAATTTCCCCGTTCCAGAGACTTTGTGACCATGGGTGAGATGCCCACCATCAGTCAAAGTCATGCCCATAATCGTGCCTCCTAGAGGAATAAGGCCGAGGTAGACCGCCAAATTGGCCGGTGAGCCGGAAAGAGCTTGAACGTTAACCGCCCATTTTTTAGAAGAGAGATCGAAAAGTTTTAAGGCGCGAGTTTTGCACAAATTTTCAATTTTGTCTGAAATTTCATTGCCGCCATAGTAACGATGTCCGGCATATCCCTCTGCGTATTTATTGGTCAATTCAGAGCCAAGGGCATAGAGCACATCTTGCGAAACATAATTTTCCGAAGCGATAAGGTTTATCACTCTCTTCTGGCGCTTTTTCTCAGCCTCGATCAATTTGGCAACTTCTTTGTCTTTCATGACTTTTTATCAAATGAAAAATCTTTTCTATCGTTTTCATTAAATCCTCCGGCAACAGTCATTTCACCCTTAAGAACAGGGTGCGGGTCATACCCTTCCAGAGTTACCATCTCTGGCTTAAAGCCATCCAAGCTGGTTGCCTCGTCACTTATAATTAATTTTGGAAATGGTTTGGGCTCGCGTTGCAACTGCTCCTTAACTTGCTCAATATGGTTCTCGTAAATATGAGCATCGCCCAAAGAGTGGATGAATTCTCCCGGCTCATACCCAGCAATTTTTGCAATAATCATAGTTAATGCGGCATAGCTCGCTATATTGAACGGCACTCCTAAAAACATATCGGCACTACGCTGATAAAGCAGGCAGGATAGCTTGCCATTTGCTACATTGAAGTGGAGAAGTATGTGGCACAAGGGGTAGGTCAGGGCTTCGCCCGGCTTTGCCATAGCATACAAAAATTGCGGATTCCACACGGACATTACCGCATGTTTTCTCTCCGGAAAATTCTTGAGCGTATCGATTATCCAGGCCAATTGATCAATCTTTCTCCCGTCGGCAGCCGGCCACGCTCTCCACTGTTCACCGTAAATTCTAAGGAGATCGCCATGCAGTTTGGCAAAGTCTCCATCAGATGCAATTTTTGAAACAAATTCTTCTTTTGTCATATTTTCAACTTCTCCCTTTTCTGCTTTTTTGGCATATGTTTTATACGGATAATCATCCCAGATATGCACATTATTATCGACCAAGTATTTTATGTTGGTCTGGCCGGACATAAACCAGGAGAGCTCGGTGAGAATTCCCTTCCAATAAACTTTTTTGGTTGTAAGAAGTGGAAACCCTTTCAAGAGATCATAGCGCGCCTGCCTGCCGAAAACGCTGATGAGGCCATTGCCGGTATTATGATCTTTCTTTAAGACCCCATTATCCAAAATATCCTGCAATAAATCCAAATACTGATATTCCGGATGCCTTTGGTTATTCATACTATTTTACAATCTTCTTCTTAACTTTTTTAGATTTAGTTTTCACTCTCCATTGCTTGTCTATATATTTGCTGTCTATGCTTTTATAATTGATACCAGGGTCTGAAGACATCTGCGAAAAAGTAATCTGGGCAATCTCCATGCTGGGCGTAAGAACAATGGGAACTTTGTTGAGATTACAAAGCTCGAAGGTAATTTGCAAAAAATGCCCGGGATTGACCAATCCGGCAGTATTGTGAACGAGAAGGCCGATGCGGGCAAGACTAGACTTGCCATGCAACTGAATCAAATGTTTTTTAGAACCAAAATAATCTACTGAAAGTCCCAATATACTTACCCCGGGGTGAAGCACAAAAACTTCCCCTTTCTTCAAGACCACTTCTCTAATTTTGGCAAATTTAGACTTTACCGGATCTATAGAGTCTGTAGCATGAGAATCCGTCATAATAAATTTATTACTTAAAAGAATGTCGTAACTTGCCGGTTGAAGCCGTTTTTTGTCAAAGGGTAAGATGACGATATCCCCCTTCTTTAACGCTTTGGCTATATCAATATCAGATAAAAACATATTAATTTATATTAAACACTTTATCAGTCCCATAATAATTTCGCCAATTTTCGTTATAATGCGCAAACATTCTTTCCAGGCGATCCTGCGGCAATTCCTCGACCCCAAACTCGCGCATAAGAGCAATGAGTTCTTGCCGTATCGAGTCAGAGGAAGCACGGTCCGAAACAATTCTCTCAAACTCCGCGAGATAGCCATAGCCGGCATTTTTATCCAGACAAATGTTTGTTTCGTTTAATCTATACTCTTCCCTCTCGCGCGACCACTTCGCCTGTAATTCGAGCCCAGCTTCCAGAAGAGTCTGATCGAGTTCTTCCAACTCCATATTCATCACTGTTTCAAATTCCATTCTGGAAATACCGTTGGAACTTGAATCATCACCGATAGACGCTTTTACCACCAATAGAACTTCACCGTCGGTATCACGAGTACGAACGGAAAAATTTTTGCCCTCATTTAAAATTTTTTCGAAATAGTCTTTCTTGTCTTGCTCTTTAATATGAGGTTGGATTGCCACTTTGAATTTCTCCACATCTAAAACGATAAAGTAATGATTGAGTTGTCTATTTTTAGACACAAGCTCTCCTTGACGCTCAATAATTTTCTCCTTGAGAGCCTCACTTTTCTCTTTGTCTCCTAAAAGACTCTTGATTTCAATTTCGATGATTTCCGACATGGATTGATTGCTTGGTAAGAGTAAGTATAGTTTAGAGAACAATACAAGTAAAAGATGACAAAACCGATTATTAGTATCATAGTAGCGCACTCAAGGAATATGGCCATTGGCAAGGATAACACTTTAATGTGGCGCCTCCCGGACGACCTGAAAAGATTCAAAAAGTTAACCACTGGCCATCCCATAATAATGGGCAGAAAAACCCACCAGTCCATCGGCCGACCACTTCCTGACAGAACAAACATAGTTGTTACCAGAGACCGTAATTTGGAAATTCCCGGATGCACCATGGCTCATTCCATGGTCGAGGCAATTGAAAAAGCGAAAGAAATTGACCAAGAAGAAATTTTTATAATCGGCGGAGCAGAAATCTATAAAAAAGCTTTGTCTATAGCAGACAAGCTCTATGTAACCAAAGTGGATATCGATCTTGACGGCGATGCTTTCTTTCCCGAATATTCAAATGTATTTAGTAAAAAGATTTCAGAGGAAAAAAAAGAGTTCGAAGGACAAAAATATTCCTTTTTAGTATTGGAAAAGGAGAGATAGATTTATTTCACATCTACACCCATGGATCTGGCCGTGCCGGCAATAATTTTCGAAGCCGCTTCAATGTCGCTGGCATTCAGATCTTCCATCTTCTTTTCGGCAATTTCTTTCAGTTGAGTCTTGGTCAGAGTTCCAATCTTTGAGGTGGTATTATTGCCGGAGCCTTTCTCTTTACCCAACGCTTTTAGAATCAACGCCGAGGCCGGTTCCGTTTTGTAAATTAAGGTGTAGCTTTTATCACTATGGATCTCTACGATAGTGGGTACGGTTTCACCTATACGCTCTTTGGTTTCTTCATTAAAACGCTTAACAAATTCGCCAATGGGAATACCCGCGGAACCAAGCACCGGTCCGAGCTGCTGACCAGGCACCGCTTGCCCGCCCGATATCTGAAGTTTTAAAACTTTGACTACTGGTTTTGCCATTTGATTCTAGAATTAGGAATAAAGAATAAAGAATAATGGTTATTAAGTCAAATTCTCTTTATTCATAATTCGTAATTCATTATTCATGAAATTATACTTTTTTAACTTGCAAGAAATCGAGCTCAACCGGCGTTTCGCGACCGAACATATTGACCAAGACCTTGACCTTGCCCCGCTCTTCGTCGATTTCAGAAACCTTGCCTTCAAGCTCTTTAAACGGCCCGTCGACAATGACAATGGCATCGTTTTCCATGAGATTAATCTTGTGAGTCACTTTGTCAACAGACATTCTAGCAAAAAGAGACTCCACTTCCTTGCTCTCCATGGGTACCGGATAGACGCCCGAACCGACAAAACCAGTCACTCTCGGGGTATTCCTAACCACATACCATGAGTCATCGGTCACAACCATATCGACCAAAATATAGCCCGGATAAATTTTTTCCTCCTCTTCGACTCGTTTACCTCCCTTAATCTTGATTTTTTTCTCGGTCGGCACAATAACATTGAAAATTTTATCTTCCATGCCCAAAGATTCTATGCGCTGTTTAAGATTGCGCATCACCGCGTTTTCATAACCGGCATAAGTATGGACCACATACCAATTTCTTCCTTCAGAGATTTTTTGTTTAGCCATGGCAAGTTCCAATCAACAAATAATACGAATTCTGCGAATGGCTGCGAATTATTCGTTGATATTTGTAGATTAACATAAATTTGTAGATTGGCACTTACAATACGAATTTTTGAAGAATTAAAGAAAAAATATAATCAAAGAAACCCAAGTAAATAGCGGCCAAAATTGAGATGACAATAACAACAGCTGTAAAGATAATTGACTGTCGTCTGGTCGGCCAGGAAACATACTGGAGTTCCCCTCGTGTGTCTTTAATGTAATTTATTAAGCGATTCATCTCTAAAAATTTTATTTTTAGTAAAAAACACCCCCGTGGGTGCTTTTTGATAATACTATATCCAGTCCTCTTTCGTCAAGCCAGTGTATCATCTTATCTCATAAACTATGGCCACATTTACATTGACTTTGTTTTCCCCGGCTGGAATATCAGGAATAGGGGTTGATACACTGATGGAATCACTACCCTTCGCTTCGGCATAATACAGTGGCACACTCCCTCCCGTGTTATCATGGAAGCTCACCACCCTTACCAATCTTACTCCCAATTCTTTAGATAAAATCTTCGCTTTTTCTCTGGCATCTTCAATCGCATCGGCTCTGGCTTCAGCCATAATCTTGTCAGGGTCGTCAGTTGTGAAAGAAATACCGGAAAGATTGGTTGCCCCATTTTCACCAACCAGAGCGAGAAGCGTTCCTGCATCTTCGGTTTTTCTGATCTTTAGAGTTATGCTGTGGCTTGCAGTATAACCGTCCTGAACTTGTTTTATCGGCGGACAAAACCCCTCTAAACATATATCCCGCTCGGAAACATACTTGGGCCAGATAGAGTAATTATTCGTTTTAATATCTCTGTCTTCGATGCCAAAACTTTTAAGCTTGGCTAATATTATATTCATCCTTTCCGTAACTTGTCTCTGCGCCTCACTTACTTCTTGTGCTTCAGCGGAAACAGAAAAAGAGAAGGCGGCAATATCAGGCACGGAAAATGCCTCTCCGGAACCAGAGACCGAGATAGTGTTGGAGGCGGGTTCAATGTTGCCTAAATTTTTAAACGCTCCGATGGTTTGTACCGAGAGAAAGACTGCCAATACCACAAAAACTATCCAAACCCACTTTAGAACCTTTTTTACCTCTTCTGTCTCTGTGTTCATTTTTTTCTAATAACTTAATAATTTATTATTATATCACTATAATCTCTCAAGAATCTATGATATTTTTGAAGGAGCGTTGATTATCAACAAAAAGACTGAACATCAAGATCGTAAAACTGACGGAAAGTAAACCCAAGGCAATACCAGCCATAATATCGAGCGTCCAGTGCGCTCCCAGATAAAGCCTTGAGAAACATATTAGAGCCGTGGCAAATATTGATCCTAATACTAAAATAGTCTTACCAAAGTAAGTCTTCATTCTATAGAAGAAAGAGTGAGCCAGCATGAAAAAGAAGGTTGTAGCAAGCGTCGCGTGTCCCGAAGGAAAACTCCAGCCATTAGCATCAATAAGATCCGAAACCGGTCGCGCAATCTGGAAGGTATTTTTGAGCACCGTAAGAGAGGTTACCGCCACAATCAAAGTCACAATGAAGATAGCGGCGTCATAATAGCGACCGCGTGTCACAAAGACGATAGCAATCAAAGCAGAAACCGATAAAAGAACGGCGGGATTGCCCAATCTGGTCACATAAACAAATAATGTTGTCAGAAATGGTGTACGCATCTGTATCAGAATGCTCTCTATGGCAGTATTGAGCGGTAAAAGTTCCGTGCCAGAAAGCAGGCCATCAATGATGATAACCAGCACCAGTCCGGAAATCATATAGACCAATAGAAAAAGAATATTTTTTGACCAATTAGGAAACATCATACTTTTAAGCCTATCATAAATAATTAAGTGCCTGATCTCGTGTGTTCTTTCTTGGCGCAGAAAGTATTATATCAATTTTCCTACTAGTCACTATAACCACTTTAAAGGAACCCCATATTACATAAAACATAGAGCGCTAATTCTAGCCAAGGAACTCTTGAATCACTTTTTTTGTCTCTTCCGGACCCTGAACCGCTCTGCTTTCAAGCCCCATGATCAGAGCTGGCTCATCATTACCCCCCTTAAATAATTTATCCCCGATGTAAAGTATTTTTTCCTTTTTTATACCCGTGCGATCAATGAGCTTATTTAGTCCATATGCCTTATCTACGCCCTGTCTCGTAACCTCTATAGAAGTGGTTCCTCCGATTCGTATAGAAAAGTCCGACAAAGACTGCTTGAGCACTTCCACCATGCGCACGCGTTTTTTGTTGTCCGGATCCCAGCTTTCCTTCAATTCTATCGGCGCATCTTGCCCAAAAGCGGAAAAGTTTAGCTGTGCTCCTCGGTCTTCCACCTGTTCGCCATATATTTTATCCGGTCGTTCAAGTCCAACGGCCTCGAAAATATTTTCAAAAGCTCTTCTGATGCGCACTTTTTCTTCTATAGAAAGAGGTTTGTCGCTATCACACTGCCATTTATCACCATAACAAAAGAGTGTCCCGTCTGCAGGCAATAAATACAATTTATTCAATCTATCGAAGGAGCATGAAAGATGATCGAGAATCTGCCATTTGAATTGGCTGAAACCGGCGCCGGAAATAACAGCCACCTTATATCTATCTAAAAGCTCGCAGAGCAAATCTACCATGTAAGGCTCGATCGGTTGCTTACTTCTGGTAAGAGTGCCGTCTATATCAAAAGCGATCAGATCAATTTTTCCTTCAGCCGATTTTTCCATATTACGAGCAAAGTATAACACTATATGACTGCAGTAATAGATATTATCACCCAAATACCAATGAAATGACTCACAAAGAAAACTGCTGGCAATAATAATGGATTAATTTTCGAGATGCCTATAAGAAAAAGCCCGGGTTCATCCGGTAATGGCGTGGCAATGAGCATGATGCCAAAAAGAAAGGCCACATATTTAAGAAATCCAAAATGAAAAGCCTTGATAAGGTGATAGCGGAAGGTCATTTTTGTCAAACCATCCAAATCCTTGGCAATATCCTTTCTGATAAATGAAATAATAAGAACATCGATCAACATTGCTCCCAATGCGCCAAAAAATGCAACCAATACGGCCGAAAACGAATGACTAACGGCGGCCAAGGCCACCCCCGCCGGAACTACCGTGAAAATTGAGGTAAAAAAAGCGCCGGCGATAAAGCTAGAAAGAGCTTTGGACCAACCCGTTAATCCTATAAAACTCTCTACGAACCCAGAATTTATCAGAAGTATCGCAGTAACAATGCTCAAGACTAGAATCAAAACATCGCGAATAAAATGGCGGATGATATGAGAGTGATTCACATCCTTATTTTAGCATCTAAAACTAATTTATTAGGAACACTTTCAAAACAATCCCCTAAAAAAGGGTCTCTCAATCTCCTTATTTTTGGGTGCCTACAGGGAATTGAACCCTGATTACGAGCTCCACAAGCTCGAGTGTTAACCGTTACACCATAGGCACCATCAGGGGCTATTATAGCCCTTTTATAGCTTTTATCATAAAGGAGAAGTTGACACTAACCCACGACATGTTTTTTGTTTTTTTATCCACACTTTTTTCCGTAAATTTCCTCGAGATTACTTACGATGCATGTATGAGTTTGTGCTAGTATTAACAAACAATTTTGCCCTATGCCAATGCCACAAAATGTTAAAAAACGTACCGGAGATGTAGCACTATTTGATGAACAGAAAATTCTTGAGGCGATGAAAAAAGCTTTCGTCGCACAAGATGTTTCTGTTGAAGATTTCGTGCTTGAACAAATGACCAATCGGGTCGTCGCAAAAATTTCAGAAAAAAGCGACTTGGAATATGTTCCGACAGTTGAGCAAGTACAAGATATTGTTGAACAAACGATCATGGAGAGAGGATATTTCGGTGTGGCCAAGGCTTATATCCTTTATCGGTTTGAACACACGAAAGAGCGGACACAGAAAGTAATTGAACAAATAGAAGGAGGCAATCTTAAGGTCATCAAACAAAACGGGAAAAGTGAATTGTTCTCGTTAGAAAAAGTGCGCCGTACAATAAAATATCACATAAAAGGCATCGAGAAAGATATCAATATTGAGGAAATAGTTAATCAGTGCCGTGCCGAAATTTATGACGGCATTAAAACAAGCGAGATTACGCGCGCCATTATTATGGTCTCTCGTTCTATCATCGAACGAGACCCCGCATATTCACGCCTCGCTGCCCGTCTTCTCGCGGCCGAATTCAGCAAAGAAGTTATCGGCATAAAAAACATCGACTACACTCGCCTGCACGAACAATATCGCAAAGCTTTTAAACCGAATATAGAAAAATCGGTCGCTATAAAAAAATTAGACGAGCAGATGCTTTCTTATGATTTTAAAAAGCTTTCCAAAGCTCTCCGTCCGGAGCGCGATGATCTGTTTCAATATTTGGGTGTTGAAACCTTAAATGACCGCTATCTCATCAAAGACCCAGAGACCAAAAAAACACTTGAAACACTACAATTTTTCTGGATGAGAGTGGCTATGGGCATCGCCATTAACGAAAAAAATAAGGAGGACAGGGCGATTGAGTTCTATGAAATGATTTCCACTTTCCGCTTTGTACCGTCAACCCCCACGCTCTTCCATTCAGGCATGCCCCGACCACAACTTTCTTCCTGTTATCTCAATGTGGTCGAGGATGACTTGCACCATATATTCAAAGTCTACGGCGATAATGCCCAGCTTTCCAAATGGGCTGGGGGCATAGGCACCAGCTGGTCTAAAATCCGCGGCACCGGAAGTTTGATTAAGAAAGCAGGTATTAGTAGTCAAGGTGTAGTTCCTTTTCTAAAAATTGCTAATGATGTGACCGTGGCCATTAACAGGAGCGGCCGACGACGCGGAGCTACCTGCGTCTATCTTGAAACTTGGCATTATGATATTGAAGATTTTATCGAGCTGCGCAAAAACACAGGAGATGAACGACGCCGCACCCATGATATGAACACCGCCAATTGGATTCCCGATCTCTTTATGAAAAGAGTGCGTGATGACGATGAATGGACACTGTTCTCACCGGACGAAGTTCCGGAACTGCACGATACCTATGGCAAAAAGTTTGACGAGCTTTATGAATCTTACGAAACAAAAGCCAATCAGGGAGAGATAAAACTTTTCAAGCGAATCAAGGCTCGCCTACTTTGGAAAAAAATCCTATCGATGCTTTTTGAAACAGGTCATCCATGGGTAACATTTAAAGACCCTTCAAATATCCGCTCTCCGCAGGATCATACGGGAGTCATTCACAGCTCCAACCTTTGCACGGAAATCACCCTAAATACTTCGGCAGACGAAACAGCTGTTTGTAACTTAGGATGGGTAAATCTCTCACGCCACGTTACCGAAGGAGTTTTTGATCGTGATAAAACAAAGGAAACAATTGAGATTGCCATGCGTATGCTTGATAATGTCATTAACCTAAATTTCTATCCAACGATAGAAGCTAAAAATTCTAATATGCGCCACCGTCCGGTGGGGCTCGGCGTGGGCGGTTTTCAAGACGCGCTTTACGAGCTTAATATCCCGTTTGATTCCGAGGAATGCGTACTATTCGCCGACCAATGCCAAGAATTCATCGCTTACCATGCCATTATGACTTCTTCTCTGCTTGCAAGCGAGCGTGGCTCCTACGAGAGCTACAAGGGCTCAAAGTGGGATCGTGGTATTTTCCCGGTTGACACGATCAATCTTCTCGAGCAGGAACGAGGTGAGGAGATCTTGGTAAATCGCGAAGGGTCGCTCGACTGGACCAAGGTTCGCGAACATGTGAAGCGCCATGGCATGAGAAATTCAAACACTATGGCCATTGCGCCAACGGCCTCGACTTCTACTATCGTCGGCTGTACACCCACAATAGAGCCTATGTATAAAAATATTTATGTAAAATCAAATATCAGTGGTGATTTCATTGTCGTTAATCCTTATCTTATAAAAGAGCTTAAACAAGCGGGTCTTTGGAACGAACAGATGCTCGGAAAATTAAAATATCATGACGGCTCTGTAGCTCTCATCCCGGAAATTCCTGAAAATATCAAAACAAAATACAAAGAAACATTTGAAATCGACATGCACTGGATTCTTAAGGCTGCTGCTTACCGAGGCAAATGGATTGACCAAAGTCAGTCGGTCAATATCTTCTTCCATGGATCATCGGGAGAAGAGCTTTCCGCTCTCTATATGTATGCATGGCAATTGGGACTAAAAACCACTTATTACCTAAGAACACAGGCGGCAACCCAAGTGGAAAAATCAACGATAAATACGACCGAGTACGGCTCAACGCATACGAGAGGAACCGAGACAACGAAGGAAGTGGAAATAGTCATGGAAAAATTAGAAAAGGTGGAAAAAGCAGAAGTTGTAGCTAGGGCTCCCGCGATATCAACCAAGCCAAATTTGTACATCGCGCCTGAAGCGGTATGCGAATCATGCGAATAAAAAACTATGCCTATCAAAAAAACAACAGAGCGTATTGATGTTAATAAACGCCGAATCATCAACGGAGGAGGTGCGGATGTAGTGCAACTCTACCCTATCAAACATAAATTTGCCTGGGAATATTACAACAAGGCGAACGCCAACCATTGGCTGCCGACGGAAATTTCGATGCAGCTTGATATTGAGCAATGGAAGTCAAAATCAGTGCTCACTTCTGATGAACGAAAAGCTTTTGAAACCGTCCTCGGCTTCTTCACGACAGCCGATTCAATTGCGGCCAATAATGTCGTCATGGGCTTTTATAAGCATGTTACAAGCCCGGAAGTGAGAATGTATCTTCTACGACAAGGATATGAAGAAGCTATTCATACGCACGCCTATCAGTATATTGTCGAGAGTCTCGGCATGGATGAGGGCCGAATATTCAACATGTATCGAGAAGTTGATTCCATCTATAATAAAGATGAATTTATTTTAGGTTTCAACGAAGGAATTTTTGATGGAAGTTTTAAAACAGGTACCTTTGAAAACGACCAGAAATTCCTAGAGAATTGGTGCGTGTTCTCGCTCATGCTTGAAGGTATTTTCTTCTACAGCTCGTTTGCTGTCATGTTCGGGTTTCAACGCCAGCACAAGCTGACTGGATCAGCAGAACAAATTCAATACATCATGCGCGATGAATCAATGCACCTTAATTTCGGCATAGAAATCATCAATACCATTAAAAAAGAACAGCCCGAGCTCTGGACAAAAGAATTCGGAGAACACATTACAGACCTAGTTCGCAAAGCCACCAAACTTGAATACACATTTGCCAAAGAAGTATTCCCGGGTGGTATATTTGGTATGAACGCACAGGGCTTCAAACAATATATAGAACATATTGCTGACAGAAGACTGGCGCGCGTGGGACTGGCCCCTCAATTTAACGTCCCAAATCCTTTTCCATGGATGAGCGAAGCAATTGACCTATCCAAAGAGAAAAATTTCTTTGAAACGCGGGTTACAGAATACCAAGTTGGCGGAAGTTTGAATTGGTAGCCTGAAATATGGCCAGAAAGAGACTTAATTCTACTTTTTTCAACAGGAAGACATTGATCGTAGCCGAAGAACTTCTCGGCAAATATCTTGTCAGAAAATCAGGCGATCAAATTTTGAGCGAGATGATTACTGAAACCGAAGCATATACAGGAGGGCATGATCTTGCCTCTCATTCATCCAAGGGGCGGACAAAAAGAACAGAGGTTATGTTCGGCAAAGCCGGAACCATCTATGTTTATTTTGTTTACGGAATGTATTATATGCTCAATATTGTAACGGAAGAAACAGGCTATCCGTCGGCCGTTCTCATCAGGGGTACCCAAAATTTTAAGGGCCCGGGAATACTTACGCGCTCGCTTAACATTGACGCGACACTCAACAACAAACCCTTGGGCAAACAAAGCGGCCTTTGGATCGAAGACAGGGGTAAAATAATTTTAAAATCAAAAATTAAAAAGGCTCCGCGCATCGGCGTCTCCTATGCCGGCCCAATCTGGGCAAATAAAAAATACCTGTTTTTACTGAAAGAATTGCATTAAAACAAGCTTAAAGAATTTGTTCTTCAAATTCTGTTTCAGATCTTCTTTCTTCTATATTAAATCTCACTCTTCCTATGATCTGATCTCTTTGTGTTTTAACATCAACCCTCCATTTACCTTCAAATACATTTTGTTTCCGCGAATATCCGCGGTAACCGCCGTCTCTGCCTCCTATGATGGAGAAGCTGATTCTTGTGGCACTTATCCATTTCCCCTGTCTTTCGTCATAATACTGCCAGTCATGGATGACATTCGTATCAAGATCCGTTGGCGCAAACACGGAACTGAAAACATAGAGTGGAAAGCCTCTTTCCAAGCTAACTGTTTCGGTCACAAAAAACGGTATAAATTCATACCAATCTTTTTTTTCTTTTAGAGCCAAATAGACTCCCTCCATTCTTTCTATATGGTGATAAACCCCGGAGTCCTTCAAAGCAAGCGGAATTGGCGGAATAAGATTGAAAAAATACAAAACATTTATAACTATAAATATAGAAACAACGGCGTTCCTTAGGTGCGTTCGACTGCCTTCATACCGCTTGGGCACAACTTTAAAAATAACCAGTGAAAATAAGCCGATAAAAACTAGACTGACGAGCCCGCTCAAAACAAAAACAGTCGCACCCATGGTCTTTAAAATTACTGGAATGAAAAATATAAAAAAAGAGAATACAGCGAGAAAATATATTGAGATTTGAAAGGTCAATTTTCTATAAAAATTTCTGAAGAATTCATTGCCTATGAGAAGCGTGAGAAGTATGAGAATAAATGGCCAGCTTGAAGAAAAATTAGCGCCATGGGAATAAAAAATAAAAAAGGCGCTGAATAATCCGCCAAAGGTAAACTGAATAAAAATGGGCAAAAGCTTTTCAATTCTGATAAAAAAGATTCTTTGAGGAGGGTGCTCGTGATAATAGTTAAGCAG